>PDWJ01000355.1_pt1 | contig 76461 bp, 67 predicted proteins | sample 1430881 | NCBI WGS metagenome assembly PDWJ01 (sample SAMN01162460, study PRJNA174530) | Oral metagenome, whole genome shotgun sequencing project. | biome: Marine environment; feature: Marine mammal; material: Swab sample of the gingival sulcus; isolation source: swab sample of gingival sulcus...
TGAGGTACAAATTTATGAGATTAAGTAGTCTGTTTATCCCTTCTATTTTCTAATGATCTTTTTCATTTAATTAATAAAGTTCATTATAAAATTTATTTTACCCTTGCATATTTTAATATTTTTTTTAGACTAGGGTTGTGAGGCATTGTTGAGAAAAGGACAACAATTGAAGAGATCTCTTTTTCATATGTAAAAAAAATAAGGAGTACTTAAATAAGGAGTACTTTATGAAGGAATTTATTTTGATGTTGTTGGTTGCTGTTTCGTTTTCTTTTGGGGAAGAAAAAAATTATGATGACCCAAAATATTCGAAATATACAATTACAAAACCTGGTAGTATGTTTAATATCAAATCTAAAACTTTCAATATAAATGTTGAAAGTGCTGAGAAACTTGAAGAAGAACTAAATACTACTAGAATGGGTATTGGAGAAGAACTTAGTAATAAAAAATTTGTTTGTATATACAAAGTACAAGATGGTCAAGGAAATTGGGGTCCTCCAACAGTGATTTGTGAACCAAATGGAAATAATTGTGCAACTCGTATTATTGAAGTTTTGTATAAATGGGGAGATCTAACAATAAAATAGGAATTAATAAGACTAATTATATTGTTTTTACTTTACCCTGTATCCATAAAAATATGGATACAGGGTGAATTTTTTATAACCCATCTGATAAAAATAAATCATCAAAGTATCTATTTCTTGTATTACTCAATCCTGTAAAGCAAGGTTTTATTTAACTATAAAATTTATACTTCTAAAGAAAAAGTGTTAAGGTATATTATTTAGAGAGGTACTTATGAAATACTATAGGAGATTAAAATGAAAAAAACTATTTTATATTTTATAATAATTATATTCTTCAGCATCATAATACATGCAGAAGCTGTAAATAAGAATAAAACCACTCACTACAAAATAAGAAAAGAGAATGGTGAATTTATTATTGATTACAATTCAAAATCTGATACAATTAGAAATCTTAATGAATTTGCCAAAAAATATTCCACTGGTAGCAAAAAATCAAAGAGTGATAAAATTAAAAATGAGAATAAAAAGTGTTTTTCTAGAGATCTTTCAAATAAGTATCTATCACTTAAAGAAAGCTATCAATTCAAACTTGATACAACAAAATACGCTTTCCCTATGGGTAGTTCTGCTTTCAATTTTTATAAAAAAAAGTTAGTAACTACTGTTTTAGATAAAAATACTAAAACTAGCAACTTAAATGGATACTCTCTAGCTCTTTCCAGCGGAAATAAATTAGAAAAAGCTATTTTACTATTTGATTGTGAGAATAGAACAGAGCCAAAAAGGTTTGGAACTACGGGGAAATCAAGAGAAGCTTTTGGTAAAACTCATAGCTTACAATTTAATGATGATAAAATTATAAGTTTCCAAGTAGGTAAAATAGGGATATGGAACAAGGATGCTATCTTAGAAAAAATATTTGAGGTAGAGCATTCATTTACCGGGAATAGATTTGTAATAGAGAATAACTCTATTTATGGAAGTTCATCTTGGCCTTTACTTCTTGATTCTGTAAAAAGTTGTATCAAGTTAGATTTTGAAAAAAGTAAATATGAAGAGGGAACTTACGATATTTCATATTCTAAAGCTTTCTATGATATATCTGATTTTGAAAAGAGATATAAGCTAGACAAACTGTTTATAGAAGATGATGAAACTTCGAACAATATTAATAAATATTTTTGTGAATCTGTAGTTCCAGGAACCTCAACACTTTCTAAAGGAGAGGATGTTTTTTTCTTATTGAATAACTCCGGAAAAGCTATTTTAGAGATGGATTATGATCTAAATATTATAAACTCCTACCCTCTCAATGAACTGGTTGAAAGAAGGGATATAGAACTATTTACTCCATTGAGGGTAAAAAAGTTATTAAAAAGATACCATTTGATACCTATATAAACGGTTTTGACCCTAAAACAAATAGAATAAGTAGAGTTTACAATATTGATGATCAAAATTTCGAGGTGCAGGTTTATGAGATTAAGTAGTCTGTTTCTACTATTTTTCATATTTACTAGTATAGTAGTTTCAAAACCATTGGAGTATCTATTTGAAAAGTATAAAGAAGAGGAACTTTCAAAAGGGGTTGAGATAGAAGAAGAGATAACTCTTTTTAGTAAAAACCTTTTGGACAGAGAGTTTAAAGAGATTTCTTATGAGTCTCTTCTAAAAAGTGAATATACTCTAATATTTGGAGATACCCCCTATGCTTGAGGAGGTTTGAGCAGATCTGGTACAGAATCTTTAAAGAGCAATGAGTTTTATTTAGATAAAGTGGTTGATGTTATTGACTACTGGAGAAAGAGGGATGTATTGAAAGGGCTTGATGAACATAAAAGGCCCGAAGGTTTAAGAATTGTTTTTGATCCCGAGAACCATAATTTTACAAAAATCAAAGCAAAGTATGATTATTTTTCAGGTGTTTATATAGCTATAGTAGATAGAAAAAACAGATTAAAATATTTTAGAACATTCTCCTACTTCTGTGAAGGAGCAAGTTATAAAGAGATCTTTAAAATTTATAGAAAGTATGGTTTTTTAAAATCTTACATGAGATAATAATAACGATTTAAAGTTAAAGTTATAAGCAGTGTTGAAGAATTGAAAGCTTTCTATTCTGTTATAATTAAAACCTTTACACTATATTTTATATAATAAAACCAAAGTTAGTAAAAGAAAATGTATTTTCTGAAAAGTAATAGTTAAAGCTTAAAAGTTAAACCTTTCTTTTAAGCTCTTAATAAATTCTTCAAAAGAAGGATATTTTATGAGTAAAAGGAACCGATGTATCCTCTATTCGGAAACAATTTAATATATTATAATTCTTTAAAAAAGTTTCCGACATAGCGGTGGAATCGGCAAACCCAATAGGGTTTGAGCTAATATCATGATGGATATTTTATGGCAGGGCTTTGCCAAATTCTGCTTTTGCTTCTTTTTCAGAAGAAAAAGAAGAGCTTTTCTTTCTTTTGGCTACAAAAGAAATGCCGTAAAAAGTTTATAGATTTACAAAAGAAATGCCGTAAAAAGTTTATAGATTTTGACAAAAATCTTAAAACTTTTCCCAGACTGATCGATAAAAGTTTAGTTTTCAAGTGATATTTACTCTCAATAAAATATGTTCATGATATAAATAAAGGGCAAGCACAAGAGTTGCCCCTACGGGTGTAATGGTTAAAACATTTACCACCTAATATAAAATTCCTATTTCAAAAATAACCAAAATTTTGTAATTTATATATAGTAAGTGTTATAGAGAGGTTACTTATGAGCATAGGAAGAGAAAGAAAACTTATAAGCTTTGATTGGGCAATGAAAAAACTGCTTAGAAGTAAAGCTAACTTTGATATTCTTGAAGGGTTTTTATCAGAATTATTGGCTGAGGATATAGAAATACTTGAACTCCTTGAAAGCGAGAGCAATAAAGATAGCGAAGATGATAAATATAATCAAGTTGATCTGTTGGTTAAAAATAGCAAAGAAGAGATAGTCATAATTGAAGTTCAATATGATTATGAATATGATTTTATGCTCAGAATGCTCTATGGCACAAGTAAAATTATTACAGACTATATGAAAAAAGGTAACTCCTACTCAGATATAAAAAAAGTAATCTCTATAAATATACTCTACTTTGATCTAGGACAAGGAGAGGATTATGTATATAAAGGAACTACCAATTTTATAGGATTGCATAAACAGGATGAACTTAAATTAACTATGTCTCAAAAAGAGAAGTTAAAAAAAGAGTCAGTTTATGAGTTATATCCAGAATATTACCTGCTAAAAATAAATAACTTTAATGATTTAGCTAAAAATACCCTTGATGAGTGGATCTACTTCCTTAAAAATGAGGAGATAAAGCCGGAGTTTAAAGCTAAGGGTCTTAAAGAAGCAAAACAAAAACTAGATATTATGAAACTGTCAGATGATGAACTTATCTCTTATAAAAGATATTTGAAAAATCTTCACTACAAAGCAAGTATGGCAGAATCTGTACAAGTAGAAGCAGAAGAGAATATTTGGAGAAAAGGTTTAAAAGAAGGGATTGAGAAAGGCAGAGAAGAGGGAGAGAAAAAAAAAGCTATTGAAATTGCTAAATCTCTACTTGATCTCTTAGATGTAGAAATAATTGCTAAAAAAACAGGTCTTTCTATAGAAGAGATAGAGAAACTTTCCTCTGTAGAGTAAAGTGTGAAGGAAATTTAGAGATTATTCTTAGAGTGTGTTGTTTTCCGATAATGGTAAACTGATCGAAAATATATGTAGGCCCCAACTAAAAAACTTACAACATATAAAAAAAGGGCAGAAAAAATCTGCCCTTTTATACTATTTATTGAAAACTAAAATATAAAACCTATCTAGGGTCTGCTGAAAAAGTCATAAGCAAAGAAATTCAAGGCAAAATAGATTTGAGGAACAGAGCCTGCAATAGTAGGTGAGTACCAGAAAAGCTATTTTAACGAAGAAATTCGAAGCTTATGGCTTCTTTCTCCCAAAAAAACTGCAAGGTTTCTAATAGCTATTGCTTGAAAATCTTGCAGTTTACAGTGGCTGAATATCTGTTAAGTTCTTAAATAAATATTATTTTCCCTTTTTTCAGCAGATCCTATCTAAAGATTGTTTGATTCCTATCTGGCCCAACAGAGATAATATCAGCTTTTACACCAGTCTCTCTCTCTATAAACTCTACATATTTTTTACAATTTTCCGGAAGCTTATCATAATCTTTTATATTGGATATATCCTCTTTCCAACCCGGAAGCTCTGTATAAACAGCTTCACACTCCTCTAAAATATATGACTCTACAGGATACTCTGTAAGAGTATTACCCTTATACTTATATCCGGTACAAACTCTAATAGTATCAAAACTATCTAAAACATCTAGTTTAGTAAGAGCAAAAGAGGTTAAACCGTTTATTCTTGCAGAAAATTTAGCAATTAGAATATCAAAAGCTCCACACCTTCTTTTTCTTCCGGTTGTAGCACCAAACTCATGACCAACTTTTCCGAGTGTATTTCCATACTCATCATCGAGTTCTGAAACAAAAGGACCGTTACCAACCCTTGTTGTATAAGCTTTTAGAACACCTGTTACTTCATCAATTTTTGTAGGACCAACACCTGTTCCTGTACAAGCTCCACCGGAAGTTGTATTTGATGATGTTACAAAAGGGAATGTTCCAAAATCTATATCTAAAAGAGTACCTTGAGCACCCTCAAAAACAACCTTTTTATCTGCTTTTAGATAATCATCAATCATAATTGAAACATCTTTAACATAATCCCTAATTTTAGCAAAAACATTGGAACAATCTTTGTAGATCTCTTCAAAACTGAATCTATTTTGAACACCATAGAGTTTCTCAAACTCATGATTTTTTATCTCTATGTTGTTGTGTAGTTTAGCTCTAAAGATATCATCGTTTAAAATATCTATAACTCTAATGCCTGTTCTTGTTATCTTATCGTTGTAAGCAGGACCAATCCCCTTTGATGTAGTTCCAATCTTGTCCTTTCTTGCAGCTTCCCTTGCTCTGTCATACTCAGGATGATAAGGCATAACTACATTTGCAAAAGGGCTTATAAACAATCTTCCCTTAGGATCAACACCATTATCTTTTAGCATCTTAAGCTCTTCCATGAAAGATCTATAATCAAAAACAACACCGTTTCCAATAGCACATATAGTTTTAGCATGAAGAATACCTGAAGGTATTATATGAAGAATATAGCTTTTACCATTAATAATTACGGTATGACCGGCGTTTGCACCACCCTGTGCTCTAACTACAAGATCTGCTTTTTCACTTATGAGATCAACAATCTTACCTTTTCCTTCATCTCCCCACTGAGTACCAACTACAATCTTTGCACCCATTATTCTCCTCCAAAAAAATAAGTTTAGGATAGAGAACTACCCTAAACTTTAATTAAAAATATTTTAAACAAATACTACTTTTTACGCTTTGTATAGTTATCCCAAGCAATAACAATAGGTGAAGCGATAAATATTGAAGAGTATGTACCAACAATAACACCCAGTAGTAAAGCTGTAGAAAGATCTCTAATAACCTCACCACCAAAAATAAAAAGAATAAGTACTACAAAAAGAGTAGTTAATGAGGTTAAGAGTGTTCTTCTTAAAGTTTCATTTATTGAAAGGTTAACCAAAGGTTCAAAGTTCATATCTTCCATATTGTTTCTGTTCTCTCTAATCCTGTCAAAAACAACAATTGTATCGTTTAGAGAATAACCAACAATAGTTAAAAGAGCAGCAATAACAGCAAGAGAAACCTCTATATTAAGAACTGATCCCAAAATTGAGAAAAGACCTAAGGTAACCAAAACATCATGAAGCACCGCAATAATAGCTGCAACACCGTATCTGAATTGAAACTTTAGAGTTATATATAAAAGGATTCCAATGGATGCAAAAATTATTGCATAAACTGCTGAACTTTTAAGCTCTTCACCAATTTTTGGTCCAATAGTAGAGGATTGTCTGATAAGATAGCTTCCTTTTCCATAGCTCTTATCCAAAGTAGAAACAACAGCTTCCTCAAGATCATCTGTATTTTCGTCACTTGTCTCTATTTTAATAACAATCTCTTTCTTATAATTATCATCTTGAACAGTATCAGAAAACTCCTGAAGCTCAAAACCTTTTAATCCGGATGCCGTAAAATTCTCTCTAATCTCACCAATGGATTGATCCTCAGCCAAAGCAACTTGAACTAAATATCCTCCATTAAACTCAATATTATAATCTAAACCACCTCTAATAATAACAAATACCATAGAAACAACAATTACTAGTAGAGAGGTAATCATTGCGATCTTACGCTTTCCTACAAAATCTATCTGTTTATCAGTTAACATTTATAATAACTCCTTTTATTAAATACTTATCTTTTTAGAATTTTTATCTACAAAAAGATCTGTAAGCAGTCTTGTAAGAACAATTGCAGTGTACATACTACAAGTAATACCGATCATTAGAGTAAGTGCGAAACCTTTAATAGGACCTGTACCAAATTGATATAGAACAATACCGGCAATCAGAGTGGTAATGTTAGCATCAAAAATAGTACTAAAAGCTTTCTCATATCCGGCATTAACAGCTGAATACAGAGATGTATACTTCTTATTCTTCTCTTTGATAGCTCTTATCTCCTCTTTAATCCTCTCAAAGATAAGAACATTAGCATCTACAGCCATACCTATAGTCAAGATAATACCTGCTATACCCGGCAGTGTAAGAGTCGCTTTAAAGTAAGCTAAAATTGCCATCATAAACACAAGGTTTAAAATAAGAGCAATAACTGAGAAAAGACCACTTCTCTTATAGAAGAAAATCATAAAGATCATAACAAGTCCAAGACCAATACCCATTGCCCACAAACCTTTAACAATAGAGTCATGACCAAGAGAAGGACCAATAACCCTTTTCTCCATAAACTCAAGAGGAGCAGGAAGAGCTCCGGCTTTTAATACAATTGCTAAGTCTCTAGCCTCAGCAGCATCAAAGTTTCCTGTAATCTGACCTCTACCACCGGGGATCTTACCATTAATGTTTGGAGCCATGTAAAGTTGACCATCAAGAACAATTGCTAATCTTCTACCAATGTTGTTACCTGTAACAGCAGCAAACTTTTTAGCACCTATTCTGTCTAGCTCAAAGTTAACTTCCCAACCTCCGGTAGCACTTGAAGAGGATGCCATAACGGCATTTGCCTCTGTTAAGTATGTTCCGTCAAGTTGTGTTCTTTTAGTTACTAAGAAAAGTTCATAATACTCATCTTTATTTACACTTATCTGTCTTGCATCTTTATGCCAGATAAACTCATAAGCACCCAAGATGGATTTAATCTCTCTCTTCTCAATAAGTCTGTCGATTTTATTCCTATTTTTAGCAGAAACAAAAACCTCTCCCCTAGGACCTCTGTTCATAAGAGCTCTGAAAGGATTGCTTTTTTCAAAATCTTTAAATCTTTCATCTTCGCTTTTATTAGAAGCTTCCTCCGATGTAGAATCTGTATTAGAACTCTCTTTACCAAGATCTAAAACATCTTTTTCCTCTTCTTTAACAGCTATATTTTCATTTTTGGAAGATTCAGTCTCTTCATTGTTGTTAAGAAGATTATGCTTCTTTACAGCCTCATCAATTTTATCATAAATAGCATCGGTAGTTTTATTATCAGCAACAAGTTTAAACTCCAAGAAAGCCGCTTGATTTACAATATTTGTAGCTCTCTCTTCATCTTTTACACCCGGAAGCTCAACAACAATTCTTTTTGATCCTTGCTTTCTGATAGATGGTTCAGATATACCAAATTGGTTAATTCTATTTCTTAATTTCTCTAATGTAACATCAATACCTTTGGTTGCAGAACTGTCAAGATAGTTAATAATATCAACATCCTCTCTTCCCTTTTTACCAAAGTAAGTATCAAGTCTTATGTTTTTCTTTTGGAAAGCAGATAGCAGTTGATCGAAATAGATCTCTTTATCAAGACCTGTTTTCTCTTCAACCTCATTTAGAATAGCTTCTAACTCTTGATCTTTCTTCTTTGAAAGATTTTTCATAAGTTCTTTATAGTCTATTTCAAGAACTAAGTGCATACCACCTTGAAGATCAAGACCTAAACTGAGGCTATGCTCTTTTTCAGTGTTAAAATTGTTTAACCTTTCAATCTCTTCATCGCTGATAGTTTTATAATCTTCATTATCTTTTAAATCAGCAAAAACTCTCTCTTCATTTTTTGTCAGCTTTTCACCTTTATTTTTTTTCTTGGTGATAAGCTTGAGCTCATTTTTACGCTTAATCTTTTCAATTAGGTTCTTTTCTTTAGAAAAATAAACCTTGTAAGACGGCAACAATGAATATACAGCCAAAACTAATAATATCAAGAAGATAAACCATCTTACCGTGTTGTTTCTTTTCTTCATAATTCCTCTGAATCCTCCGCTTTCTCAATTTGATTATGAACAATCATTTAAACACTATACCCGAAAGAGAATAAATATATGGTTTGATGTGATATTTGTCAATAGGATTATACCCTAATATAATCCACTTGTCTAATCTTCTTTTATTTAAAATCTTAAATTTTAATCTGAGTTCGATCTGAAAACTATATACTGTCTCATATAACAATTAAAACTAAAAATACAATTTATATCTGTATCCTGAGAATCTCAAAGAACACAACTTTTAATAGAGTAGATTTCAAGAATCTCATCCAATAGTTGTATAGTTTCATCATGAGCAGTAAAAAATATGTAGGCTAGCTATTTACATTACGACTTTAATCACATATCTTAAAGTGTGTTATACAATCTATAACTTGTATACAACATTTCTCATTTAAGAGTAGTAATTGATATAAAGTTAAATAGCTTAGAAAAAAGAGTTCGTATGTTTATCCTAATTATCATTTCTTTAATCTTAATAGTAGGTACTTTTTATAAAATTGGTAGTTCTCGATCTAAATTCCAAGGTTATTTTTGGGCTACATGCACTCTTTTGCTATGGTTTGCTACAAATTATATTGTTATAAAGCCAAATATAATAGTTCCATTTATAATTGTTTTTTCTATTCAAGCTATCTTACTTGATATTGAAATGAAATAATCAAAAAGATTAATAAAAAAGAGATTAGAGAGTTCTATTTTGATAATGTTATAGGTGTAAAAATATTATCATGAAAGATTAAAATAAATGAGGATTTAAAAATGAGAATAGTTTACTATCTATTGCTTGTATTGTCTTTAGTTGTTTGCAATAATTGTACAAAGAAGAAAGCTCGTACAATAGAAGATAAAGAAGGGGTTAAGTCTATTAGAAATGTTAGACCAGATAGTAGTATAGCAGTTAAATTAGACTCTATCTTCACAATTGTCCTTGACTCAGATATTGATGAAGATTTCCTAAATTTTTACCCTGCACTCTATACCTTGGATAAAAATAGTAATATATTTATGTCTAATGGAGAAAAGATCTATAAAGTAAACAATAGAGGAAAACTCCTAACCAAGTTTGGTGGAAAAGGGCAAGGTCCTGGTGAGTTTAGTAGTTTTGTATCTCATATTTTTGTTGTTGACAACTATTTATATGCCTATGAACTTTCTAATTCAACTATACATAAATTTGATACTTCAGGCAGGTTTGTTAAATCTTTTCCTACCGATTACCCTTTATATCAGATTTTACCTTTAAAGGATAAAACATTCTTAGCATTAAACTATAGTTATGATAATAAGAATAAAATAAAATCAACAACCATACTTAAATTAGATTTATCTCTAAGAAAATCAAAAGAGATCTATAAATTTGACAGAAAATTATCTAAAGATGGATTCCCCTATGATAACGGAATGAATATACATTTAGGTGATAACCTCTATCTAGTTTATAAAGATAGATATAAGTATCATTACGACATATTCAGTTTAGAAACACCTTCTCATGATTCAATTAAAAAGAAACAATCAGTATCGAAAAGTGTGTATAGAGATGATTATTCAGACAAGAAAATGAAGGATATTAAAAGTGAGTATAGAAAGCATTTCCCAGAGTTTAAAAATACATTTAGAGAAAGACTCTATCTATGGAATAAAAAACTATCACTAGATATACCAATAGTTAACTCATTTTTAGACAATAAGGATTATTTATGGATTCAAACAACCTCTAGAGATTCTTTAGAATATAAATTTGATATTTTTAAAGATGGTTTATTTAGAAATACCTACACATATACAGCAAAAGAGAATGAGAGAGTTTATTTCTATTTCACAGGTGATATTCTTTTAAAATTTAGTTTTAATATAAAGAGTGGTGAAACATTTTTAGTTGCAAATAAGATACTCTATCATTTTATGGTGGATAACCACTCATGAATTTATTAAAAAAATTACTATTAGTTTTGCAATTTACTCTCTATTATTATAGTTAATTATATAGGAAAACAAAAAACAATCCAAAAGGATAACAATAGTTATGGAAACAATTATTAAAACTAAAGATCTAACAAAAGTTTACTCTGGCAAAGTTAAAGCCCTTGACTCCTTTAGTTTCAATCTAAAGAAAGGAGAAGTATATTCTCTTCTAGGTCCTAACGGTGCTGGTAAAACAACACTGATGAGAGTTCTGTTATCAATTATTCTACCTACTTCTGGCGAAGCATCAATTGGAGGATTTGATATAAGTAACCCTAAAAGTAGGTCATCTATAGGATATCTTTCAGAAAAACATGCTTTCCCTGACTTTTTGACCAGTAGTGAAGTTCTATACTACTACGGAATGATGAATGGGAGATCCAAAAAATATATCAAGGATAAAATTGATCCTTTACTCTCTTTGGTAAATCTAGAAAAAGTAAAGAAAGTTAAGGTTAAAAAATACTCTAAAGGTATGCTCCAAAGATTGGGGATTGCTCAAACTCTCATAGGGGATCCTGAGATTATATTTTTAGATGAACCCACCGATGGAATTGATCCTGTTGGAAGAAAAGAGGTCAGAGATATAATCTCAAGAGTAAAATCTGAAGGAAAAACAATATTTATAAACTCACATCTTCTTTCAGAGGTTGAAAAGATATCCGATAGAATTGCAATAATGAAAAATGGATCAATGATTAAAGAGGGGGTCTTATCCGATTTTATATTTGAAAACGATAAGGTTGAAATTAAGTGTAATGCCGATACTGATAAGTTTAAAAACTGCTTAGAACCTTTAGGGTTACAGATAACCGACTACACATTTGACTCTACGACAGAAACACTCAATAAGGCTATAGATCTATTGAGAAAGGATGGTATAGAGATAAATGAGATCATAAGATCAAAAACATCATTAGAAGATTATTTTATAAAAATTATTGAGGAGTAACATGTTCCCTTTAACAGCTTTAACAATAAAAGAGAGTATTGGGAAAAAAATACTCTTGGCAATTTTTATATCAGCAACCCTATTTTTGCTTCTTATACTTTTCTTTTTAACCTTGGATGTAGTGGATGGAGCTAAAACATATGTTCAATTTCTTGGAATAAGAGAAGCTGTAGAGAACGGTAAAGATACAAGCGAAATTATCTCTAAAAACATGAAAGAGGTAGTAACACTAATCCAAGCAGGGATTGGAGGAATTACCTATGGAATGGGGATTTTTCTAACCCTATTTGCAACTAGTGATCTTTTCCCATCTATGATAAAAAAAGGTTATATAGATCTTATAGTCTCAAAACCTTTCTCTAGAACTAGATTATTTAATGAAAGAGTTTTAGGGTCTCTTATTATTGTATCTGCACTAATACTATATATTGTAGTAGGATCTTGGTTGATCATATCGTGGAAATCTGGAGTATGGAACTACTCATTCCTTCTTTCTAGCCTTATGATAATAATTATATATTCAATCCTCTATATGTATGTACTATTTTTTAGCCTCTTAACTGGAAATGGTCGCTTTGGACTAATAATTACATATGGAATGATTGTTATCTCCCCAATCCTTTTAGCTAGAGAGAAACTTTTATCACTACTAGGTAATAGTTGGTCTTTCCTATTTGACACACTCTACTATATAATTCCTAAGGTGTCCCATTTAGGAGAGATAGTAGTTAATCTAATTAGGGGTAAAGAGATTAACGACTTTTCTCCTCTTCTCATAACTATTGTAGGAGGTGTCATAATGTACTTTATAAATCTTTATATTTTTAACAAAAAAGATTTCTAAAAGCGATTATTCATTGTAAATTATGAAGAGGTGTTAAATCAAATTAACTTTTCTCATATTATACAAAGTAAAAGACACTGACTTAATAGATTAAAAGAGTTACAATACATTACAGAACATTAAAACTTTATGGAGGTTATCATGCCCGTTGTTAATTATCAACAGTATTGCAAAATGTTAGAGAACGCTTACAAAAACAAGTTTGCATACCCTGCTATCAATGTTACTTCAATGGCTACAGCAAATGCAGCTTTAAAGGCTTTTGCAGAACTAAAATCAGATGGAATCATTCAGGTTTCAACAGGTGGTGGGTCCTTTGCATCCGGTCTAGGTGTAAAAGATGAGGTTCTTGGAGCAATTTCAATAGCTCAGCATGTTCATCTAATGGCTGAAAAATATGATGTAAATATTGCACTTCATACCGATCACTGCCCTGCAAAGAAGGTTGATTCTTTCCTAATGCCTCTTATTGAAGAGACATCTAAAAGAAGAGCTAAGGGATTACCAAACCTTTTCAACTCCCATATGTTTGATGGAGCAGAGCTTCCTTTAAAGGAGAATATGGAGATCTCTAAAAAATTGATGAAACTCTGTAAAGAGAACGATATTATCTTAGAGGTTGAAGCCGGTGTTGTTGGTGGAGAAGAGGATGGTGTAAACAATGAAGATGTACCATCTGAAAAACTTTACACTACCCCTGAAGATATGATTGAAGTTTACAAATCTTTAGAACCTATTGGCGGTACTTTTATGTTTGCTGCTACTTTTGGTAATGTTCACGGTGTTTATAAACCGGGTAATGTTAAGTTAAGACCAAAAATTTTAAAAGATGGTCAAGATGCTCTTGCTAAAGAGTTTGGGGAAGGTGCTCACTTCTATCTTGTATTCCACGGTGGTTCAGGATCTGAGCTTTCAGATATTCATGAAACATTGGATTATGGTGTAATCAAGATGAACATAGATACTGATACTCAATACGCTTTCACAAGACCTGTTGTTGAACACATAATGAAAAATTACGATGGCGTTTTAAAGATTGAAGGTGAAGTTGGAAATAAAAAGGTTTATGATCCTAGATCTTACTTGAAAAAAGGTGAAGAAGCCATGGCTGAAAGAATCAAGCAAGCTATTAGAGATCTTAGATCTGAAAACACCTCTCTTTCTTTGAAATAGAGTTTAGACTATCTGTAAACTTAGTATTACTGAGTCATCAAATTTTTATGTTCAAATAACCTAGTATCTCTAGGCAATGGATCAGATAAAAATTGGATTTCTTGTACTACTCGTTTCTAACCAGTCTGACTTTTAAACAATCTGGGGTGATTTTTTATTCACCCCTTTTTATAATTATTGCAAAGAGGGTAAAAGCATGAGAGAAATCAATGAGATAGTTATCCACTGTAGTGCTACAGAGTATGGAAATGTAGAGATCTTTAGGGATTGGCATGTTAATGAAAATGGTTGGGATGATATTGGATACCACTATGTAATATTGAACAGCTATCAATGTAGAGATGATTATGTGAATAAAAAACCTAATTATGGAATGGATGGAGTATTAGAGATTGGTAGGGATATAGAGATAAGTGGAGCTCATGTAAAAGGACACAATAAAAACTCTATCGGAATCTGCTTAGTTGGTGATAGAAGCTTTACATCTTCACAATTTAGAACATTAAAAACATTAGTTTCTACCTTAAAGTCAATCTATAAAGATGCTAAGATTAAGGGTCATTGTGAATATGACACTGCTATAGCACAAGGGAAAACCTGCCCTAATATCAACCCTGATTATTTGAGAGAGTTGTTGAAATAGAAGCTAAACCTCTGCACTTCTAACAAGAGATATTAGCAATGAAAGCTTCTGCTTAAAAGATTCAACAACAACATAAAGTACAGGAATAATGGTTAACACAAATATTGTTGAGGCTATCAAACCTCCAACAGTTACAAGTGAAAGTGTATACCAAAAGTTTTTATCAACATCTGAGTTTACAAAGAGAGGTAATACACCAAGTACGGTTGTGGTTGTAGTCATCAGGATAGGTCTAAACCTTTCCACTGTTCCATTTACCACAGAATCTAAGATATTAGCACCATTTTTCCTATAGTGGTTTATATGATTTACTAAAATAATAGAGTTGTTAACGGCAATACCTGAAAGTAAAATTGCACCCATATAGGATTCCCTATTAAAGTTAACATCCATAAAAAAGAAGATAAGAAACACTCCAACCATACCCAAAGGAACGGTGAGGATTACAATAATAGGGTGCCAGATAGATTCAAACAGTGCTGCTGTAATCATAAATACCAAACATATAGCTATACCCACAACCATAAGTATCTCTTTCTCCTCCTCTCTACTCATAAAAGAGTAGTTAGTCTTAGAAAAGCTATATCCTGTTGGCAACTTATAATTTTCTTGAAACTCTACATTAAACTTATTTGCTGCCTTATTTGATCCTCTATAATCATAAGCAACTATTCTACTGTATGATTGATCCTCCTTAGTAATATCGGAAAGTACTCTTTCCTTTTCTATAGTTCCGGTATTTCCTATTTTAAATGGCTTGTTCCCATAACTAAAATCCAAATCTTTAAGTTGTGCTGCTGTAAAGTTATCTGCGTCCGAATATTTTACCGAAAGATCAACCTCGCTATTGTTAATATTTATATTATCTTGGGAAGAGCCTCCAATATTAATTTTAACATACTGAACTATATTTCTAACAGATGTTTTAAATTTGGCTAAACTCTCTCTGTCGATATTAAACACATAATTAAATAGTGTTGTTTGAGACCAAAATCTGGAAGTTCCGTTTATATCTGTTTCTGAAACTCTACTATTACTTTTAAGAAGATCTGAAATATTTTTAGCCTCTTTTTTAAGCTCCTCATATGAAAAACCTTTAACGGTAAATCTATTACTAAGCTGTTTGGTGGTTGTACCTCCGGCTCTGTAGGATCCGCTAGGGTTTAAAGGGTTATAGATAGTTATACTGGGACCTGCAAAATTTCTTGCCTTAGAAACAAGCTTTGCTTCCATCTCAAAAGGATGAACGGTATATATACTATCCTCATCATAAATAACACTTATCTGACCAAAGTTACTACTTATGTAGGATTCAAACTTTTTATACCCTTTCATATCCTCTATACTTTTTTCAAATCCTGTAATTATTCTATCTGTCATATCTATTGTTGATCCTGTAGGCATAGAAACATAGAGAGCCACAGTATCAGGAACTTTTCCGCTAAAAATCTCACCCTTGTCAACATATTTATCAAATAGATACCAAGAGGATATAATTATAAGTAGAGTAAAGATTATTGTCATTACCTTGTTTTTTATTAGAACATAAAGAACATTTTTCAAAAACAGAGGACCTTTATACTCCTTTAACTCTCTATTTCTACCTTTAGATGTAAATCTTGTAAGGGTAGGTATTAGTGTAAACGATACAAAAAGAGAGCTTATTAAAGCTGCCGATACAACTAACGCCAAAGGTTCCCAGTATAGAGATTTTTCGCCTTGAAGATCCAAAAAAGGTATAAACACAATACATGTTGTGGAGGTAGCGGCTATAACAGGCTGAATCATCTCTTTCCCACCTTCATAAGCGGCTCTTTTTATCTCCATTCCATTTTGAAGTTTATGGTAAATATTTTCCATTACAACAATGGAATTATCCACTAAAAGACCAAAGGCTAAAACAAGACCTGAAAGGGTAATAACATTTATTGTATTACCGGAAAAGTATAGAAAGATCATTGTCATTAAAATTGATATAATGATTGTAAGTAAAATAATAAAAGGTGTTTTAAAGTCTCTTAAAAAGAATAGAAGTACCAAAGTTATGATAGCTATACTTATAAAAGCACGATTCTTTATATCTGAAAGATCCTCTCTCATTTTTTTGGTTCTGTCAGAACTTAGGAACAGAGACATATCTTTAGGTAACTCTTTCTTTATCTCTTCAATCTTTTCAAACACTCTGTCGGCAGTATCAATGGCATTCTTACCAGCTTCCTTATCTATCTGAATAAAGATGGTAGACTTACCGTTTATTCTGTTGATTCTGTAGCTATCACTTACGCCATCTTCTACCTTTCCTATATCTTTTAAGTAGATAGTGTTAGCACCAACCTTTTTTATTGGAATATTAAGTAGATCTGAAAAATTATTGTATCTATTATCCATAATTACAGTAAGCTGATTACCCTTTTGGTCTATGATACCTATATCTTTCTTATTTCCCCACTCATCTATCTGTCTTCTTACGCTATACGGATTTATATTAAATATTTTAGCTTTATCTCTATCAATTAAAACCTTTAAAGATCGCTTTGAAGCTCCGGTAATATCAATGTTTGAAACACCCTCAATAGAGGTTAGATGGTTTTCAATATTATCCTCAGCATACTTTAGAAGTGAAGAAAGATCCCTCTCACCAAAAACCTCATACCTTAAAAGTGATTCATTATCATCAATATCTCTTGGGATATATCTTCTAATGCTTACAGATCTCTTTACATCTTTAGGAAGATCCTTTTTTACCATAAAAACCTTTTCGTTGAGAGTAATATATGCCATATCCATATCTGTATCCCTCTCATACTCAACGGTTATAATACTCATTTCAGGTTTTGATGTTGAAGAGGTTTTATGAACATAACTTAAACCCTCAATGGCAGATTCCAAAGGAGAGGTTACCTCTTTTTCCATTGTTTCAGGTGAAGCATTTTTCCAAAAACCGCTAATGGTTAGTTTAGGATACTCTGCATTTGGTTCCGGTTCAAATGGAAGTTTTAAAAATGAGATAACTCCTATGGTAGCCAAAGCTATATACAACATTATTGTTGTAATAGGTCTATTTATTGAAATCTTTATCATAACTTAAACCTTTAACCTCTTGAGTATTAGGTAGATAGCAGGTATAACAAAAAGGGTAAGCATTGTGGCAAAACTAAGTCCAAATATAACCGTAACTGCCAGAGGTTGTCTAAGCTCTGACGCTCCTCCAAAGGTAAAGAGCATAGGTATCATTCCAAAAACTGTTGTAATGGTTGTCATAAGAATAGGTCTCAACCTCTTCATACCTGCACTCATAATAGCTTCAACAATAGGTGATCCTTCCTTTATTTGCCTATCTATAAACTCAACCTTAACAATAGCATCATTTACAACAATACCAATTAGTACAATAACCCCAATTACAGACATAAGATTAATGCTCAGATTAAAAACAAATAATCCAATAGTTACACCTATGAGACTAAATGGAACTGAAAGGATAATAATAAATGGGGATAGAAGTGATTCAAATTGGGAAGCTAAAATCATATAAACAAGAGCGAGTGATAGTATAAATATAAAAATGAGTTGAGAAAAACTTTCCTTCATCTCCCTGTTCTCACCGGCTATTTCAATTTTTATATTACCGTAAAGCTCAATTGAATCAACTATATCTTGAACCTTTTTATACACAATATTAAAGTTATCAGATACAATATCTGCCGAAATAGTTATTACCCTCTTCTGGTTTTCTGTAAATATTGTTTCAGGTCCCGTTGTAAACTCCAAAATAATAAGATCTTTTAAAGGGTATATACTGCTCCCCTTTTTGTAAACAGCTGAATAGAGTTGTTCAATACTGAAATCTCTATTTATATCAACAACATTTATATCTATCTTCTCATCATTTTTACTAAGCTCAGAAACAATGTTCCCATCTAAAATAGTTGCAATAAAATTCTCAATCTCATAAGGTGTAATATTGTATCTTACAAGATTCTCCTTTTTAAATCTTATCCTTACCTGAGGCTTATTAAAGTTAAAGTTTGAGTGTATATCCTCCAACCCTTCAACCTCTTTTAATCTCTCTATTGTAAGATTGCTTATCTCCATGAGTTCAGCTATTTTATTGCCCTTAACCTTTATCTGAAGATCCCCTCCCTCACTGTTCAAAAACTCTGAAAGAGTACTGACTTCCGTTATATACTCAACAGTTATCATCTCATTTTGAAGAGAGTTATAGTTCTCAATCCTCCTTCTCAAATCTGAGATATAGCTATCTGTTGAAACATCTTTTTTAAGCTCTATCTTAATCTCACTTTTATATATGGCCGCTCCATTTATCTTGGATTTTTCATCAGGAGTACCACCTGAAGAAAAAACAGATTTAACATCAAGGGAGTCTGAAAGTATAATATTCTCATAATCATTTATAACTTTTTCATTTCTTTCAATTGATGTTTGAGGAGGAAAAACAACCTTTATTAGAAATTCACCACTATCAATATCGGGAAGTAACCTCTTCTCTATCTTTAGCAATCCTAATGAGGAAACTATCAAAACAAGAAAAGTAATAAGAACTGTCTCAACGGGATATTTTAATACCACTTTAAGCTTAGAGTGATACCATTGGGTAAACTTATCAAACAGGATCTCAAATCCACTCATTAGAGGCTTTACAAAAAAATTAACACACCAAATAAAAACACCAATCCAAAACTTAATAAGAGATGAGAAAAATTGAATAATATATTTAAGGATATTCTTTATACCACCTCTTATTGTTTCCATCTTAAGCAGTTCTCTACTACACTCTTTGTCTATCTTTCTAAGAAAATTAAAATTTACCAAGCCAAAAATATAAACTATGAAGTAAAGAAAACCTACGGAATAGACTACTACCATAAACATATTGGTACCATAGTTCTCCTCTAGGGGTCTGTAAAAATCTTGTATCATATAGGAAAACTCATTTAGAGGGTCTAAGATTACAGACATAAAGTCAGTATTTTCAAGCAGGTATGCAACTCTATACAGTGGCTCAAAAAGATCAATCCTACTCATATACACTACAGGCATTAGAAATACAAATGAGATTAAAATGGTTATCTTATTTACTAAAAAGAATCTGAGTAATGAATATTTTTTCTCTTTCCTATTGTACAAATAAAACTCTATGAATTTAAATATAGGATCAAAAAATATTGCAAATGAAGCGGAGTAGATAATAAGTTCAATATCCTCACCTACATCAAGCCACATAAAAAGTAGGGAAAAGAGGGTTATACTAAATGTCCAATATGTTCCCACCTTTAGAAAAGTTCCCTGCTCAAATTCAATACTGCTATCCCTCTTTTCAATAAGATCTATTTTAAGTTTGTAGAGAACGGGAAGAAGGGTTAAAGAGACAACAAGTGATGATATGAGAGAGTAGGTTACAGCTATACTCTGATCTTTAAAAATCTCACCGGCAACACCACTTATAAACACAATGGGCATAAACACAACAATAGTTGTTATTGTAGATGCCATAACAGGCATACTAACCTCTCTGGCTCCTACTATGGCAGATTCACTCTTACTCTTACCCATCTCTCTATGTCTTGATATATTTTCTAAAATGACAATGGAGTTATCTACAAGCATACCGACACCAAGAGCAAGACCCGAAAGAGAGATTAGATTTATGGATATACCTGAAAAATATAAGAGTGCAAAGGTTGAGATTATACTTACAGGTATTGAAAGAGCTATGTTTACAGGTGTTCTGAAATCTTTGAGAAAGAAAAATAGGGTTATAAAGGCAAGCACTCCTCCATATATAACCGCTTGCTCCACACTATCAATACTTTCATTGATAAAATCGGCTTGATCAAAAGCAATATTTATTGAAAGCTCCTTATATCTTTCTCTAAGCTCCTCAATTATCTTTAAAACCTCTTTACTGACTTCAACAGCATTGGCATCTCCACTCTTTTTAACAAGAATACCTACACTTTCAAAACCATTGTATCTCGTAAATGATCTTCTTTTCTTGTTTTCCAGAGTAACAGTAGCAATATCCGAAACAAAAAGAATAGTTCCGTTAGGAAGATATTTTACAGGGGTTTTTTCAATATCTTCCAAAGAGGAGTATGAAGATGAAATTCTAAGGTCATATATATAAACATCATCTTTTACAGAACCTCCACTCTGGATAATATTATTTTGATCTATGGCTGCTTTAATATCTCTAAAGGAGAGATTATTGGCGTTAAGTTTACTTCTATCAACATTTACCCTTATCTCCTTCTCGTTTCCACCAACAATATCGGCTAAACTGACACCGTCAAGCTGTTCCAATCTCTTCTTTATAACATTTTTTGTAACATTCCTTACAGAGTAGAGATCTTTTCCACTAACCGAGATACCAATTATAGGCTTCTCTGTAGGATCACTCTTTACAATATTTGATCTTTCCGCTTTCTCCGGAAGATAAACTCTATCAAGCTTTTCTCTTAAATTAACAGTGGCATAATCCATATCGGTACCCCAATTAAAATCAGCTTTTATTAAACTGATTCCTGTACCGGATATTGTAGACGTGCTTTTTAAACCTTGTATAGAACCAATTTGAGCTTCTAGTTTTGAGGTTATCTCCTTCTCAACCTCTTCAGGACCATACCCCGGATACTCTGTCCATATTGTTACAGAAGGGTAGTTTACATCAGGAAGTAGATTTACCGGAAGTTTACTAAGTGATATAATACCAAAAGTTACAACTGCAATAAAAAACATTATTATTGTTACCGGTCTTTGTAAAATCTGTTTAAACATATTTATAAAACCCTAGTTGTTAACAATTTTTAATTTTGCATTGTGAGCCAAGGTGTAGTGGTTTGAAGTAACAACCTCATCACCCTCTTTAATCTTATCTAAAATTTCAATCTTTTCGCCATTCTCTTTACCTGTAGCTACATAAACCCATTTGGCAAGACCATCTTCAACCTTAAATAGAAGAGTTCTATTATCTCGAACAATAATAGCTTCTCTGGGAACCAATAACCTATCTCTGTAGATTGTTCCCTCAATGGATACAGTGGCACTCATACCCGGCTTAATCATAAGTTCATTATTTTCCATAGATACAACAACTTTACAGGTTGAGCTGTTTTTATCAAGAACAGGATTTATATGTTTTACTTTCCCCTTAAATACCTTTTCAGGAAAAGCGTTAAAGGTAAGTTTAGCTGCTCTTCCAATCTCCAAATTTGCAATCTCAGTTTCCAAAACAGGAACTTCAACCTCTATCTCTGAAAGATCAATAAGATCAAAACAGTGAGTTCCCCTATTTATATACTGCTCTTCTACAAGATCGAGATTACCAATGTAACCGTTAAAAGGAGCCGTTATATCACAATTTTCCTTATCTATCTTGGACTTTTTAAAATTCATAAGTTTGGAATAGAGCCCTGTTTTATGTTTAATCAAAAGATCTTTATCTGAGGAGTTTAGAAGATCTTCTACATTGATATCTGCTATTTTATCTAGGTTATTACTATTATTATTATCAATATTTGATGAATACTTTTTTTCAATACCATACTCAATCTTTGCCTTTGTAAGATCAAGCTGAGCATTTTCATAAGAGAGATCTATATTTTCATTAAATATGGAGACTAGATTAGAGTTCTTTTTTACAAAACTTCCATTTTGAACTTTTAGATTTTTTACAGTTCCGGAAACTTTACTGCTTATCTCAATAGATCTTATAGCTCTCGCGGTACCGGTACAGTTTACACTTATGGGGATATCCCCAATAACAGCTTTTGTTGTGGTTACTTTAACAAGAGATTTCTTCTCCTTAACATTATGTTTAGGCTTATCTGATTTACCTGATTTTTCGGAAGCTATTCTCTTTGAAACTCCAAAACCTATTGCAGCAATTATAATTAAAGTTACAACTATATAGATAATTTTCTTCACAACAACTCCATAATTTATTATTAACAACAGAAAATCTAACTCTGCTTTCTTAAAAATAACAGCTTAAATTATCTCTTCCAATCCCAAAACAATCTGTTTTAAAAATTAAACTATCAACTATTTGACTCAAACAAATATAATTTAGTTGTCATAATGATACCATAAAAAAATAAAATTTTATAGATAACTAAAGTTCCAAGTATACTCTTCTCAAAATCATTAACAAAAAAGGTGTGCAAAACATTTTTTTACTCTAAATTTAGGGTGGAATTAAAATATAAAAAACTTACTGAAAGAAGGGTATATATTTTTAAATGAACAGAACTATTGAAGCAATAAGAATTATAGCCGTTATCTTAATCTCATTTACACATACAAGACACAATTTTGAAGAAGGGGTTATCTCTACACTTCTAAACGATATCCCAAAGTTTGGAACTCTCATTCTCTCTATTGTTTCGGGATATCTTTTTATTAAAATATCCTATGCAAAAAAAGATATAATGGGTAAAAAGATAAAAAGCTTATTAATCCCATTCCTTACAGCAAACCTTTTTGTTATAGCTCCGGTTTTACTTCTTCATCTACTGGGTTTTGATTATTTAAATAGATTAAGTTATGATTATACAATCTTAACACAAGGTCTCTTCTCTCTAAGCTCTCCTCCTATAAATCCGCCAACCTACTTTGTAAGAGATCTATTTATTATTTTCCTCTTAATTGATCTTTTTGCAAATAATAATTTTAAAACATTAACTATCTTACTGCCTGTTGTCATATTTGGTAAACTATTACTAAGATATGATATTCTGTTTCTCTTTTTATCAGGTGTAATATTTGGAAAGCATGAAGAAAAGTTTACTTTCGTAAAGACCCTGCTTACAGTTACTTTACTATCCATTGTATCATTTAATTATTTTAGATACTATCTCATGTTTTTTTTGTTTACTCAAGTAGTTAAAATAGAGATAAACTTCCCTAAAACAGGAAGGTATTCATATCTATTACACCTTTACCACTCGCCTATAATAGTGTTCACATACCCTATAATTACTATTTTTGTAAAGAATCCTTATATGAATCTGGTTTTACAATTAGGATTAACATTTTTCATAATATATCTACTCAACAAAGTTATAAGCAGGTTTGAAAAATTAAAATTTATAACGGGTGGAAGATAAAAATTGTTACAAAACAAAGAATAAAAAAGAGATATTGCGAAAATCCAAATTTATTATTATAAATTAGATGTGTCAGTATTTTTTATTACCTAATTTCTTCATTATATTATAGTTAGGTAGGGCATTGTTTTATAAATTGAAATATTTGTTACGCTTTATAAAAATATTTAGAAATTATACAAATTAAATTTTGAGGTAAAAGCTATGAAAGATAGTATTGAAAATATAAAACTTTTTACTCTTATTTCACAAATAAATGAGTTACCGGTTTTCCCGGAGGTTGCTTTAAAAATAGTAAAAATGATTGATGAAGAATCGACAACTTCAAAAGAGCTTTCCAAGACTATATTGATGGATACATCTTTAACATTAAGAATAATAAATATTGCAAATTCAGCTTTTTACTCACCAAAATCACCTATAAAAAATCTTGCACATGCAGTTCAATATCTTGGTTTTAATACAATAAAGAGTATAGCTTATACAAGCTCAATAAATGCTCTTAAAACACAAGATGAAAACAATCTGTTGGTGTCTAAGTTTCAAGAAAAGGCTATAGTTTCAGCTTATGTTGCAAAATTATTAATACAAAAAATTAACCATTTCAGAAAAACTGAATACAGTCTGGAAAATTTCTATATTTACGGGCTATTCCATGATATTGGCGAGATAGTACTTTCTATTTTCTATCCTGAATATTTTCAAAGCATAATAGATAAAATAGGTCATGGAGAAGATATAGTTACATTAGAGAAAAAGTTTAGACACACACAAGTTGGTTTAATGCTAATGAGAAGATGGAATCTTCCGGAAGAGTATGCAAAGATATGCTCCAAACATCATATTTTTGAGGATGATCAAATTGATGAAGATCTTAAATTTATAAATAATATTCTACTGATTTCAGATGCGGTAGCATATGAACTTGGATACAACCCAACTTTTAACGATAATTACGATGTAGAGTTCACTGTATCTCAAGTAGGATTAAGGGAGTATGATGTATTCTCTGAAGAGGATGGTATCCTCGGAGAAGTTAAAGATATGATAGAAACTCAATTAACTTTCCTACTTTAATCTCTTTTTATATATTACATTGGTAACTATCTCTCATATGAGAGGTAGTTACTTTATTATTTGATAAAAATGTGATAAGAGTTGTATGGATAAGTTAAGAGAAAAAAATTTAGAGTTACTTAAAAAATGCTCTCCCAAAATATTTGATAAGATAAAAGATTTTGATACAAAAGATCCTGTTATTGAAATATTTAACAATAATCTTTTTTGTAAGAGGGGAGGAGTTCTTCTCCACTCAAAATATAATCCTGTTAAAGAATCTTCAAATCAAGTGGAAGCTTTTCTTTTAAAAAATAATGAATCTAAAGAGATAATAGTTTACGGAGCAGCTCTTTTTTACCATATATTTCAATTTATAGAAAGAGATATAACTACCCACATTATTATATCCGATTTAGAGCTTTTTAATGAGAGTTTATCACATATAGACCTAAAAACAATAGTAGAAAAATCTAAGCTGTACCTACATAATGAAGATTTTACAGAACTAAAAGGTTTACCAATATTTGAGCATAAGGTTTCTATCAAAGTAGATAATGAGAAATATGAACAGTTTAAGCTTAGATTAACTTTAAGGAAGGATAGTTTAAAGAAATATAAAATTCTTTTGGTAGGGCCTGTTTACGGAGGATCATTGCCAATTTTTTACTATTGTAAGTCTGCTCTGGAAAAACTTGGGCATAATCTTATTACCCTTGACAACTCCATTCATAAAAAGAGCTATGATTCTATAAGTAAAACAAGCGAAAATCCCTACTATCAAAAAAAGGTTATGCCGGAATTTGTAAATATACTGGCAGAACAGGTTTTAATAACAGCTTTGGAGGAGAGGGTTGATATAGTTTTGGGTATTGCTCAATCTCCTATGACTGTAAATATTTTAGAACGATTAAAAAATAGCAATATTGTTACAGCTTTCTGGTTTGTTGAAGATTTTAGAACTTTGGAGTATTGGAAAGGTATTGCACATAAATTTGATAACTTTTTTACTATCCAAAAAGAGCCATTCTTTTCAGAACTTAAATCATTGGGAGCAAAAAATGTACACTATCTGCCAATGGCTGCCGATCCTGAGATTCATAAAACTATTGAAGTTGATAAAGAGGAGATAAAGAGATATGGTTCAACACTCTCATTTATTGGTGCAGGATATTACAATAGAAGAAGGTTTTTTACCACACTTATGGATCAAGATTTTAAAATATGGGGTGATGGTTGGGGTAATGGCTCTGTTTTAAAGCCACATTTTCAAGAAAACCAGAGAAGAGTTAGTAGCGAGGAGTGTGTAAAGATATTTAATAGTAGTAAGATAAATCTAAACCTACACTCCAGCAGCTATACGGAAGGTGTAAACCCTACGGGAGATTTTGTAAATCCAAGAACCTTTGAGATTGCCGCTACCGGAAGAGTTCAGTTTGTTGATGAAAGATCACTTTTAGGGGAACTTTTTGATAAAGATGAGATAATAACCTTTAAAGATGAGGAGAGTTTAAAAGCTCTTATTGATCAGTTTAAAAATAATGAAGAGAAGTTTCATCTCATTAGCAAAAAATCAAAAAAAAGGGTTTTAAAAGATCATACATATATCAACAGAATGAGAGAGATGATCTCTATTATTGAGGCAACTTCAGAAACTCTTCAATCTAAAAATAGTGTTGTTGGGAATAGAGAAGCTTTAATTACTGGAGCTTTAGAGAAGGGTGAAAATGAGTTAGCCGATTTCTACAGATCTGTTAAGGGTGAAAATGTAGAGGTAGCAGATATTGAAAACTATCTAAGTGGAAAAAAAGTATCCGATTACTCTGAAACAGATAAGATTCTAAAAATAATGACAGATTTTTATCAATTTGCAAAAAGAAAAAATATAGTTTAATATATTTCATTGAATATATTGGAGATAAATTGAAACAGCTGATTAGTTTTTTAGAAAAAGACAGAAAAAAGAATGTATCTGTTCTCAATCATATAGATAGCGGGAAAGAGATTGAGTATAGGATTGAAAACAATTTTGCCGTTATAAGAGTTGTAAAGGGAACGAATGGAAAAGACACTTCAATATATTTTGCCGGAGAGGGAGAAATTTCAGAAAAGTTTATAAAATCCTTTATAAAAAAAGGTGACAGAATGTTCTGCTCTGTTGATTATAAGTTTTATGAACAGATGAGAAACCTTCCTATGACAACTTGGGAAGAGATCTGCTATAAGTTTATCTATGAAAAAAATAGGATTGACAGGGTTTTAAACAACAATATAGAAAATATTAGAGAGAAGGATATTTCTATTGTAGATAGAACCTGGAGCTATACAGGAAGCTGGTCATACAAATATTTAAAATCCTGTATTGATAGCGATGTAAATAGTGCAATATATATAGATAATGAGATTGCAGGTTGGTCACTCTCTCACAGTGATGGATCTATTGGAACTCTATTTGTTTTGGATAAGTTTAGGGGTAGAGGTATTGCCCAAGATGTTATTACCAGTATGACAAGAAAAAAACTTGAAAGTTCAAAACTTCCATACCTTTTTACTGCCGAAAACAATAAAAAATCACAAAATCTTGTATCAAAAGTTGGATATACAAAGTATAAAAAAGTGTTCTGGATGGGAATAAAGATATAATTGTTAATTACCAAGAGGTATTTATGAAAAAGATTGCAATAGTAACGGGAGCATCCTCCGGATTTGGTAGAGATTATGCTAACGAAATAGATAAAAATTTTAATTTAGATGAGATATGGCTTGTTGCCAGAAGAGAGGAAAGATTAGAAGAGGTTGCCCAAAATTTAACCAATAGTAAGGGTGTAGTTGTAAAGGCTGATCTTAGGAGATCTGATGAAATTGAAAAAATTTTTGATTTAATAGATGAGGATACTACCATAGATCTTCTCGTAAACAACGCAGGTTTTGGTAAAGTTGGGAGCTTTGATAAGATTGACCTTGAATCTCAACTTGATATGATAGATCTTAATGTCAAAGCTGTGGTTAATCTTACCCATAGAGCTATAAAATATATGAAAAAGGGAAGTAAGATAATAAATATATCATCGGCAGCTTCATTTGCACCTCTTCCCTACTTCAACATATATGGAGCAACAAAGGTTTTTGTTTTAAACTTTTCAAATGCACTCAAAGTTGAGCTTGAAAAGAGAGAAATTGATGTAATTGCAGTTTGTCCGGGTCCCGCAGATACAGAATTTTTTGAGATTCAAGGCGGTGTAAAAACTGAAGGTATGAAGGTTTCAAAATCTATTGATGTTGTAAAAAAATCCCTAAGAGATCTTAAATTTAAAAAGTTTATATCTGTATACGGAACAGATGTAAATATTTTAAGAGTACTGTCTGCAATGCTTCCAAGAGATATTTTAACAAAACTGGCAGCTCTTTTTAAAACAAAAAAATAGTATGAAAAAAGAGATTTTTAAGGTTATAGGTATTATTGCTATTTTAATGGCAATCTCAATAGTGTATATCTATTTTAGTTCGGATAAGGTAGCTCTTTATTCTGATAGAGAGGTAAAGTATACTATTGATAAGAATCCTTTAAAAATTGGTTTTTTTACAGATTTTCCCAATAGAGTAGAGGCTGTCTCTTACTCTCAATCAATGTACGGATTTGCTAAAATATTGGGTAAGTTTCTAAATGATTCTGTTGAGTATTTTGATAATAATATAGAGGAGTTAACTCTATTTCAATCCAAATTGGAAAACACCTACTTTGTTAAAGGTTTAAAAGATGTAGGATTAAACTCAATAGAGCAACTGGAAAATGGTCAAAATATTTTAGACTCCTCATACATTCTAACAAATGGAAACAGTATCAATTTTTTCTCAAAAAAGAATCTCAATCTAAACTCAACTGTTATAACTTGTGGCGATAGTGCTTATTTTATTGTTTCATCAAAACTATTCCCTATAATTATTGTAGATAGAAAAAATAGAATTAAATATCTGAACTCCAAGATAAAAAAGATCTCTTTTAACAGAAATAAAGAGATAATATTTTACAGAAAGCTGCTAAATATTTTAAATGATGAAAAGGGAAATAAAAAGGGGAAGAAGTTGTTATTGAACTCTATTAGAAGTTATATAGATCCAGATTTAAGTTTTCACTCTAATAAATTTCCTATTATAAATTTCTTAAATCTTCTCTTTTCAAATCTAGAGATTGATAGAAATATAGAAAACTATAAAAAGTTGGTAGAAACATTTTTTAATAAAGATAGGTTGGAGATAGTAAAAACGGTTTATAGATCTTATCTAAATAACAATTTTCCTACAGATATAAACTATACAGATCCATATCATGAGGAGGATTTTAAACAATATTTATATATTAACAATGGGAAATATATAATTAGAGAAAATGGGAAGACCACTATTTTAAATAATTGGACAAACAGAATAAGAGAGAATTTTTGATTGGTATTTATGAATACATATATTCATAGAAAAAGAGATAAACTATCAAACTCTAAACCTATCATAATCTCTCTCTTTTAGATCTACACTAATAAAAGTTTATCATAAAAACAAATATTTTACTATATTTAGTTCCATGAAAAGAAGAGAATTTTATATAAACCTTGTCATTACAATTATCCTATGGGGATCTGCTTTTGTAGGTATAAGGTATACAATGGGTAACATAACGCCAGGCTCAATGGCTTTGCTTAGGTTTACCATAGCCTCAATAACAATTTTACCTTTCTTTATACTAAGTAAAAATAAGGTTTTTCCTAAAAAAGATATTAAACTTTTCTTATTGTCAGGTTTTTTAGGGTTCTTTCTCTACAATATAGCTCTAAATATGGGCGAAGAGATTGTTACAGCGGGAGTAGCAAGTTTTCTCATAAGCTCTCTAACTATTTTTACAGGTATATTTTCAGCTATATTCTTAAAAGAAAGATTGGGCATTTTTGGTTGGATTGGTATAATTTTAAGCTTTATTGGCATTGGTATAATATCTCTTTCCGAAGATGATATCTTATCAATAAACTATGGTGCTATTTTAGTTATTATAGCTGCGGTCTCTTCAAGTCTCTATATGATTCTTCAAAAAAATCTTATAAAAAAATATGGCAGTTTGAATTCTCTTGTATGGTCTATATGGAGTGGAACTCTTTTTATGCTTATCTACCTTCCTAATCTTATAGATGAAATAAAAGTTGTTAAAAGTTCAACAATTGCAGCTATAGTTTATTTAGGTATATTTCCTGCTTCTCTAGCATACTTTACATGGAACAGAGCCTTAGAGCTCTCAGATTCTGCTACAAAAACATCAACAGCTCTATACTTTACTCCTCTTACTGTAATAGTAATGGAGTGGTTAATTTTGAATGAGTACCCCAAAAGTAGTTCACTTTTAGGTGGTTTTTTTGTACTATTAGGTGTTTATATTTCAACAAAGGGTAAAAAAGATGGATAAATTGGTACTTTTGATACATGGTGGTGCAGGAAATATTAAAAAAAGTGATAGTGAAGAGAAATTTAAAAGACACTTAAAAGGTTTGAAAGCTTCACTGGAAGCAGGCAGAAAAATCCTTGAGGAAGGAGGAACAGCCTTAGATGCAGTTATAGCTTCTGTTAAGGTTATGGAAGATGATCCCTCTTTTAATGCAGGAAAAGGATCTGTTTTTACTCACAATGAAAAGAATGAGATGGACGCTGCCGTAATGGACGGGAAAACCTTAAATAATGGTGCTGTTTCAGGAGTCTCCAATGTTAAAAACCCTATACTTTTGGCTAAGAAAGTTTTAGAGTATAAAGATCATTCATTTTTAGCTAATGAAGGAGCTTTAGAATTTGCTAAAGAGAATGGGTTGGATATTGTAGATAATGAATACTTCAAAACAGAGGTTAGATACAATCAATTGCTAAAAGCAAGAGGTGAAAAAAAGATTGCCCTTGATCATGATATAGATGAAGAAAAATATGGAACTGTTGGAGCTGTTGCTCTGGATTCTCACGGTAATCTGGCGGCTGCAACCTCAACCGGAGGTATCACAAACAAGAGATACGGCAGGGTTGGAGATACCCCAATTATAGGTAGTGGAACATACGCCGACAATGAGACTTGTGCTGTATCTTGTACAGGAATAGGTGAACAATTTATAAAATTTAATGTTGCTTACGATATTGCGGCTCGAATTAAATATAAGGGAGAATCTGTAGAAAAAGCTTCTTTGGAAAACATAGAAAACAGGCTTAATAAAGATGATGGCGGTTTGATAGTTGTTGACAAATATGGTAATTATAGTTTGCCATTTAACTCAAATGGAATGTACAGAGGAATCTATTGTTCAGATGGTGTTTTTGATGTAAAAGTATGGTAGTGAGGTAGAATATATAAAAAGGAAGGTATAAAACTAACTACTCGTAATACCCGGTCTCTTCTGGTAAGCAATAGTATTCTTTAAATGGACAAAACTAAAACTATTCTCAACACCATGTAAAGACTCACTATGACCAATAAACATATAACCACCGTCTGAAAGGCTTCTGTATAAGGAAGATATAACCTGACTCTTTGATTTCAGATCAAAATAGATGAGAACATTTCTACATAAAATTATATCTACTCCTTTAATCATTCTCATTTTCAATTTATCCATAAGGTTTAAGTTCAAAAACTTTATATTACACCTTACATCTGAATTTACACGATACAGATTCTCCCTTTTGGTAAAATATTTGGATATTATATTGGATGATGTATTTCTCATAGCTGTTTGATTATATATACCAGTCCTAGCTTTTTCTAATATTTCATTACTAATATCAGTTGCCAGTATCTCAATATTCCAATTTTGATAAGAGTATCCCAAAATCTCTCTAAGTAGGATTGAGATAGTATATGGCTCCTCTCCACTGCTACAAGCTGCTGACCATATTTTTAAGCTCTTATTTCTATCTTTCTCTTTTTTTGCAATAATTTCAGGAATTAAAATATTTTTCAGAGCATCTATTTGAGGCATATTTCTAAAAAAAGATGTCTCGTTTATTGTAACAGCATCAAACAATCTGTTTAACTCACTATCCCTTTTTTTATCGAAGTTGAGATATTTTATATACGCATCAATACTATTCAGATTTAATCGAGACAATCTATTGGCTATTTTTTCATCAACTATGTACTTCATATCCTCCGTAAAATAGATCCCTGAGCTTTCGTATATAAAATCACGTATCTTTTTAAACTCTTCAATTGTCAGGTTATTCATACTCTACCCGGCTACTACTTCAACAAAATCTTTAGCATTTTTTGAATACTCAAATAGTTCAAAAGTAAACTTTTCCAAATCAATATTTTGAATATCAGGTATCTCTCTTAACAATATTTTCCATGCAGATGTATCGGAAATAATTATCTTAAGATGCTCACCTCCAAAGGACTCATCACAAGCTTTTGCAAAAATATTTGATAAGGATATAATAGCTGTTAAGGTTTTATTCTCAAAGGATCTGATAGGCTTATGATGGTAAAGTATCGGATCTATCAAATTTTGAGGAAGTTTCCATTTCTCACCAAGCCAACCGCCAACCTGTTCATGTGTAACACCAAAAACTCTTCTCTCCTCTTCAATTAGAGGTGTTCCATTATCAACACTTGCCATATAAGCTTCTAAAAATTGATCGTGGAAATATTGATCTAAAATAATTTTACCTATATCATGCAAAAGACCTGCAGTAAATGCAACACCTCCAAGCTTCAACCCCAATTTTTGAGATATAGCTTTTGCTATTTCACCCGTAACAGAACAATGTTCCCAAAACTTTTTTCTATCAAATGTTTCATAATTAGATCTAATAGGAAAGGTTGAAAAAACTGAAATAGTAGCAACAAGACTTCCAACTTCATTCATACCAAGAACAACCAAAGCTCTCCTTATTGTATCAATTTTAGATCTCATTCCATAGAAAGCAGAGTTTGCTATCTTCAAAATTTTGGTAGTTATTGAGGGATCATTTAAAATAACTTCCACAAGATCATTTAAAGAGGTATCCGGATCTTGAGTAAGTTTCATAACCTCTGTTGCAACTGAAGGAAGGGTAGGAAGATCATCTATAGAAAGTATTCTATTTTTTATTTCTTCTAAACGGTTTGACATCTATCCACCTAAACTAAATATTACTATTGTATCATACCTTAAAAAAGAGGAGCAATACAATCCATTATAACAATATAATCAATTATAAAATTATGCTTAAATAGATTCTATTACTTTTCTATAAGCTTACTATTTTTACCCATTTTTCTAACCTCTTCAAGAACTTCATCTTTTGAGATAACACCCTTTTTTGCCAAAACTTCAATAAGAGCTTCTATTGAGATTGTATTTGATAACGCAAGTTTATCTACACTTAAACCAAGTTCATGTTTCTCATCGCTGCCCTTTTTATCTCTCTTTAAAAAAATATTTTTATTAAACATAAAATTACCTATATTATATTTCATGTATAAGATATGGATAAACACTCTATGATCAAACATTTTTTAATAATTATCACTATATTTTTTTTTATTTCCTGTGAAGATCTCTTTACCACAAGAACTCCTGAATCACCCCAAATAACAAACCCAAATAATCAAGCTACTACGGTTAACAACCTTGTTCAAAATTTTAAAAACTCTATTTACAATGAAGATGTTGAACAATACTCCAATCTTTTTATAAATGAGTTTGTTACAACAGATTTTACATACAGGTTCAAAACTAATGATTCTACTATTGATACAACAATTTTCACGGGTTGGGGAATAGAAAATGAAAGAAAGTTTTCCAGTTCATTTTTTGAAGATAACAGGGTAACAAGCTTTCATATAGATCCCTCAAATTTTGAGGAAGTATCAGGAGATACTACACTCATAGAGTTTGAGTATAGTGGAAATTTAAAAAACCTCAACGGAGAAGAGATTAACATTAAAGGGAAAAGCAAGTTTACCTTAAAAAAAATAGGAAACCTTTGGTATCTATACTACTGGGAAGATGATAGATCTCTTGATAAGTATAGTTTTACCTTTTCAAAACTTAAAGAACCTTTTGCATTTAACAACTAAGAGCAACTTTAATAAGTACAGAAAAAGCTATTCAAAACAGAGGATAACATATTATATGACTACATAAAGGTTTGATTTTGTTCAATAAAAGAACTTCATTCTTCTAATTTTATCTATTGACTAGATATTACAATAAATTTACATTTCTATACTGTTATTTTGTTACAAGATAGAGTAAAAACTCTAAATTTAAAATTTAAAAGAAAGATTAGTATACAGGAGTTAAAATGAGAATTAGTGAAAAATCAAAACAGTTTCTTTTGGAGCTTTTAAATACAAACTCACCTTCAGGTATGGAAGAGGAGATTCAAGGTAAATGGTTAAACTATATGAAAGATTATGCTGATAAAATTGATACAGATATACATGGTAACGCTTATGCAATCCTCAATCCTGATGCAGACTTTAAGGTATTATTAGCGGGACATTGTGATGAAATAGGTTTTGTTATTAAAAGAATTGACTCAGATGGATTTGTTTACTTTGGAAAAGTTGGCGGAATCTCTCATAAAATAGCTCCGGGAATGAAGGTTAATATACTTGGTAATGGTGGTAAAAATATTTTAAAAGGTATTATTGGGGCACCTGCAGAACACCAAGGAGGATTGGAAGATAAGTTCACAATGGATAATCTATATATAGATTTGGGAGCTGAAAGTGATAAAGAGTTAAAGGATCTAATGAGAGTTGGAGATTATGCTGTTTATGATAGAAATAGTGAATTTTTAAGAAATGATAAGCTCTCCGGAAGAGCTTTAGACAACAGAACCGGAGCATTTATAGCAGCAGAAGTTATAAAGAGATTAAAAGGGAAAAAGTTAAATGTTGGAGTTTATTCTGTTAGTACTACAGGCGAAGAGGTAGGACTTCAAGGAGCATACAGTGCCGGTTCAAATGTAGAGCCCGATATTGCCATTGCAACAGATGTTACCTTTGCAACAGATTATCCTAGTATTGATAAATCAAAACATGGAGAGTATAAGCTTGGAGGAGGTCCTGTTATAGCATTGGGAGCTCCTATAAACAAAAAGGTTAACTCTCTTTTGGAGGAAGCAGCAAAAGAGCTTAAAATAGATCTTCAGTATGAACTAACCCCATCAACTACAGGAACAGATGCCGATAAGCTAAGATATACAGGTAAAGGAGTTGCTATTTCTCTAGTATCTTTACCTTTAAGATATATGCACTCTCCTGTAGAGACTATTAGTATGAAAGATCTTGAACAAGAGATAGATATGATAGTTAAATTTATTGAAAATCTAAAAGGTGATGAAGATTTAAGACCCGTTATAGTAAAATAATAAAAACATTTATAAAAGATTGGAGAGAACTATGGCTAAAATGAAAGCTTTGGTAAAGAAATTCCCTAAAAAAGGGATATGGATGGAGGAAGTTGATATTCCCTCTATTGGTATAAATGATGTTCTTGTTAAAATAAAAAAAACTGCAATATGCGGTACAGACCTTCATATATACAAATGGGATGAGTGGTCGCAAAAAACCATAAAAACACCTATGGTTATTGGACATGAGTATGTAGGTATAGTTGAAAAGGTAGGATCCGGAGTAAAACATTTTAAAGTGGGAGATAGAGTTACCGGAGAAGGACATATTGCTTGTGGCTTCTGTAGAAACTGTAAAAGAGGTAAAAAGCACGTTTGTGAAAACACCATTGGTGTGGGAGTAAATAGAGAGGGTTGTTTTGCCGAGTATCTATCTGTTCCTGCTGAAAATGTTATGAAAATAAATAAAAAAATATCTGATGATAACATAGCTATTATGGATCCTTTTGGTAATGCTGCACATACAGCTCTCTCATTTCCTGTTTTAGGAGAGGATGTTCTTATAACAGGAGCAGGGCTTATTGGTTCTATGGCCGTTGCAATATGTAGATTTGCAGGAGCTAGAAACATTGTTGTTACAGAGCTAAGTGATTATAGAATTGATATAGCAAAGAAAATGGGTGCCACAAGGGTTATAAATCCTTCAAAAGGTGAAAAAATTGAAGATGTTATAAAAGAACTTGGTATGGTAGGTTTTGATGTTGGACTAGAGATGAGTGGTTCTCCATATGCATTTAATGATATGGTTAAAAATATGTATAACGGAGGAAGTATTGCTCTATTGGGTATTTTACCTCCAAACTCTAAAGTACCGGTTCCTTGGGATGAAATAATATTTAAAGCTCTTAAGATTAAGGGTATATACGGAAGAGAGATGTTTGAAACTTGGTATAAAATGGAGCAAATGCTTCTTACAGGACTTGATCTTTCACCTATAATAACCCATAAGTTTAAGGTTGATGATTTCCAAAAAGGTTTCGATGTTATGGAAACAGGTAATAGTGGAAAAGTTATCCTAGAGTGGGATTAGTTATCTAAACTATAAAAACAAAGTTTTTTTAGCTTCTGTGAGCAAAATCACAAACTGTTACAACAATAAAGCGTACATTATTGTTGATAACTTAAAACTTGAAGGAGTTTAGATGAAAAAACTTTTGTTGATTGTAGCTGTACTGGTAAGTTCACTAGTGATGAACTTAAATGCTGAAATTTATGGGAAACAAAATTATGTTTCTATTAATCCATTTAGCTTGCTCTTTAATATCTTCTCAGGTGAGTATGGAAGGTTTTTAGACACACAAGGAAAAACTGAAGTAAATATACCCGTGTACTTCTTTAACTATGATTCTTTTTCAGGATTTGGTATTGGTGGTAAATACAGAATGTACAAAGATAAAAACGGAGAGGGTATATTCTACGGTGGAGGATTAAGGTTTAGTTCTATTTCTTGGGAATATCATTTCTATGAAGAAAGTAATAGAAAAAGTGATGATATTTCATACATAGCTTTCACTCCAATGGGAGAAGCAGGATACAGATGGACATGGGACAATGGTTGGACTATCTCTCCATCAGTTGAGCTGGGATACTCTATATCAAGTTTTGATGATGGTGATATAAAGGGTGGTATTAGTGCAGATAGTGATACTGAATCAAGATTATTTTACACTATAAATTTAGGCGTATCCTATATGTTTTAAAATTAATCCAGTAAAAAAGAGAGTGTCTCATAAGTAGTTTTCAGACACTCTCTTTTTCTTTTTAAAACAAACAGGTTCTACTAGCTCACATATTTCATGAGGCTTTAAGATTCCTATAATTTTTCAAGTCTCATGAAATATAAAGGTTAAAATTCTCCCGACCCTCTAAGAGTTTCAACTATACTCTTGGCTAAATCCTCAGTAATTCCTTTTACTCTTACAAGTTCTTTAACCGGTAACTTAGAAATCTCCTCTACACTATTAAAATGATCAAGTAAAAGTTTTCTCTTGGCAGGACCTATACCCTTTATATCATCGAGTAAGGATTTAACCTGCTCTTTTTCTCTAAGATTTCTATGGAAAGTAATTGCAAATCTATGAGCTTCATCTCTAATACTTTGCAATAGCTTTATAGCAGAAGATGTTCTGGGAATAAATTCAGGCTCAGACTCTCCGGGTAAGAATACCTCCTCCAACCTTTTAGCAAGTCCAATAACTTTTATATCAAGACCTAGAGAATCCAATATATGTTTAGCAGAAGAGAGCTGTCCCTTTCCACCATCAATTACTATTAAATCAGGCTTTTGAAGATTCTCATTTTTAACCCTTGAGTATCTTCTTTCAACAACCTCCCTCATAGAGGCAAAATCATCAATACCCTCAACACTCTTTATTTTAAACTTTCTATATCCTGACTTGTAAGGCTTTGCATCTTTAAAAACAACCATAGAGGCAACAGTCTCTCTTCCGGCAAAATGGCTAATATCAAAGCACTCTATAACCCTTGGTAATATGGAAAGATTAAGATCACGCTTTAAAGAGTTTAAACTTCTTGGGGTATAGTCCTTTTTTAGCTTCTCAAGTTTATAATCATTTAGTAAAAGTTCTGCATTCTTCTTTGTTAAAAAAACCATTTTATTTTTTTCTCCAATTTTCGGAGATTTTATAGAAAGCTTTTTACCTTTTAGAGAAGAGAGCCACTCCTCTAAAATTTCCAACTCATCAGGTATACTACTTATAAAAATTTTATCGGGATAATCTGTAGTTCTATTGTAGTAGAGCTTAACAAACTCTGTTAAAACAACAGGTTCGCTTTTTCTATAAACACCTTTCAGAAAATAGTTGTTCCTTGCAATAACTCTTCCATTTCTAACCTTAAATATTACACAGCAAGAATCATTATCCTCTTGGGAGATAGCAATATAATCAATAGAATCTGTTGAGCTGTTATCAACCTTTTGTTTAACTAGATAAGTATCAAGAGCAGCTATCTGATCTCTAAATGAAGCAGCTTTCTCAAACTCCAACTTTTTACTTGCCTCATTCATATCACTTTTTAGTCTAGAGATAAGGGTTTTATCATTAGCTGTAATAAAAGAGATTATATCCTTCGCTCTCTCTGTATAAAATTTGGAATCAACAATCCCATTACAACAACCACCACAATTACCAATATGATAATCTAAACATAACCTATGTTTTTTATTCTCTATTGATTCTTTAGTAATTGAAAGAGAGCAGTTCCTGATCTTATAAATATTTTTAAGAGATCTTAAAAGCTCCCTCAAAGATTTAACATTTGTGTAGGGACCATAATATTTGGATCCGTCATCAACAACTTTTCGAGTGATCTCAATTCTTGGGAAAAGCTCCTTTGTAAACTTTATATAAGGGTAGCTTTTATCATCTTTAAGATCTATGTTATACTTAGGCTTATGTTTTTTTATTAAATTTGATTCTAGAAGAAGAGCTTCAAGTTCACTATCTGTAATTATATATTCAATATTTGCTATATGTTTTAACAATATTTCCGTTTTAAACTGCTGATGCTTTCCAGCATTTAAAAAGTATGATCTTATTCTACTCTTTAAAACCTTTGCTTTACCAATGTATATTATATCACCTTCCCTATTCTTGTAGATATAAACACCAGGATTTGAGGGTAAATTATTGAGTTTAAAATTTAAATCAGGATTATTGCTGTACTTAAAATCTTTCAATTATTATCAACTCTTTTTAATCATTTTTCAAAAAAAAAGAATATAATTATCTTTAACTTATAAATCTCTTCTTCACTATAGTTAGAATCTAATATGGATCTAATACTCTTCCTATTGGATAATACTTTAACTAACAATCAACAATATAATGACTTATATTTATTTTTCAAAGAGAAGGGGAAACCCAAGTTTCAAAAAGCACCCTCACCTTTTATATCTACACTCTTAACTAAGAATATCTATAACTAACTATTTTTAATTAAGAGTGTGGAAAGATATTTATACTTTTGAATTTTTTCTGCTGTCTATAATATAATTCTTCTCTTTTTTGTTTTAGTTTACAATATTTTTTCTTAGATTATATTCAGTTCTAAAGATTATAAAACGGATTGATAAGTTGAGACTAACGACAGAAAGAGAGCATAAATCTATAATACCTCTTATTGACCCCGATAAATGGGAAATGAACAATAAACTTTCAAATCTAATCAAAGCTATCAATAATTTGGATATAGAGTTTATCTTGGTTGGTAGCAGTCAACCGTTAAAAACAGATCTTGAAGCTTTCATATCATATCTAAAAAAAGATACCAAAATACCTATAGTTCTCTTTCCCTCAAGTCATAGAACATTAGCATCTAATTGCAACGGTATACTTTTTCTATCCCTTCTTAACAGTAGAGATCCTAAATATTTAATAGAAAATCATATAAAATCCGCCAAATTTATAAAGAATAGTGGAATGGATATTTATTCAACAGCGTATATTCTGTTTGGTGATAAAAAAAGCTCTGTTGCAGTTCATAGCAATACAGAACCTTTAACTTATGGTAATAGAGAAGAGATTGAATCCTATATATTGGCAGCTGAGTATCTGGGTATGGAAAATATCTATTTAGAAGCAGGTAGTGGCTCAGAAACTCATATCTCCTTAGATACTATAAAAGTTGCTAGAAAAACAACAAATCTTCCTATTGTTTGTGGCGGTGGTATTAAAAATTATAGTTCTGTAAAATCTATCTTTAACAGTGGAGCAAACTATATTGTTATTGGTAATCTTTTGGAGGAGGATGGTGGAACAGAGAAGTTTAGAGAGATTGTTAGACAGATAAAGAGAGAAAATTAAGCAGGATCTACTTGACTTTATTTACATCAGTATCTAAACTTTTGTTTCTTCTAAAAGTTTGAAGCCGAATAGACTGCTATTTTTTGAACTTTTACACAATTTATGGGGTAATTAATCCTTGAGAGAGTAAACTAGAGAGTATGATATGAATTTTTCAGTCCTAATGTCAGTATATTTTAAAGAGAAACCGGAGTATCTCGATAGAGCATTGGAAAGTTTGATCCATCAATCATTACAACCTAATGAGATTGTACTTGTAAAGGATGGAACCTTGACTCCGGAATTGGATAGAGTAATCAATAGCTACCAAAATAAGTATCAATCTCTGTTTAAGATAATTTCCTATGAAAAAAATATGGGACTTGGTCATGCTCTTAGACTAGGGGTAGAAGAGTGTAGTAATAATATTATTGCTAGAATGGATAGCGATGATATCTGCCATAAGGATAGATTTAAAGAGCAGATCTCCTTTTTAGAGAAAAACCCTGATATTGATATTGTTGGATCTTATATAACTGAATTTGAGGGTGATGAGGATAATATAATCTTTTCCAGAATAACAAAGAGTTCCGATTCTAAAATTAAAAGAATGATGAGATATAGAAACCCTTTTAATCATATGACTGTTATGTATAAAAAATCCTCTGTTATAAAAGCTGGAAACTATGAAGATGTTCTATATTTTGAGGATTACCATTTATGGATAAAGATGGCTCTAAAGGGCATGAAAATGGCAAATCTTCCTCTGTTTCTTGTTAATGCAAGATCCGGTTTAGATATGCTTTCCAGAAGAAAAGGTTTTACTTATATTGTTAGAGAGTATAGATTTTTAAAAAGGGGGTACAATCTTAAATTTTGGAATATATTTGATTTTATTTCTCTTTTAATAACAAGGGTTACTACAAGATTTTTGCCTAAATTTCTTCTCATGAAACTGTATAATATTTTGAGAAATTAGTATCTAATCCAATAAAACTAAACAGAGAATAAGTTGACGAGACTCCTTATATTTATTACTATATTCAGCTTCCTTTTTAGTTGTGATATATTTGAAAGAGTTGAAACCTTAGAAATTTTGGATATTAAAACCTATGATGGAAGTGGACAAGCGGTTCACCCCGATATTTTTACAGAGGACAATAAAATCTACTTAGCATTTACACCATTTAAATATTCAGATAATAAGCTTGAAAACCCCTCTCTTTTAATCTCCTCTAACGGAGAAGATTTTCACGGTATAGAAGGTTTATCAAATCCAATAGTGCCTCCTCTATCAGGAAAAGGGTATAATAACGATCCTGATATTTTCAAAAAAGGTGATAAGTATTGTATAATCTATAATGAAACATATATTGGTAACTATCAATTATTGAATCTCTTAGAATCAAAAGACCTTGTAAACTGGAGTAAATCTACTATTGATACCATTAATCTTAAACTTGAAAATATAAAGGTGTCTCCGGCATTTGCTAAAAACGACTCCTTATTTCTCTTTGAGGTTGAAGCTTCAGAGAAAAATAGAGTAGTTTATAGGAATATTAAAAATAGTTTCTCTCTCTCTCCCTATAGTGAAGCTATTTTTAATAGAGACCTTGATTTTGAGCCTTGGCACATTGATGTAATAGAGGGAAGTTCTTACCATTATATGATTATATCGGGTATTAGTATTGACTTTAATTATCAAGATCTCTATATAGCAAGGAGTGAAGATCTTAAACATTGGGAAATTGCTTCTAACCCTATTTTAGAGGCTAATTGTTTAATGGATAACTCTCGAAAGCTTTATAGATCTTCAGGATATTTTGAGAAGGGCAGTTTACATCTGTACATCTCTCTGGAAACCTATGATAATGAGTGGCTTATAGCTTATAAAGAGATAAAGGATTACGACAATTTTTTTAAGTAAAACTATAAATATTATTCTTCTTTTTGTAACTCCTTCTCTATGGAGTTCCACCTCATTTTATACATCTTTTGATAGAAACTACTATGTTGAAAAAAAGAGAGTTGGCAGCTGTTTTACATACAGTTTGGGTAATACTCCTAAAAGTTTTATCTATTTTAAATGCAAAGAGAATCTTTCAATATACAGTGAATATTTTAAAGAGAAGAGGATAAAAGAGTACTATTGGAATCTTAAAAATAGTTTGAGCCTTTCATTAAAGAGTGAATTTTTTTCAAACCTTGTTAAAGGAGAGATCTATTATAGATCTGAAATTGATGGTAAAGATAAGAAGTTTTTTTTTCAAGATAGCTTGATAACCTCTCTTTCCATTCAGAAGTCTGTTGACAAAATAGATAGATACATTAAAACAAACTTTCCAAAACTTAGCAATTTTTACTATGTTGAACTTACGCAACTTTTAAGTAATGAAGATCCATTTTTTACTATTTTTTCAACCTACCCTGTTTCAAATAGCTTTATTATCTCTTCAAAGCTAACCCTCTTTAGAAAACGGATTAACTATTTCTATACAGATAGTGATATATCCATTTTTACAACAGGAAGTATAAACTTCTTTGATATAAGTTGTTTAATCCACACCGAATATGGCTATGATATACTTAATAGTGCCATCTATAACAGACTGTCTGCTATTTTTATTAGAGATTTGGACTATTTTGATTTAATTTTGGAAAGTTCTATAGATATTAGGGATTATAAAACAAGAAACTTTAGAGCTGTATTTAAGTTTTCTTTGGGGTTGAAATGAGAGGAAAAATAAAAATTGTTTATATAATATCAACACTTGCCAATGTTGGACCGGTAATTGTCCTTGATAATCTTATCAAATCTATTTCTAAATATGAAGAGTTTGAGCTTTATGTAATAACTCTCTCAAATGAGCCTGAAGATAGTTTAATTAATAGTATAAGAGAGTATTCAAAAATTATTCAATTAAAACTAAGTAGATTTAAAGCAATATTTTCTGCAAAATATGAGATAGTAAAAATTTTAAAAGATATAGATCCTCACATTATTCACTCTCATGGATTTAGAGGAGATATAATAGCTTCATCCATTAAAAGAGATTTTAATAAAATCAAAACTATATCTACAATACACAATATAATGTTTGAAGATTATAGATATAGCTACCCACCAATTCTGAATAGATATTTTATCTACCTTCATATAAAAGCTTTAAAATCTATAGATCTCAATGTAATGATCTCTGAAGATCAACAAGTAAAGTATAGAAACTATCCATTAAGCACTATTGTAATCAATAACTCTATAGATGATACCATATTCAATCGTTCTAAATCTAATTTTGAAAATAGTAGTAAAATAGTCTTTATTTTTGCAGGTAATTTGACCCCTCTTAAAGACCCCTTAACTATAGTTCGGGCTTTTAAGGAATCATCAGTACACAAAAAATCTCTCCTATATATCTTAGGTGATGGGGTGCTTATGAGCGAGATAAAAGAGGAGGCCAAAGGTTATGAAAATATTAGGATTATGGGAAGGGTTAACTGTATTGAAAACTACTATAAAATAGCTGATTATTTTGTAAGTGGTTCAAAAAGTGAGGGTTTTGGTCTTGTATTAGCAGAAAGTATGGGGTGTGGAGTTTCCCCCATTCTTACTAAATTAGGAAGTTTTAGTGAAATATTATCCGTTTCAAATAATAAAAAGTTTGCTAAGTTTTTTGAAAATAAAGAGCAGTTGGTAGATATTTTTAACTCTATTGAAGATAAAGTTGATACAACTACTAGAGAGGAGATTTCACGAAATTGCTTGGAAAAGTTTGGTAATAAAATATTTGGTGAAAGTTATAGAAAAGTATACATAAATCTTCTTGGTTTGGAGGAATATTAGGATGGTAAATCGGTTTGGGAATAATATAACCTTAACATTTTTCAGTAGGTCCTACCTAACACCAATGTTAAATAATCTTGGAATCATCTCAAACCAATACAGATCTTCATATCTAATAACTTTGAGTTCGGAACTATCAGGATAAACAGTTTTTAACCAACCAAGCTCTTTGTTGTAGAAACTACTATGTCTGTTATAGAGAAGAAAATCATCAATATTTTTATTTTTTAGCTCTCTAATTTTAGATGAGCTTAAATATCTGTCTATTTGGATAACAGCATACTTTTTATCTCCAACAACTAAAGAATCATCTTTAATATACTCACTTAGAATTCCTAAACTATCATCGCTCCACTGATCCCCCAAATTTAAAGGAAAGATAAAAGCTGTAAAAGGTGTTACTTTACCTTTTTTACCCAAAATTGTAGCGAAAGGGATATCCTTACTATACTCTTCAACTCTAAAATTATGGAATTGATAGTAAGATATTAAAGAATCATTCAACTCTTTATAAATTCCGTTTCTTCTCTTCCAAGCAACAAACTTATCTTTGGATTTTAATATGAGATTTGTTGTATCAATAGTAATGGGATTTTTATACTCAACCAGTAAAGAGATATTCTCTTCTCTGTTTATATAAGGAAACCTCTTTTTTATACCCTTATCAGTTATGTAGTAGATTGAAAGGATAAACAGAAATATGAGTAAAGTTCCAAATGGAGTTGGTCTTCCGGGAAAGTATTTACTTCTTTTGAATAACATAAAGTTTTATATATCCAGAATCGTGTATCCGTTAACCACTTTAAACCCATACCTTTCGGTGACTATCTCTCTATAATTTTTAATCATAAATTCAAGAGTTTTTCTTTTCTTTTCAGATATATCATCTCTCTGAAAAGGATCTTTTTTTATATTGTATAACTTATACTCAACACCTTTTAAGGAAGGGTATATATCTAGTTTAAAGTTTCCTCTTATATAGCTACTCCTACTAAATTTGAGATACTCTTTTAAGATAGTATTACTATTTGCTTTGCTTAAATATCTAAACCTCTCTTTAAATGCATCAAAATTCTCTCTAACTAATATTTCCTGTTTTACAAAAACAGAATCAAATATAGATGTACAATCAAGATTATTTTCATCTATTGCCATATCAACATCTACAAAGTCTAAAATATTTTTATAGATATCCATTGTAGAGTAGTTATTTTTTACTTTTCGTGGTTTTGAATCTTTTTTATACAGAAATAAAGGGTGTTTAATATCTTCAAACTTTAGAGAACTGTTTTCTCTCTTATAACCTCTGATAGCTATAATACTGTTTTCCAGATCATTATTATCTTTTAATATTTTAAATAGTTGCCCCAACTCATCATCAATCATTTTATGATATATAAAATTTATATTCTTACTAGATTTAGAGATTTGTTGATAATAGGGATATCTGTTTACAGAACTTTTTTCAATATCTAAAACTAAATTAAACTCTTCTCTATTTTTTACAATTTCGGATATTTTGTCAAATTTATACTCTGAAGAGATATATCCGTTAACAAACCTGAGTTCCGGAAATAGATCAATGGTTAAAAAGTTGTTTAGAAAAGAGAGAAGGAGTGGATGGAACTTTATCATTCTAGATTTAATTGAAAGCTTTATAATATCATCTTCTGATATATTATTTGAGTAATTTGTAAGCTTTGCACTATTGGGATAATCAAATGTTTTACACCCAACCTCTTCTAATTTATCAATTATATAGTTTTTATCCTTTAAAACAGATTGATATTGAAATTTTTTATCATAAAATTGTAAAGACCTTTGGGGAGATTGTAGATTATAGATAGACTTTTTACTTAATTTTAGACTGTTTGAGCTTGTTATAAAATTTTTAAACAGTATGGAATGAAGGTATATCTCCTGTATATTTGCCAGAGTTTCACTATACCTTTCCCCCATAAATTTTGTGTCAAAATCCTCTATAGAGATCAAAACTATTTTAGGTTCATTATTACTTCCATTTAAATATCCGTAGTTGAATAGTGTAAAGAAGATCAGTAGTAAAGATGGTAGAGACAGAGTGATAAGCTTTGTCTTTATTAGATCATTTATATTCTTATAGATCCTAAACAAAATTATTATGATTATAAAAAATATAAGTGAGCTAAAGTAAATAGGAGAAAAATTGTATATAAAAAAGTTAAAGAATTTAGATATAGATGAATCTTTAGGTAGATTATATAGTGTTGGAGAGTTTATAACCTCTCTTGTAATTAGAAGAAAATCAAAGAAAAGTGTAAATAGTAATGACTTTATAAAGTAGCCTAAATATTTATTATCCCTTTTTTCAAACTCTCTGGGTTTAAAGGAGTGTTTAAAAAGCAAGATTGATGACGATACGGAAAGAAGTGTTAAAACAGAGTAGATTCCAAAGAGTATAAAACTATACTTTAGAAAGCAGTAAAAGTATTCATCTGCAACAAAATAGTTTGATTTAAAAAATAGGAACCCAATTATAAAGAGGATTAGATTAACAATAGATGACGGCAATGAGTATTTAATAAAATTGAACAATATTTAAACCTCTCTAATGCAGTTTACTTTTAAGGTTTCTCCCTAAGAAAACTATGACTCTTTTCAATAATTTTTTAAGCTTCTATCATATTAAATTGAACCAATCTATTGTATAAAGCCTCTTTTGCAATGGGAACAATACCAAGATCTTCCACAACAACGGAAGCTGCATAGTTTGCCAAAGTTGAGGCATCAAAAAATTCTAAACCTCCGGTAAAAGCTGTAACCAGTGTGGCTATAACGGTATCTCCGGCTCCCGAAACATTTGCAACCTTTAAAGCTTTTGTCGGTATTATTTTCATTCTGTTTTCAGGTGTAAATAGAGCCATACCTCTTTCGGAAAGAGTAATGATAAGATACTCAATTTTCAATCTGCTTATAATCTCTAGTCCTGCTTTTTCTATATCGGAATCTGTTTCAATTGTTTTATTTAAGATCACTTCTGCCTCTTTCAGATTTGGCTTAAAGATTGTTGCCCCCTCATAACAATCAATATTATCAAATTTTGGATCAATGGCAATAATCTTATTTTTTTCTCTTGAAATAGCTATAACCTCTCTTATAACCCTGGGAGTTAAAACACCCTTGTTATAATCCTCAATAATAACGGCATCTATAGAATCTATACTTTCCCTAAATCTATCAATAAGCATATCTTCAAGATCTTTATCTATATAATCCTTAATCTCTTTATCATACCTTACAACATGTTGTCCTGCTGCTAAAACTCTGGCTTTTGTTGTTGTAGATCTACAGCTAGAAACAACAATACCTCTTGAATCTATTCCCATATTTTTAAATGATTCTAAAAGCTCTTCACCCGTTCTATCACTACCAATAATCCCAAACATAATAGCTTTAGCTCCCAAGGATTTTATGTTTAGAGCAACATTTGCAGCTCCTCCGGGTTTTATCTCCTCTTTATATATATCTACAACAGGAACAGGAGCCTCAGGAGAGATCCTATTAGTCTTACCCCAAAAATATATATCAACCATTATATCACCAACAACGGCAATCCTCTTATTATCTATATTTTCATAAAATGAATCTATCTTATTCTTATCTATTTTTCTCATTATTGCTCTCTGTTAAAAATTTTATCAGGATTTATCAAATAGCTTGAATCAAAGGATTTTTTTACAGATCTCATAACGGAGATCTCTTTTTTACCATATTGCATGGGAAGGAATCTTTTTTTTGCCAGACCAACTCCATGTTCTCCGGTTATGGATCCACCAAGAAGGATTGCTTTCTTAAATATTTTTTCAGCTATACCGGAAGCTTTTTCAACCTCTTTACTTCTCTTTTTATCGTAGAGAATATTTACATGAAGATTGCCATCTCCCGCATGACCATAGATAGGTATTCTCATATTGAGAGTTTTTGATATCCCTCTTATAAAAAGGATCATCTCCTTAAACTTTGTGATAGGAATAACAATATCCTCGTTCATCTTGTTTGGTGCTAACATTCTTACAGCAGGAGATATTGATCTCCTGATTGTATTTAATCTGTTTTTCTCCTCTTCTTCACAGGATGATTTAAAATTAACTCCTCTCTTTTTAAGAAGATTCTGGAGCTTTTTATCTCTTTCATAGATCTCTGCTGCATAGTTTCCGTCAACCTCAATTAAGAGGATAGAGTTTGTTCCTTCGGGTGTCTCAATAGGTTTAAACATTGTTACAGCTTCAAAAGCAGATTCATCAATAATCTCAATAACCGAAGGTGAGATTCCCTCCTTTTTCATTTCAACAACAAGATCTACCCCCTGCTCAAAGCTTTTTAGGTATACCAAAAAGAGTTTAGAAGCTATGGGAATATCTATAAGATCAAGCTCAATCTCATACACTATACCCAAAGTCCCCTCAGATCCAATAAGCAGAGATCCCAATGGATTATACTCTTTTGCCAGGGATCCTGTAGCCATATCGTTTCCGTCTGCATCAATGTATCTAAACCCTTTAATATAACGGGAAACTACACCATATTTTACACAGTGAAGTCCTCCGGCATTTTCAGAAAGATTACCACCAATAGAAGATATTTTATAACTTGAAGGATCAGGGGGAAAATAAAAGCCCTCTTTTTCAACATATTTTTGAATGTCTGCCGTAATAGCACCTACACCAACAATAATAGATCTGCTTATTCTGTTTACCTTTCCAATGGAATCCATTTTCTCAAAATTTAGCACTATTCCACCACGAATGGCAACAGTTCCTCCACTCATACCTGTTCCACTACCTCTAGGTATGATAGGCAAGTTGTTTGCCTTTGCAAATCTAACAGCTTCAATAATCTCCTCTTTGGACTCTACATTTATAACAATATCAGGCATTCCGTCAAATCTTGTTGTATCTGTTCTGTAGATGTACCTATCCTCTATGGAAAGAAAACATTTTTCCTTGCCTATAACCTCTATTAGTGGCAAAAAGTTCATTTTACACCTTTAAGCTTAGGTCAAAATCTTCAATATCTTTATACTTTTCAAGTATAGGATCTATGAGTTCAGATATAAACTCATCAACCTGCTCCGGAGCTCTACCAATGTACAGAGAAGGATCTAAAACTTTTATAAGATCCTCTTTTGAAAGATTAAAATGTTCACTCTTTTCAATAAGATCTAAAAGATTATTTGATTTACCGTTAACTTTAACCTCTTTTGCGGCTTCCATAGAAAGCTCTCTTATAACCTCATGAAGCTCTTGCCTGTTCCCTCCATGTTTAACAGCTTCCATAAGTATATTTTCAGTCGCCATAAATGGAAGTTCTTCAAACAACCTCTTCTCAATCTGCTTAGGGTATACTACAAGACCTGAGAAAATATTATTCATAATAAGTAGTATTGAATCAATTGCTAAAAATGCTTGAGGTATTGAAAGTCGCTTGTTTGCACTATCATCCAGAGTTCTTTCAAACCATTGAGTGGATGCCGTCATTGCAACAGAATTGGTTGTGGATATAACAAATTTTGCCAAAGAACCAACCCTTTCACTTCTCATAGGGTTTCTCTTGTAAGCCATTGCAGAAGATCCAATCTGATTTTTTTCAAACGGCTCCTCAACCTCCTTTAAGTTTTGAAGAAGTCTTATATCATTTGTAACTTTATGAGCTGATTGAGCAATAGATGACAGTACAGAAAGAACTCTATAATCTGTCTTTCTATCATAGGTTTGTCCTGTTACATAGAATCTCTTATCAAATCCTGCTTTAGATGAAAGGAGTTTATCCAGCTTACTAACCTTTAGCTGATCATTCTCAAACAGTGCCATAAATGAAGCTTGGGTTCCGGTAGTTCCTTTAACCCCTCTAAACCTCAGAGAATCAATTACAAACTCAAGCTCTTCAAAATCAGAAACAAAACTTTGAAGCCATAAAGCCCCCCTCTTACCTACAGTTGTACACTGTGCCGGCTGATAGTGAGTAAATCCCAGAGTTGGTCTTGATTTCTCTTTTTGAGAAAAATTTTTCATCTTTTTAATAAGGGCAACCATCTTTTTCCTAACCTCTAAAAGACCCTCTTTAATCTGAATAAGATCTGTATTGTCTCCTACAAATGCTGAAGTGGCTCCCAAATGTATGATAGGTTCAGCTTTAGGGCAAACCTTACCAAAGGTATAGATATGAGCCATTACATCATGTCTTACCTCTTTTTCTCTCTTTCTCGCTACATCATAATCTATATTATCTATATTGGCTTTCATCTCCTCAATTTGCTCATCGCTGATAGGAAGCCCTAACTCCTGCTCAGACTCTGCAAGGTAGATCCAAAGTTTTCTCCAAGTTTTAAATTTAAAATTTGGACTAAAAATATAACTCATCTCTCTGGAAGAGTATCTCTCTATAAGAGGATTTGAATAGCTATCCATAGCTTCTCCTGTTAAATAATCTTATTTTTAATAGTCTTAGATCAATATTTTCCAGCCCCTTTTAACTTTACAAATAAAAAAAGACTGTATTTCCATCTCAATATAACAAAAAAATACAGTCTTTTATAAGAGATTTTTTATATTTTATATCTTTATTTCATAATCATCTTTATCGAAAAACGGAATAATATCGGTACTGTCTTTCATTGTACAATACTCTACATCTTTTTCAGATCCAATAGAAGCAAGATATTTTCCATGTTCAGAGTTTCTTATTGTACCTTCTAAACTATCAGAGATACTGTTGTAGTAGGAGATGGCAATCTTTGAGGCATCATCCATATCAACCAATCCAATTTTATCAATAATCTTTGTTATTATGTAACCGGCACAGATTGTATCCTCAACACAGGCACGACCAAGCTTTCCACTACACACAAAAAGAATATCATCATCAATATGTTTCTCAATAAGAAGCTTTGCAACAGCTTCAGCGTTAATAAGTGCACCCAAGTACATCTTTTTACTATCTTTGGTCATATCTATAGTTTTAGATCCATTTGTAGAACAGAAAATGAGATTAAACCCTTTAAGCTCCTTGTATTCAAATGGAGAGTTCCCCCTATCAAACCCAGAGATCCTCTCTCCATTTCTCTCTCCACACAGAAGAGATTTAGGATCGTTCTTTTTGAGTTTAACAGCTTTTTCTATTTCGGATACGGAGATAATAGAAGTAACACCGTGTTCAAATGCAGTAATCATAGAGGTTGTAGCTCTCAAAACATCTATGGTAACAACAATTTTATTATGTATCTGCAAACTCTGAAGATTATCCAGAGTAAAAACCATCTCAATCTTCACAAAAAAAACTCCATTGATTAAAAAACAACTCACTACTAAACATTACTTCAGTATCTGAAACCTTATTATAGCCTGTAACTGCCTCCAAGCTATTTGGAGGCAGTTACACAATAGTTAGAGGAATATAATAAATTATTTTCAAATCCTCTATTTAATTTCAGCAAAAACAGATTTAATAATAACCAATGCCTTATCAAGTTCTTCTCTGTTAATCACTAAAGGAGGTGCAAATCTAATTATATTTCCATGTGTCTGCTTAGCCAAAAGACCGGCATCTCTAAGCTTGATACATATATCCCAAGCTTCAAATCCATCTTCAAAAACTACGGCGTTTAGAAGACCCTTACCTCTAACCTCAACAATTTTAGAGCACTCAACCTTAGAAAGCTCTTCTCTAAATATTTTACCCATTTTTTCAGAGTTTTCAGCTAAATTTTCATTCTCTAAAACTTCAAGAGCAGCTATACCAACAGCAGCAGCAATAGGATATCCTCCAAAAGTTGATCCATGTGTACCCGGAGTGAACACCCCCATTACATCACTATCAGCAACAGCAGCTGAAACAGGAATTACTCCTCCACCCAGAGCTTTTCCAAGAGTCATAATATCAGGTTTTACCTCTTCGTGGTCAACGGCAAACTTTTTTCCTGTTCTACAAAATCCGGTTTGAACCTCATCAGCTATAAATAAAACATTATTTTTTGTACATATCTCTCTAACAGCTTTCAAATAACCATGATCAGGTACATAAACTCCTGCCTCACCCTGAATAGGTTCAATAAGAACAGCACATGTATTTTCAGTAATCTGCTCTTCAATAGCTTTTGCATTGTTGTAAGGAACAATTTTGAAACCCGGAGTATAAGGTCCATAGTTTATTCTTGCATCAGGATCTGTTGAAAAAGATACGAGAGTAGTAGTTCTTCCGTGAAAATTTTCCTCAGCAACAATAATCTCCTGCTTTCCATTTTCAATACCTTTCTTTTCAACTCCCCATCTTCTTGCCATCTTAATGGCAGTTTCAACAGCTTCTGCACCGGTATTCATAGGTAGTGCCATCTCAAAACCTGTAAAAGCACATAGTTTTTCTAAAAATTTACCCATTACATCATTATGAAAAGCTCTCGAAGTTAGTGTACACTTGTCAGCTTGCTCCTTTAAAGCATTAATTATTTTTTCATGTCTATGGCCTTGATTTACAGCTGAATATGCCGATAAAAAGTCAAAATACTCTTTACCTTCAGGGTCTTTAACCATAACTCCTTTAGCTTCAGAAATAACCACCGGAAGAGGGTGGTAATTGTGAGCTCCAAATTTATTATCTAAAGCAATTATCTCTTTTGAATTCATATACACCTCCATGTATGTTTAAGTATTAAAAAAATTCTGCTAATATCACAATCTTCAAAAAATTAAAACAAAAAAAAGAATATGGCAAATCAAATTTGAAAATTTAAAAAGATGTTTATTAAAACCTTTCTTTTAACACCCCCTTTTGTTTTTTTGATACAAACAAAACAATCATTAGTAAATTTTTTTTACAAATTTTAATATTTCTGATCAGCACTCAATTACACATTATCAATTAACTATTTTATTAACTTTTTTACAGTTTCCCCCCGTTTTTTTTATAGTTAAACACAACTCTTTTCATCTCTTTCTTAAATTGTTACATGTAATAATATTTATATGATTTAGGGTTTTGTGTAAGTTTAACTAAAGGAGTCGTTTAGGGTAATCTAATCTCTAATTTTATACCTAGCCGAAAGAATAAGGAAATAACTTTTTATTTAACTAATAATTTACACTCATTTACATATTTAACTCAAAATTTAAGAGGTATAAAACAAAAATATCCTTGACTAATTTTTCACTCTTTGATATATTAGTGTCGGTTTAAAAAAGTAAAAAAATGTTTGAGGAGAATATCATGTCAGTTGAGCAGAAAGTTAAAGAAATAATTATGGACGAACTAGGTGTTGATGAGGCAAGTGTAACAAGAGAAGCTAGTTTTATTAATGATCTTGGTGCTGATTCTCTTGCTACAGTTGAGCTTGTAATGAAGTTTGAAGATGAGTTTGATATTAAGATTGAAGAGAGTGATGCTGAAAAAATTACATCTGTTGGTGCCGCTATAGATTTTGTTTCTTCTAAAATTGGATAGTTAAGTTTTATCTAGATGATATTTTTTGTAAGGGAAATTATAATTTCCCTTATTTTGTATTAGGTCTCTTTAGTTTTAAGTTTTGAAACGGTATTAGAGATTTTAATATTTTTAAAAATTTAATTTTAAGGATATAAATATGAAGAGAAGAGTTGTTGTTACCGGTATTGGTGTAATATCTTCTGTTGGAAAAGATGCTGATCAATTTTATAATAGTCTTCTTGAGGGTAAATCAGGTATTTCGGCTATTGAAAGATTTGATGCTACAGATTCACCTGTAAAAATTGCCGGAGAGATTAAGGATTTTAATCCGGAAGAGTATATGGACAGAAATACAGCTAAGAGAATGGATAGATTTTGTCAATTTGCCATTGCTGCATCAAAAGCTGCAATTGAGGATTCCGGCGTTGATTTGGAAAAAGTTGATTTAGAAAAGTTTGGAGTAATAACAGGTAGCGGTCTTGGAGGTATGGACACTCTTCAAGATAATTATAAAAAACTTCTTGAAAGAGGAGCAAGAAGAGTAAGCCCTCTGTTTATTCCTATGATGATTTCAGATATAGCCGCAGGTCAGATATCTATGAGATGGGGATTGAAAGGCCCTAACTACACAACTACTTCAGCTTGTGCTTCTTCAGGTCATGCTATTGGAAATGCTTTTAGAACCATTCAGTATGGTGATGCAGACATGATGATTTCCGGTGGTGCTGAAGCTGTTATAACAGATCTTGCAATTGCAGGTTTTACAAATATGAAAGCTCTTTCAAGGAATAATGACAATCCTGAAAAAGCAAGTAGACCTTTTGATAAGGACAGAGACGGTTTTGTAATGGGAGAAGGATCCGGAATGATTGTTCTTGAAGAACTTGAACATGCTAAAAAGCGTGGTGCTAAGATCTACGGTGAAGTTGTAGGCTTTGGATTTACTGCAGACGCTCACCACATTACTGAACCTGCTCCAAGAGGTAACGGTGGAAAGAGAGCCATGGAAACAGCTATGAGATATGGAAATATAACTCCTGATATGGTTGATCATATAAATACTCACGGAACATCAACCCCAACAGGTGATATTCCTGAAACACAAGCTATAAGAGATGCTTTTGGAGATCATGCTAAAAATATTTCTATAAACTCTACAAAGTCAATGATTGGTCACCTTTTGGGAGCTGCCGGAGCTGTAGAATTCATAGCTACAATTCTAGCAACCAAAACCAATAAAATACACCCTACGATAAATCTTGAAAATCAAGATCCTGAGTGTGGAGAGGAGTTAAACTTTGTTCCAAACAAGATGGAAGAGAGGGTTGTTAACTATGCTTTAACAAACACTTTTGGCTTTGGCGGTCATAATTGCTCAATTTTGGTAAAAAAGTTTGAGAGTTAATTTGTTTTTAAAAAGATTTTTCTTTCATTTTAAGAACAAAAACACAATGAAAAGGATTTCTAATCTGGCAAAGAGTGAAATTGAAGATCTAATTAGAATTATTGGATATAAATTTAATAATCCTAATTTATTGGAGATGGCGTTAAAACATAAATCTTTTGATGCCGGAGAGGGTTTTGATTACCTAAAAACAAATGAACGATTAGAATTTTTAGGCGATTCTGTTTTAGGAATGGTTATATCTGAATATTTGTATAAAAAGTTTCCTGAGGCTCACGAAGGTGAACTCGCTCAAAAAAAATCAATAATCGTTTCAGGTTTGAACTTATGTATAGCTGCTCGAAGTATCAACTTGGGCAGCTTTCTTATTATATCAGATTCAGAGGAGTTGTCCGGAGGTAGAGATAAAGATTCCCTTTTAGAAGATAGTTTTGAAGCTCTTATAGGTGCCATTTTCCTTGATGGAGGAATAAATACTGCAAAAAGATTTGTAGAAAAATTTGTAATATCCCAGCTGGATAACTTTATCACTACCGATATATACAGAAACTATAAGAGTGAGCTTATGGAGTATGTTCAGTCTAAAGGATTTCCTGCCCCTTCATACATAATAGTAGATGAGGAGGGACCTGAACACAACAAAAAGTTTACTGCCAGAGTGTTTATTGGTGGTAAGGGGTATGAGTTAGGATCTGGGAAATCAAGAAAAAAAGCTGAGAAAGAATCTGCAAAAAAGACTCTTCTTAAAATAGAATCTAATGATATAAAATTTTAGCTTACACATTTTTATTCAAATCTAAATAGAATAAAAAAAGATTATTCGAAGTTTATTTAACAATCTATGAAAACACGTCTGAATAAGAGGAAAGATTTTAAATGATGGCTATCAAAAAGTTTTGCAGTTAACATGAGAGAAATAAGAGATAAAGAGAATCATTGAAACCTATTTTTACTATCAATAAGTTTCAATGATTTTTTATTTAACAACTACAACTAGGATCTACTTAATCATAACTGCTTTTCCTATTTTACTAAAACCTTCCGGTGTTGAAACTCTATAGTAGTACACCCCTGAAGAGAGAGAATTGTTACTATTATCTTTCCCATTCCACTCTATCCAGTGTTTCCCCGAAGATCTATAATTATTGGATATTTCTCTTACTAATCTTCCTGATCTATTGAATATCTCTATCTTAACCTCTCCACTTTTTTCAAGACTGAAACCTATGTTGGTTCTAGGATTAAAAGGGTTTGGATAGTTTTGATACAACTCAATATTAGCTATAATGTTTTCTTCAATTCCAACTGATCCTATCATTCCATATCCTATGGCAGGAGAGTTTGGAAGTAAATTGAAATCAAAATTTTCAGGATCTTTAAACATAGGATCTTCACCTATTACATTGTTGTAAGGAGCCGAACCGGCTTCATCTTCCCATGAAGAGGGAGCTGATCAACCGGTATCTCAAAGCTTACTAAAGTGAACGCTATAATCTTCCGGCGATTGAGTTTCCTGATAGCTCCAATTGTTTTCAATTGTAGGTAAGTTTGCATCTGAGTTAGAAAATGCCAAGTTTATTCCATCCGGAGAGTTACCGCTACCATCATCTATTCTTGTTTCAGACAAGATACAATTTTTTATAACCACATCCTCTCCGGTATTCTTGATCCTGATAGCGTAACCTTTTGAATTGTAAAATGTTACATTTTCAACGGTTCCAAAAGGTTTTTCGGAATCTTTTCCCTCAAACCATACAGAGCCGTTTGTTATTGCACAGTTGTAAATAGATAGTTCGCTAGAACTCCATTCGTCTGCTCTTATAGTTTCTCCTTGCAGATCAATTACAGCTCCATTACCAATAATTTTTGTGGAAAAGCCTCCTAAATCTGTCAAGTTCAACCCTCCTGTGTAAATAACACCTTCTTCAAGTTCAACATACTTATCATATCCGTTATTACTACCACTACTATTCCAAGCCTCTTCCAAAGATATTGGAAATAGTGATGTTAACAAGGCAGATAAGATTATTATTATACTTTTCATAATAAGAAATCTCCTTATTTGAGATAATATTATCTCTTTTTTGTAGATAGCTTTATTCTACTACTACTTTAAACATTTTAAATATGAGTACAATCTCTGGTTCTAACTCACATTAATTTTCCTTGATATAAGCTAAATAATATAAAAAACAACTCTAATGACTTTCTTCATTATTATGGATATTATTTGTTCTGTCTAAAGTTATTTGTTATAAAATGCAAAATTATTATTTTGATTGAACAGTTGAGAGAGAATAACTGTCTAAATCCATTTTGGAGAGAATAAAAAAAGGTAGAAGGGAAATAATGAAAGGCAACAAAACTGATTCTTTAGTAACTTACCCTAAGAGGATTTTTATTAGACCCTGGATAAACTTTTCTTATTGAAATAAATTGTTGTTGACTATAAAATTAACTTTAATTAAATTTGTTTTAGTTGGGTTCTCGTGATAACAATATCCTATAAAGAAGTACCCGACATAACTTGTTTGTAAAGTAGGTTTTATTTCACTGTAAGTGAGTATCATTATATTAGTTTTAGCGGTAAAACATATAAATTTTTATCGCTCCTCTCAAAGCTTTTTTAGGTTTAATGATCTTTTTTAGTTTAGCCTTTCATTATTTTTTTCAAATGACACATTGGGTAGTTTAAATTAGCAAATTAAGATGTATTTATGATTGATTTAGAGAAAATGTTCCAAGATCTCATCGCTATGGGGGGATCTGATATCCACATTAAAATTGGAAACAAACCCATCTTTAGAGTAAATGGGGATCTTTTTGATTACGGAGATGAGATAATCTCCTTTGAAACTATGAATAAAATAGTTCTTCTTCTTACAAAATCTCTTGACCAAGATGAGTTTAAGAGTGAGAAAGAAGCTGATTTCAGGTTTGTTATTAAGGGAATTGGAAGATTTAGGGTAAATGTTTATATGCAGAGAGGAACCTATGCTATTGCTATTAGAAGGGTTTCTCACACAATATCTAAAATAGAGGATTTAAAACTCCCCGATATTGTAAAAAAGATTGCTCTTCTTTCTAGAGGCTTGGTTTTAATAACGGGTACTGCCGGATCGGGTAAATCTACAACAATGGCATCAATAATTGAATACATAAACCAAAATAGAAGAGCAAATATCATAACTATAGAAGATCCTATTGAGTTCCTCTTCAAAGACAAAAAGTCTATTATTCAACAGAGAGAAGTTGGCTCAGATACCAAAGATTTTAAAGGCTCTTTAAGGTATCTATTAAGACAGGATCCTGACATTGTTGTTATAGGTGAGATTAGAGATCAAGAAACAATGGCTACTGCCCTGCGAGCAGCAAACACAGGTCATTTAGTATTCTCTACTCTCCATACAACGGATGCAAAACAAACAATTGATAGGATTTTAAGCTTCTTTGAAGGACATCAACAGAATGAGATTAGATCCCTTCTTGCGGCAACTTTAGAAGCTTCAATATCTCAAAGGCTTATTCCTACCGTAGAGGGAGAGAGTAGAATTGTTGCTACAGAGGTAATGATAAAGAATGACTATGTTAAAGATTGTATTTTAAATTCCGAAAAAAGATCAAGTATAAAAGATGCCATAAAAAAAGGTAGTTTTTACGGAATGCACGGTTTTGACGATAGTATTTTTAAACTTTACTCAAATGGTATGATCTCCTATGAAGATGCACTATTAAATGCTACATCTCCTGCAGAGTTTGAAATGAGAGTTAAGGGTGTTGATGATAGTAGTAATAGTGATTATTCTCTAGGTGATTACGATTATAACATGACAGGTAGAGATAGTTATTAATTTAAAAAAGAGCTATAAATATCAAAGATCATAAATAAAGATCAATTATTAGCTTATTTTAATTAAAACACATAAATTAGGAGGATCTAAAATGGTTAAAGATGATTTACTTTACAGTGAAGAGCATGAATATTTAAAAGTTGATGGTGACATTGCTACAGTAGGTGTAACTTTTTACGCTCAAGATCAGCTTGGAGATATTACCTATGTTGAACTTCCTGAAGTTGGGGACTCATTTGATAAGGGTGAAACTTTTGGTACTATTGAGGCTGTAAAAGCAGCATCTGATCTTTTTATGCCTATTTCCGGTGAGATCATTGAGGTTAATGAGGAGTTAGAGGATACTCCTGAAACAGTTAACAAAGATTGTTACGGAAAAGGTTGGCTTGTTAAAATAAAGATCTCTGACAAGAGTGAAGTTGATTCATTACTTTCAGCTGACGCTTATAAAAAGATTATTGAAGACTAAATTAAGTTTTCAGGATCTCCTGGAAATTAAATTTTGGGAGATCCTAACTATAATTGCTTTCTATCCATTATTCCAAAATATATCTAAAAGAGATTTTTACTTTAGCAGTAATGAAGATTTGATTTTCTATAAAATTAATCTAATGCTTTGTATTTCCTTAGTATTCTTCATATCTTTAATTATATATCTCAATTAGATTTAGAAATAATTAACTAAGGAGTTTCTTATGCCGTATATTGCTAATACCTCTTCTGATCAGAAAAAAATACTCTCATCAATTGGAGTAGATAAATTTGAAGATCTTCTCTCAGCTATACCTGAAAAATTTTTACTTAAAGATGGTCTTAATATTGAAAAGGGTAAAAGTGAATGGGAAGTAAGCTCTTTACTTAGGGGCTTTTCAAAGGAAAATCTTAATACACTAGATTATACATCCTATCTTGGAGCCGGTTCTTACGATCACTATGCACCTTCAATCGTAGGATATATTATATCAAGACCTGAATATCAAACAGCTTATACCCCCTATCAGGCAGAGGTTAGTCAAGGAACATTACAGTCAATTTTTGAGTTTCAATCTCACATATGTAGATTAACCGGAATGGATGTTTCTAATGCCTCTATGTATGATGGAGCTACAGCTATGGCTGAAGCTGTTATTTTAGCCTCTTCACACACCAGAAAGAAGAGAGTTTTGATTGCAGAAACAGTTCATCCTTACTATAAAGAGGTTATAAAAACCTATACATCTTCCCTTGATATTGAGCTTGTTGAAGTTGAAATGGAAAACTACGCAACCCCTTATGCAACTATTGAAAAGAGATTTGATGATACTATTGGTGCAATAGTAGTTCAATCTCCAAACTTCTTTGGAACAATTGAGGATTGTACTGAAATTGGTAATCTTGCTCACTCTAAAAAGGCTTTATTTATTATGGGTGTTGATCCTATAAGTTTAGGTATTTTAAAAAAGCCTTCAGAACTTGGTGTTGATATTGTTGTCGCTGAAGGGCAATCTTTAGGTTTACCTCAAGCTTTTGGTGGTGCTTACCTTGGAATCTTTGCAACAACTAAAAAACTTATGAGAAAAATTCCCGGTAGAATAGTAGGAACCACGGAGGATTCTGAAGGTAAAAAGGGATTTGTTCTTACACTTCAAACAAGGGAGCAACATATAAGAAGAGATAAGGCAACATCAAACATATGTTCAAACCAAGCTTTATGTGCATTAGCAAGCAGTGTTTATCTTTCAACAATGGGTAAAAGTGGTATTGTTGAAGTTGCTAAAAGCTGTTATTCGAGAGCTCACTATCTAGCAAAAGGGTTAGCCTCTATTGAAGGTGTTGAAATAGATCTTGAAAAGCCATTTTTTAAAGAGTTTGTTGTTAAAACAAAAATTAAAGCCAGTGAAATTTGTTCAAAGTTGTTGGAAAAGAACATATTTGGAGGTGTTCCTTTAGATAAGTTTGGAAAAGATCCTTATTCGCTTCTAGTTGCTGTCACTGAGAAACGAAGTAAAGAGGAGCTTGATCTATATATAAAACTGTTTTCTGAGGCAATTTAGAAGAGCTTCTTTTAAGTTAGACAAGAAACAAGATATTTATATAAATCCCGGTTAAACCGGGATTTATCTTTTACATATATCTTATATACCGTTTTAAATTATAATTGATAGTAGATAATTTATAATTATTTAACTAAATTGTATCAATAAATATTAGATCTGTCTTGATTTTTAAATAGCCGATATTTAGGATTAAAAATGAGTAAAAAAATAAAAATATCACACTATATTGAATATCTATTAACTTTAATATTTTTAAAACTTCTCAAGTTAGTACCCATATCATTCTTATATCCTCTTGCAAAAGGTATAACCAATGTTGTTACTCTCTTTGTAAAACCTAGAAGTAAAGTTGTTTTAGATAATCTTACCATAGCTTTTCCGAATATGAAGAAAGAGGAGATGGAAGATATAAGGTATAGAATGTATGTTAATATTGCTATGACATCTCTTGAAAGTCTCAAATATCTCTACCTCTCCAACAAGGATAAGATAAAATTTATAGAACATGATAAGGGTAATATAGATGATTTTAAAAGTTCCCTTTCAGAAAAAGGAGGGATTGTTGTAGGTGGGCATCTTGGTTTTTTTGAAGGAGGAGGTTTCTTGGGTGCTGCTCTTGGTATAAAAACATCTTTCGTTGTGGCAAACCAAAAAAATAAACTTACGGAAAAACTTATAGATATTCCTCGCGAGGGTAATGGTATTAGAGTTATCCATAGAAAAAAGGATTCTGCCAGAAATATTTTAAGAGCATTTAGAGATGGCTATTGTATTGCGATGCTATCAGATCAAGATGCAGGTAAAATAGGGGATTTTGTAACATTCTTTGGCAAGAAAGCATCTACTCATAAGGGTGCTGCTGTTTTTGCTTTAAAGTTTAAACTTCCAATCTATTTTGTTGATATAAGAAGAGATAAAAAAATTAAATACAAACATAAACTAAACTTTATAAAGATTGATTTTAAAGATATTGAAGAAAGCAACCTTGATTTTGATGATAAGGTTAAATCTTTGGTACAGAGATATACAAATGTTTTAGAGGATTATATAAAACTACATCCTGAAGAGTATTGGTGGGTACACAAAAGATATAAAACAAAAGAGAAGTAGGTTAGAGATCTCTATTTAATCTTTTTAAGATTTATATATTTCAATTATAAGGGTATTTATATGAACTTTACAGATCCTCATCAGGCTTTTGCTGATTTTTTTCAAGATAAAGATCTCAGAGGTTTAGCCTACGGTCTTTCTAAAAGAGTTGTAGAGGGGCATCTTTGTTTAGAGGTTGAATCCTACAATAAAGATGTTTTAGAGTATAGGAAAAGTTTAAAAGAGATAGAGGTACAATCTTTAAGATATCCCACTACCATTGAAGAGAAATCTGTTCTAGAAAATAGCTATATCTACTTTCCTCAAAGGGGAGGAGATCTAAATAAACCTTTTGTTTATGATAATGGTAAATTTTACTTGGCAAGATATTGGTTTTATGAGAAAAATATCTTAAATAGAGCAAAAGAGTTACTTAACAGAGAGTTTATATCCAAAGATACTATATTAAAGGAGAGTGATTTTATTAGAGATCTCTTTAACAGTAGTGAAAAAATAATCAATTGGCAGTTAGTAGCTACAATATCTTCTCTTCTAAAATCTTTTTCAATAATAACAGGTGGGCCCGGAACAGGGAAAACTACCACTATTGCAAAACTTTTGGCTATAGTCATAAAAATAGATCCTACCATAAAGATAGCTCTTGCAGCACCAACAGGAAAGGCTGCAACAAGAATGAATGAGAGTCTTAATAATAGTATAAATGATAAAAATTATGGTTTACAAGCTCCTGAAGAGATAAAGAAGGCTATAGGTAATCTGAAAGCTGAAACAATACACAGGTTACTTGGTTGGAAAGATAAAACACACTATTTTATTCATGATAGAAAAGATCCTTTAAACTATGATCTTATAATAGTTGATGAAGCTTCCATGATTGATGTTTCTCTAATGAGTAAACTTTTAGATGCTATCCCTGAAACAGGAAAAATTATCCTTTTGGGGGATAAAAATCAATTAGCATCAGTTGAAGCGGGTTCTGTTTTTGGTGATATATGCAGAACTCAAGGTAAAACTACCAATAATCTAAACAGAGATACTATAGAGATCTATAATATTTGTAACGGCTTTGGAGATCTACTACCTTTTGAAACCAGTTTAAACTTTTTTTCAGGATCCATTGTTGAACTGATAGTTAGTAGAAGATTTAAGGATAGTGAGGGTATAGGAAAGTTTAGCAAAAGCGTTATCTTAGGTGAAAGTTCTATTGTAGATGATCCTGAATTTTCAAAAGAGGAGACAGAGGGAGAATCTGTGTATATTACAGAAAAGTACAACTCCCTCTCAAGATATTATAGAAAATATAAAGATTATTTAAGGGAACCGGATATTGATAAAGCTTTAGAAAAGTTTGATAACTTTAGATTGCTTACCGCAACAAATGATGATCAGTTTGGCCTCCATACGTACAACAAAAATGTTGAGGAATATTTGGGACTAAATAGAGGAAATCACCCATTTTATCACAATCAACCTATAATGATAACTAAAAATAATAGTAAGCTGGGTATCTACAACGGAGATATAGGGATTGTGAGAGAATATGAGGGAAGATTATATTTATACTTTTCAAAAGATAAAAAGGTTAGTGTTGTACATATAGTAGATTACGTAACGGCTTTTGCAATAACAATTCATAAAAGTCAAGGTTCCGAGTTTAAGGAGGTTTTAATAGTTTTACCTGAAAATGGATCCAAGATCTTATCTAGAGAGTTACTTTATACAGCAGTAACAAGAGCTAAGAAGAGGGCTACTATTGTTGCTAAAAATGGAATCTTAAAAGAGGCAATATCAACAGGTGTGGAGAGAAGTTCAGGTATAGTTGATGTTTAAAGCTATTTTGGATCGATCCCTTTTTTCACTAAATTCTCTCTATCTTCCGCTACTTCCGAAACCTTTATCTCCCCTTTTGGTAGATCCTAAAGATTCCACTTCTATAACTTCTGAAATAAAATGTTTTCTCAAAACAAGTTGAGCTATTTTATCACCTTTTAGTATATGGTAATCACGACCTGAAAGATTTACTAAAATAACTCTATGTTCACCTCTATAACCATTATCAATAATGCCTCCGGTAGGAAATATACCCTTTAAAGCCATACCCGATCTACCTTCAATCTGTCCCCAATAACCTTCAGGGTACTCAATAGAGATACCTGTTGCTACGCCAACCGTTGAGTTTTTGGGTATAACGGTATCCTCTAAAGCTCTTAAATCCCATCCTGCATCCATCTCATCTTTCTTTTCCGGAAGATAAGCCTCTTTATCAAGTTTCAAAACTTTTAAACTAATCATAAATCCTCTAAATTTTCATCTTTAATATACGCATAGAGTTTAACACGGCTACAAGAGCAACTCCAACATCTGCAAAAACAGCCTGCCAAAGAGTTGAAAGCCCCATAGTTCCAAGCCCCATAATAGATATTTTTGCTATAAGGATAAATGATATATTCTGTATAATCAACTTTTTATTTTTCTTAGATATTGAAAACAGCTTTTTTGTCAACCCTATATCATCATTCATAAATACAATGTTTGATGCCTCAATAGCTGCATCTGAACCAAGTTTCCCCATAGAAACACTTATATCTGCAACAGTCATAACCGGAGCATCATTGATTCCATCTCCAAAGTATAAAACTTTACTTTTCTTTTGAAGATTTTCTATTGTTGAAACCTTATCATTAGGTAACATTTCAGAAAAAGTTTCTTTTATATTTAACTCTTTTGATACCTCATCTGCAATATGTTTCAAATCTCCACTTATGAGAGCTGTTGTTAGTCCCAAATTGTTACAGTATGAGATTGTATCAACAGAATCCTTTTTTAAGCTGTCCTTTAGTGAAATAGCTGTAAGAACTTTATTTTTCGTGGCTAATATAACTTGAAACTTTTTATATTCACTAATATCTAACCCTAAATCAGATATATACTTTTTACTTCCCAAATAGTACTCTTCACCGTTTACACTTCCCCTTAATCCATAACCTCTTATCTCCTCAAAATCTTCAACCTCTATCTCTTTAGCTCCATTTTTAAGAGCATTTGATATTAAAACTTTAGAGAGTGGATGGGTTGATTTCTTTTCAAGATTGTAGATTATGTCAAACGGTATCTCTTCTCTGCTACTTTTTATTTCACTTATTTCAGGTTCCCCGTTAGTTAATGTTCCGGTTTTATCAAAAGCTACCGTTCCTACTCTATTTACCTCATCTAAGAAACCACTTCCTTTAATAAGAATCCCCTCTTTAGCTGCTCTACCTATGGAAGCAAAGTATGTTAAAGGTATGGAAAGAACCAAAGCACAAGGGCAGGAGATTACAAGAAAAACAAGACCTTTATATATCCATTCAGAGTAGTTTCCATCAATAATAAATGGAACTCCAACTCCTATTACTACGGCTATGGCAACAACTATAGGTGTGTAGTAGGAGGCAAACTTATTGAGAAGTGTTTCTGTTCCGGATTTTTTTATACTTGAATTTTCAATAATATCTAGAATCTTTTTAACCGTTGATTCAGAATAAGGCTTTGTTACCTTTATCTTTAATACAGAGTTTACATTAACCATTCCACTTAAAACTGTATCACCCTCTTTTACAAATCTTTCAATACTTTCACCTGTAAGAGATGATGTTTCAAGATTACCACTTCCAGAAACAATCTCTCCATCCAGGGCAATTTTTTCGCCTGCTCTTACCTCGAAGAGATCTCCTACCTTACCATTTTCAGGTATTGTATCATCATACAGGAAACCCTTTACAACCCTTAATCTATCAGGCTTTAAATCTGTTAATGATTTAATTTGATCTCTTGAGCTTTTTACTGCAGCTCCTTGAAAAATTTCTCCGGCTTTATAAAAGAGCATTACAGCTACAGCTTCGGGATATTCTCCCAATATTATTGCTCCTATTGTTGCAATACTCATAAGAAAATTTTCATCAAAAAAGAGACCTTTCTTTATATTTAGAGTCGCTTTTTTAAGTACACTAAATCCTGCCACCAGATATGAAACAATAAATATAGGGGTTGAGATATTAATATTTTCAATATTGATTGCTACAATTAGTAAGCTTATGGAAATAAAGAAAAGAAACATTTTTTTCTTGTCAAAATTTGAATGGGTATGATTTTTAGTTTTATTTGGATCTTCAACAAATGAACCCGGTTCATTTTTCTCCATAATTTTATTAACTGTTTCAATAATAGTATCCTTTATTGAGGTGTCAAAATCAATAGATATAGTTCCTGCACTAAAGTTTATATTTGCATCTATGATATTTGGAGTTTTTCTTATCTCTTTCTCAATTTTTCCTGCACAACCTGCACAATCAACCCCAAAAAAGTTAAGTTTAATACTACTTTTCATCCAAATGCTCCATTCCCATATTTAATATTTTTGTTATATGATCATCTAACAGAGAGTAAAATATTACTTTACCTTCTCGTCTGTTTTTTACAAGCCTACTATGTTTTAATACTCTAAGTTGATGGGATATAGCCGATTGACTCATCTCTAAAAGAGCCGCTATATCACATACACAAAGCTCTTTTTCATTTAACGCCCATAATATTCTAACTCTTGTACCATCACCAAATATTTTAAAAAAATCTGCAAGATTGTGAAGATATTCATCTTTTGGCATTTTAGCTCTTCTCTCTTCTACAATATCTTTATGTATAGCAATAGTTTCGCAAGTTTCTATTTTTGTCATATCGGCCTCTCCTTAATATATGATCACTTGTTCATATGTTAATAAATAATATGAATTTTTGCAATAGATATTTTATTTAATCTTTTTTGTATTTAATGGAGATAATCTTTCTTATCTTCAATGTTTAGTGTGTAAAGGTTGTAATGGGTTACAAAATCTTAGGGCTAATAATATGGAGGTGAAATATTTATCAAAACTATATAGATATTAAAGATGAAGAGTTTGAGAATATAAGATTGTTCATCTACAATAAAGCCGGTATAAATCTAACATCTCAGAAAAAGCATCTAGTTGCGGGAAGGTTGCAACAAGTTGTAAAGAGGTTGAATCTAAGTAGTTTTGAGGATTACTACAGATCTCTTAAATCTGATAAAAAAGGTATTTTGACAACAGAACTAATTGATAAAATATCCACAAACCATACATTCTTTAATAGAGAAAAAAAACATTTTGATCTTTTTAGGGAAACTATTCTACCCGATGTAGTTAAACGCTCTAAAGGAGTAGATATAAAAATATGGTGTGCTGCTGCCTCCACAGGAGAAGAGCCATATATGCTTGCAATATTGCAAAACGAGGTTTTTAAAAATTTAGGTTTCAACTTAAAAGTTAAGTTCTTAGCAACAGATATATCTACGGAAGCTTTAATAAAAGCTAAGCAAGGTATCTATAATGCCGAAAGAGTTATCTCTATTTCCAAGTCTATGCTAAATACCTACTTTAATAGGTTAGATAATGGTAAGTATCAAGTTATTGATAGTGTGAGAACTCAAATTCTCTATAAGAGATTTAACTTAATGGATAAGTTCCCCTTTAAGGGTAAGTTTGATATTATCTTTGCAAGAAATGTAATGATCTATTTTGATAATGATACTAAAGCTAGGTTGGTGCAAAAGTTTTATGATTATCTAAATCCCGGAGGATATCTGTTTATAGGTTACTCTGAAAGCTTGGATAAAAAAAGTAGCCGTTTTATTGTTAAAGATCATTCTCTGTTTCAGAAACCTTATTAGTAAACTATCCCTTATCTTTTAAATAGGTCATAAGTACATCCTATTTAGTTTCAAGGAGTCTTGTTTTGGATAATTTTATAAATGATTTAATAAAGTGTAAAGAAACCATTAAAAGTGATTACTCTATTGTTGTGGGTAATGTTTCTGCTGATGCAGACTCAATAATATCTGCACTTTTCTACTCCTATTACAGCTATTGTTTGGGAAAGATAGTTTTCCCTTTCATAAATATTCCCAAAAGCGAACTTGTTTTAAGAGAGGATATTATTTTTCTCCTTAAAGAGAAAAGTGTAAATCTTGATATTTTTATCTTTAAAGATGATCCAAAATATTTTTTAAATAATAGCAGATCAATAGTTTTGGTAGATCATAACTGCCCTGAAGGCATTATATCTAATGTTGAAGAGAGGATTACTAAAATATATGATCATCACAAGGATAGTAATTGGGGAAAAGGTATTAAGAAAGTTATCACCAATGATGTTTCTGCCGCTTCAATAATCTATAGAATGTTGTTAAAGATAGGAAGAGTTAACAACCTTATAAACTACTTAATGAAAACACTACTTATTCTGGATTCCTACAATTTCTCAAAAAACATTGGTCGTTTCAATAATTTTGATCTTGATATTTACAGCTCTATCAATATATATCTTTCAGAAAGCTTCAAGAAAGATCTTATAAAAAAAAGGTTTTCTATAGCAAACTACTCAAACTATGAGCTTATTATAAAAGATACCAAAAAGTATAAGAGTGATAAACATAATATTGTAGTTTCAACAATAACTGCAAGTTTTGATAAAATAGATAGTAGTTTTGAAGATTTTACAAAAGAGGTTATCCCCTTTATCAAAGATGAAGACTCCAATTTATACTTGGGGATGCTTATAGATTTTATTGGTAAAACTCCCCAAAGAGAGCTTATTATAGTTTCTAAAAAAAGTGATTACCAATCTATAGTTTCAGCAATAGAGAGTAGTTTTGAGTTAAAACTCTTAGACTCCGTAGATATTGAAAAATATAGAGCTTCTATTTTTCTACAATCAAATATAACTATATCAAGAAAAAAGATGATGCCTATAGTTATTGAATCTTTGGATACTAAATAATTTCTGAACAGTTAATACATCTGTTTTTACTACTCATCTAATATCCTTGCTTTTGAGAACCTTTTTTAATATTTACTTTTTAGTAAAATAGATTGTTTTTTTCTAATTTTAATTCTATTCTTTAAAATAAACTGCAAGGATTTTCAACTTATAGTTATCGAAAAGCATGCAGTTAATATGAGGGAAGAAATCAATGAAGACAGAACTTAAATTTACTGCTTCTTTCTGTTTGGTACTAGAATATCTCTTCTATCATCTAAACTTGTAAGATCTGTTCCTTTGTAACCATTTTTCTGTAACTGATTACTGTTTATGATCTTAAAAAAGACCCTAAATAAAAATCATCTCTATTTTAATAGATCTTAAACAAAACTACTATTTAATCTAAGGGTAAAGTATGAAAATAAATATATCTCTTCTTCTGTTTCTTATAGTTTCTGTATATGGAACTACATTTATCTCTTTAAAGGATAAAAGGGTTTATGATATGCTGGAAAATCTTGATAGTAGAGGTGTTATAGATATAAAATTTAAAGGAATGAAGCCATATAGGGTAGATAAAGTATATAAACTTCTCAAAAGTATAGATAAGAAAGATATTAATATTGAGAGTTTTATAAGAGAGTTTGAGGAGAGATATATCAATATTGAGGAAAGATTATTATCAGGCAGAAAAGGTAAGGCTAAGGGAGGTATTTCTCCTTTTTTAGATCAATCTATTGTTTTTCAAGGAGAAACAGATGGTAGTAATGAAGATTTAGCGAATATAACCGATGTTGGTATTAATGCTGATCTAAGTTATGGGAAACATCTGTCTTTCTCATCAAAAACAGGGGTTAAGTTTAATTATGAAGGGTTACTACTTAGAGATGAATACAGAAATGCTCTTATTTTTGATCATACGGATAACAGTTTTTCAAGTGAGGATTATTCAGAAACATTTTTAATGTATAGTAACAATAATATAGATCTTTCTATAGGTAGAGCTCCGGTCCAGCAGGGTAGTGGATATATAAATAGTTTGAGTTTAAGGGAGCAGCACTCATACTTTGATCTTATATATTTTAATTGGGAGTTTAGCTCTCTTAAGTTTTCAACAGTATCAGGTTTTTTACTTCCCGATTATGAAACAAGGTATGAGTATAAAGATTCCCTCTTTACCAATGGTCAGTTTGTTGAAAAGTACACTCCAAAAAGAAGAGAGAAATATCTATCTTCTCATAGATTAGAGTGGAGAGTAAGTAAAAACTTTTGGTTGGGTATAAATGAGAATCTTATATATGGAGACAGGGGAGTAGAACTTGGTTATCTTTTCCCAATTCTTCCATTAAAGTGGAGTGAACACTACTATGGTGATCATGATAACTCTACTATGAGTTTCGATTTTTATTATAAACCTATAAAAAATATATCTCTCTACGGAGAACTTTTTATAGATGATGAGACATGGCAAAAAAGTTTTACAGAGTACTATGGCAATAAGTGGGCTGTTTTGGGAGGGTTTTACTATGCTGATCTTTTTACCATTCCTTACCTAAACTTTAGATTTGAAACTACAAGAATAGAGCCTTGGGTTTATACTCACAAGTATCATATAAACAGATATATGAGTTGTGAAGATTACCTTGGTGGTGAGTTTGGTCCCGATAGTGAATCCTTTATGTTTTCTATGGATTACAGATGGAATTTTTTAGTAGTAAAACTGGGATATAAGAGAGCTAATGTGGGGGAACCTATTGAAGGAAATGAAGATGAGCAAGTTGGGTATGAGAACTATCCCGATGTAAAAAAATTTTTTCTTAACGGAAATGTTGAGAACCACTACTACTACAGTTTTGAAGCAGATTATAGATATAATAAATACTTGAGTTTTAATCTTTACTACTCTCACAGAGATATAGTTGACTATAACCACATTAAAGGTAATATTTACTCAAATAATAGTATAGGAGTTAGCTTGAAGCTAAATATATTAGAAACCCCTCTATTCAATTATTAAGATTATCTATTTCGTTTGATCAGCTTTATTCCAATAGATTATGGTTGCTATGTATCCTACTATACAGGTCAGTAGCAAAATCCCATAACTATAATTGTTAAGCAACATTTTATATTCTCCACCTGCACCGCTAAAAAGCCCCGGTACAGACCACGGGAAATATGAGCCATAACCGACCGCTGCAATTATCTGTGAAAAAATCAATATCAATGCAACAAAACCTAACGGAGCAAGATATCCTTTACCCCAAAGTGCAAAAAATGCAATTGGTACACAAACAGCAATTGTTAGAACAGTTGTAATGAAATAGGTAATTAGTGATTGAATCAGAACGCTTATACTAATCATTGGAAGTTGTAAAAAAGATCCCAAAACAAATCCAATCAACAAGTTTGACAGTACAAGCAATAAACACCAAAACACAAACAGCATAAACTTTGCATTCAAGATTTTAATGCGGGAAGTAGGTAATGAAAACAGATCTTTTGCGGTTTTATCGGAATACTCACGCCCAAAAATCCAGCTTGCAACAAAGCCAAAAATCATAATACCACCAATGCTAACTGCCTGTGTCAATATGCTCAGATACGATTCCCAATTAGCTTTGAGATTCATTGCTTTTATTTTGACAGCAAGTGTTCCCGCTTTTTCCAACGATTCGCTGTTTTGAATAATAGGCATAAATACAGCTCCCATAATGGGTGCTATTGAAAATGCGATAAATGTTACCCAAACAATTTTTGAATGTTTGAGTTTAATAAATTCAGCTTGTAATGCATCTATTTGTTGATTCACAATTCGTTCCCTTTATGGTTCGCAGAAAATAGTTCTCTAAATCTTCGGTAAAAAGAAAGATTTGTTTCGGTGGCAATCCGTTCTCTGTTAGTAGTTTTGATATGAGTTCAGGGTGCTCAACAGCTTTCTGATCCGTGATTTCTATTTCGCCCGATTTAGTTTGTACTACCGAATAGTTTGCCTTTTTCAAATACCAAATAGCGGTTTGATTGTCGGCTGTTTGCACTAAAATTTTCTTGATTATTTGGCTGAATAATTCTTGTCTTGTTAGTTCTTTTATCAATTTCCCTTCGTGACCGCTTCTTGCAAGATCTATCAAAAGTTCCCGAACTTCAACAATTCCTTCGGGGTCTAAACCGTTTATCGGTTCGTCCAGTATAAGAAGTTTAGGGTTATGAATGAGTGCTTTTGCAAGACCTAAGCGTTGTTGATTACCGAGTGATAAAGCACTGGCTCTTATATTTCTATATTTTGTGAGTTTTAGTTTTTCAATAATATCATCGATTCCTTTAGGATTGTTCAATTGCCTCAATTTATAAACCACTTTCAGATTTTCGTAAACCGAAAGATTGGGGTAGGAATAAGGTGTTTCAACTAAGTAGCCAATGTCGTTCCATTAGTTAAAACCGGATCTCAATTTTTTGTCTAAAAGAGTTATTGTACCACTATCGGGTTTTATCATTCCTAATATTATGCGGATCAGAGTCGTTTTTCCTGCTCCGTTTAACCCGAGGAAACCGTAAATTTCCCCTTCCCTAATATGAACGGAAATATTATCTATGGCAACAACTGAACCGAACCGTTTTGTTACATTATTTGTTTTTATAACATCCATTTTCGCATCTGTTTTTTAATCTCTGTAGGGCTTACCCAAGTTTCTGCTAATGGTTTAATCTATGGAGATTGCTTTTTAAACTATGTTGTAGAGCGTTTTACAATCTGTCTTTTTTATCATCAAGTTCAAGTTTCCAATAGTTAAGTAGTAGACTTACTAATTTCCCTTTTTATTAAATAATAGTTTATAATTGCAAACAATAGCAATACCGATCCTGTATAGTAGGCACAATAATGGGTATTCTCATTCATAATAAAACCAAATAAACTTCCTCCTACAACCAATAAAGAAGCCAATATCCAATATGATTTCATTTTATATGGATAAATGAAAGGCAGGTAATGAGCACCGACAATTATAGTCAATGCAGGAAAAAACAGAATCCTATTTTCCTTTACAAGTAGAAATATTAACGGGAAAGAAAATGGTATTATTAAGGATATTTGAGTAAACAATAAATTGAGAGGGTTTTCTTTGCTTATCTTAGGTCGTTTTAAAATGGTTTGGAGTAATAGAGTTAATGGATAAAAAAAAGTTCCACTGATAATAATTACCATAATTCCAATTTTGAATGAAACAAAATCCCAAACAAATCCTGCCAGTATCCAAAAAAAACTTTCAAGAAGTAATATTGGAAACCCTCCCAGATATGATTGCCTTATCTCTTTATGGTAATTCATTACACTTTCTTTTGTTTAGGTAAGATTTATATTACTGTAACTATTTTATGGAATACATTATAGCTTTTATTTTACATAGAGTATATGAGATCCTTTTCCGAAAATAGTATTTATTTCAAAAATGGATATTCTTAATTCTTTTGTTTTATATTCAAATGGTTCATTTACAATTAAATCATTTTTCCTGATTTTAAAATACTTATCCTTCTCAAAAACCCATCTACTTTGAAAATAGTGATATTCAGAATCTGTTCCCATATAGAAATATCCTTTAAATGTTTTTGAAGAGTTCATTATAAATGCTCCACTTAAATTATATTTCTCAATAAGATTATATTTATCAGATTTGCAAGAATTTATATTTAAGAGAATAAATAAAATAATTAAAAATTTTTTCATTCTAATAGCTAATTTTATTTAATGTTTCCCCTGACAACAATTATATCAGCTGTAGCAGGTTTCAAGCTAACTTCCACTATTTTTAAAAAGTATTCAAAACGTAAACAGTCAGTTTTTGAGGTATGCTTTTGCTGTATTGTCCGTATAATTCCATTTTTATTGTATTGTTTTAAAGGTTAACCATAACTATTGCGTATCATCATTGACACTACACCCTATTATTGAACAGGAGAATATCAATTGTTGGTATTTCTTCCTTTTAAAATATACGGTTTTTGTTTTAATAACAAAATAAAAATTGGTGGTTTACATTAAATCTTGTATAACCTATTTTGATGTATAGGGAAAAAAACACTTGAAACATAATTTCTTCCTTAAAATAGTTTTTTCCGGTAATGAGATTGTTGAAAAAGTCAGATTTTCGATAAAGGAGTAGTACAAAAAGTCATTTTTTATGCGATCCATAGACTAGAGATACTAGGTGATCCATTGCAGAAAAAATTTATGACCCAGTAATAGGAAGTTGGCAGACAGTCTGCAGTACTCATCTACTTCTACAATCTATCTTTCTTTGGAACCATTTTAACTGGAACCATTTTAACGTAATTTTTAAGCTTTGCACTTTTTCAATAGCTCCTATTTATGTTTTAAAAACTCTAAATTTAGTTTTTTTATTTTGAATATCCTCACAAGAAATATTTAAAACACACTTTACTTTTAATAAAAATCATATTATAATAAAACTGCTTGAGAGTGGATTTAAACTTTACTTGCCGACTCTTAAGCTAAAACAGATGTTTTAAATTTTACACAGGCTAAAGGAGTACCAATGGAGAAACATATTATATCTACCTTTTCAGCACCAGATGGAACTGAGATTGACAATTACAAGAGATTTGCAAATCTTTCAGCTTACATAAAGGAGCGTTCAGAATTTTTACACCTGAACTCTTGGAGACCACCTCATCTTTTCCCACTAATGGATGCTTGTAGGTGCAAAAGGTGTAAATCTGAAAAGTTTAAAGCAAGACAAAAGCAATGGCTTAATCTTAATACAGATAAAATCCCTCTTGGATATTTTGATTATATTGGAGCAACAAGAGAGAAAATTGAAGAAGCTGCAAAAAAGGATATGGATAAATTTCTATATCTCGCTAAACAGGATCTTTCTCCAAAATACTACACTCTAAGGGTTATGGCAGGAATATATTCAGGAGGAAAACTACCTGAAGGATTAACTATTGATGAAGCAGCAGAGTTTGTATCTAATATGTTAAAAGAGCAAACAGATCTACCTCTACTATTTTCGTTCAACTTTCCTGAACTTAAAACAGTATTCTTTGATAGAGAGCGTAAAAAATCAATAGTTTGGTATGTACCGGAGATAAAGTGGAAAAAAGATTTTCTAATGGTAGGAAGTAATGGAAGATTGCACGGTAAGTGTTTTCTTTAGGAAAGAGGATACCATTGCTGGAGTATCAAGTGATAGGAAATGATAAAATCAATTAAAATAAAAAGATATAGTTTTCTTAAGATTTGCTAATTTTTTGTCTATACTTCTGTTTTTATTATATATAACGGTTAGTATAAAAATAGTAGCGGTTTCTAAGGCTCTTTCCTTTTAATTTCGCACCAAATCCGCTATTATTTTTATACATTGTTGCGGCTTTGGCTTTATTTCCCATTACTTTCTATTACTCGCTTTAATGTACTGGTTAATTTATGCGGATCTACTTTTGTCAATTTTAATGATTCACAGCCATTAAACTCTGAGAATCTTTTTATCTCCTCCACAAAAGGGCTTACCCATAATTCAATATCTATACTTTGATTTTCGATGTATAGATGTATTATTTCAAATCGCTTCTCTTTTCTATGTGCTTTACAGTCCATTCTACCTATAAAGGTATCTCCAAATAATATTGGCAAACAGAAATAGCCATATTTTCTTCTTTCTTTTGGAGTATAACACTCTATTTTATAATCGAAGTCAAAAATTTGCTTTATTCGATCGCGATGAATAATTGAGTTGTCAAATGGGGATAAAAATTTGATACCTGAGTAGCCTTGTCTGATTATTTTCCCAACCAAATCACTTTTTATAAAGATAGGAGGCATACCTTCAATATCAACTTTTTGTATTGTACCTTCCTCAAGCATAACCTTTAAAATTTTATTGGTATTTTCTCTTAATTCCCTGCCTTTTTTTAAATGTGTAATCTGTTTAACTGTTGTAAATCCATAGGCTCGCAAATAAGTTTTCACCAAATACTCAGCAAATTCAAACTCTGTTGGCATAGTTGTATCAATAGATTTTGGTAAAACATTTTCGGTTAAATCATATACCTTTTCCATTCGATCTCTACCGGAAATCATTAAATCTCCTTGTAAAAAAAGTCTTTCAAGTGCTATTTTTGTAGGTTTCCAACTCCACCAACTTCCTGATTTTTTTGTTTCGTTATGAAAGTCTCTTGCTTTTTTTGGACCTTCTGTACCAATTATATCCAATACATATTGCATTACTTTTGGGTCTGCATTGTAATAATGGGTTTTGCTCTTTTTCACTTTTAACATTCGAGGTAAAACAAAACGAAAATCTTTCATTGGAAGATAAGAGGCTGCATGAAACCAATACTCAAAAATTTTACATTCTTTTACCAGTTCATCCAAATATTCCGTTTTATAATCAGGAACTCTTGTCCAAAGCGTATGGTGGTGTGCACGCTCAACTATTGACAATGTATCTATCTGTAAGTAGCCAAGATGTTCTATAGCATTCAGCACTGCATTCTTTCCTGCTCCAAAAGGAGAAGCTTTTACCAACCCCTGACTTTCTAATGTTATGTGTTGTAATTGTTTCAAGCTCAAAATTTTATTTGTATTTTTTTCAAATTTATTCATAAACTGAAATATAAGTTTCTACTCCGCATTATCTCTATCAAAATATTTTCCCCATGAACGACCACATCAGTTCTACAGGATCTTTTTAGCTGAGATTCCTCCCAAATTTCTTCCACATCTTTTATAGATTCCCCGCTTTTGTTTGTTGCTTTAGTTGAAATACCTATAATTTAAAAATCGTTTATATTCTTTCCTTAGTTTAATATTTTAGGCTCTTTCTGTAATATTATGGTTGCATTTTTATTTTTCTAATATGTGGTAAAAATCCAGTTGCCATCAATATTTTTAAAAAGAAATAATTCATATCA
>PDWJ01000291.1_pt1 | contig 76352 bp, 74 predicted proteins | sample 1430881 | NCBI WGS metagenome assembly PDWJ01 (sample SAMN01162460, study PRJNA174530) | Oral metagenome, whole genome shotgun sequencing project. | biome: Marine environment; feature: Marine mammal; material: Swab sample of the gingival sulcus; isolation source: swab sample of gingival sulcus...
GGGAAACTCACCAAAGGTATGACAGATTCACCAGTGATGAAGAGAACCGCAGGATCTATGAAGCAAGGATGAAACTTCTTAGGGACTATAACACCGGTTTCCATCAGGGTATGGAAAAAGGGCGGAAAGAAGGCCGGGAAAATTTTAAAGAAGAAGTTAAAGAAGAAGTTAAACTTGATGATAAACAGAAGGTTCTTGTAAGGCTTCTTGATAAGAAATTCGGGTTGCCCGCTGATGACAAAAAATTTATTTTATCTTCCACTAATCTTGAGAAGTTGGATGCAGCCCTTGATGAGATAGTTGCCGCTGACAGCCTTAATCAGGTTCTTGCAAAATTGAAGGAGAAGTAACTCAATTACAATTTGATTAACCTTCCATCTTTCAGGGTGTATCTGATGGATGTAGCCTTATCAAGAAAGTCTGTGTTGTGTGAGATTATAATGAATGATTGCTCCATCTCACTAAGCAGTTTTACAAGACGGTCAAATGTTTTTTCATCAAGCCCGTTGCTTGGTTCATCAAGCAGCAGTACGTCCGGATTCATTGACATTATTGTTGCCAGCGAAACCAGCCGTTTTTCGCCCCCTGAAAGCTTGTGGGTGATGCGGTTTTCAAAACCCTTAAGACCAAGCCTTTCAAGTGTTTTCATCGATATTTCTATTGCCTCATCTCTGCTGTAACCTAGGTTGAGCGGTCCAAATGCCACATCTTCAAGAACCGAAGGGAAAAATAACTGATCATCAGAATCCTGAAACAGCATTCCGAACTGTTTTCTTAATTCGGAAAAGTCCGTTTCAGAGACAGCCGGTTTTCCATTATAAATAATTGAGCCTGATTCAGGCTTTAAAAGCCCCATTATGATGAAGAAAAGTGTAGACTTTCCGGCGCCGTTGGGGGCTGATATACCTATCCGCTCTCCACGGCAGAGTTTAAAATCGAGCTGATTGATTACAGGCTTTTCTGCGCCGGGGTATTTGAAAAAAATGTTTTTTAATTCAAGTAAGCATTCAGGCATTGTAACGTCCTTATTTAAAATTTATGAAACCACTCAAGATAGATTAATAATCCTGCAAAAACTGACATCATTATTACGGGGAGGATTTTTCGTTTGTATCCTTCAAAATCTTCAAGGCTGTAAAACCTTCCGTTGAAGCCTCTAAGCCGCATGGCCTGATCAACCCGCTCAGCTCTTAATGAGGCCCTTACAAAGAGCATTCCTATAAGGCAGGCTATACTCCTGAATGAATGCATATTTGTTTTTGATTTAAATCCGCGGATCTTCATTGCTGTACGCAGCCTTTCATATTCTGAGCCTATAACAAAGATGTATCTGTAGGTTATAAGAAGCAGAAATACAAGCTTTACAGGCAGTTTGAATGAATATAGAACATGCCCAAGGCTGTTAACCGTCATTGTTGTTACAAGGGCAATGAAGATCATCAGGATTGCGATTGATTTAAGGCTTATTTCGGAAGCAAGTATTATTCCTTCTCTGTAAATATTGAAAGGCCCGATTTTTGAAATAATGTTGCCCTCAAATGTAATTGGAAGCATTATCCATATAAGGATAAGAAAACCTGCAACAACAGTGAGTCTGCGCAGAACCGCGATGAGATTTAAACGCGCGAAACCTACAATACTAAAAGCAAATAAAATGGAAAGAATCAATGCTGGAAAGCTGTCCATAACAGCGATAATTATGGAGAAGGCGCAGGCAAAAAATATCCGTATTCTGGGGTCTAATTTATGGACAGCAGAACTCCCCTCCGCAAAAGACTCTTCAAGTGAGATCATTTTTCTTTGCTTTTTCTGCGGTAGTTTATGTACGTTCCAAGGCCTATCAATCCTAGAATATAACCTATTCCGCCGGCAATATCGGTAAATGAGGGTTCTGCTGATTCTGCCTCAGCTGCGGCCATCTGTTTTGCAAAATGTTTAAGCTGCTTGTTTACCTCTGTTGCGACAATATTACGCAGAGCTTCTTCACTTATAGAAAGTCCGCCGCCGGTGCCGAATGATACCGTTTCAGCAGTGCTTATCATTTCTGCTTCGGCACGTATCTCTTCTTCAGAAATTGTGCATCTTGCCTGATGTCCTGCACCAGCATTAATTAATACTTCCAGGGTTGTTGTTTCCGGTATTTTAAAATTATATTCGCCGTTTTGATCTGTTCGGCCTTCGTGAAGGATGTTTCCTTCTTTATCGAAGACCTGTATTATAGAATCAATCGGTCTTGTTCCGCCTGAAAAGCTGCCTTCAACATATACTCTGTCGCCCTCAACCCAACCTGAAATGCTTATCCGGTGCGCAAATAAGGGTGCAGAAAGTGATATTAAAATTATTATAAGGATGAGTATTTTTTTTTGTCCTGGATTATTTATCATTTTTAGCTTCCTTTGATTATTTTTTGGGTAATGAAATGCTGTTGTTAACTGTCTGGAATATCTCTGGTCTTACCTTCTTTAGAAATTGAATACAGAAAACTGTAACAATTCCTTCAATTATCATAATTGGAATATGTGCTGTTATTATCATGATTGATGTTTCCCAAAAGCTTTCTTCAGTAAACATAAGTGAAATAGCAACCATAATGGATGTAAGAAAGACAGCACCCGCCCCGGCAAGAAATGATGCGATAGATGATATTATTCCTGAGTCAAATATAAATGATCTGAGAGCGTAGTGGCAGATTATTCCCGGCAGGGCCACATTTATAGTGTTTACCCCAAGGGCCGAAATACCCCCGAATTGGAAAAATATTGATTGCAGTAATAATGCAACCAGTATGGCTGGTACCGAAGCAAGTCCCAGTATTAAACCTATTATTCCGTTAAGGATCAGATGAACGCTTGACGGCCCGATGTTGATGTGAACCAGTGAGGCCACAAAAAAGGTCGCGGACAGTATTCCGACATTTGCAACCTTATCCATTTCAATTTTTTTGAGTCCGGCTACAGTTCCTGCTGCTGTCAGGGCTCCTCCGGTTATTAGAACCGGTGCTGATAATACACCTTCTGATATATGCATTTTATATACTCCATTTACATTCAAAATTGAAGCTGCCTCATTATCTAATAAAATTAGATGTTTTTATATAGCTTTTATGTCTTTCACTGGATAAAAACAAATAAAATTATGCCGATTATTTATTTTTATTAAATTTTATTGTTAAAGTCTCTTCATTGATATAGATTATTAACAGGGATGGTATTTTATCATCTTGCAGTTTGAAGCAAAGCTCCAAACTACTGATTTCATAACCGCATCCATGCGGTCTTATAGGAGTAGATGTAATGAAAAAAATTCTTTCTGTACTTGTGGTTTTAGCCGCCTTAACAATAGTAATTGCCGGCTGTTCATTGTTCGTGAAAACTTACCGCCTGGATACCTCAGCGACGGATGGAAAATGCCTTCAGATAACAACGGTGTTTAGCCCCGTTATGGAAATAGCAGGGTATGAGGAAGGTGAATGTCCAACTGAGAATCTTCTTGGCACCTGTGATAATTTTGATGAAGTAGGCGATGAATATGTAATGGGCTACTTTTATGATACTAATGGACAGACTGCTGCACAGGCAAAAGCTATCTGTGAACATCCAGATGTCAACGGTACATGGCATCCTGCTGAATAATATTCTAAAACTATAAAAAAAGGGACTGCTGCAATTTTACTTTTGTAACAGCCCTTTTTTATTTAAGGTTTATTTTTTAATGGAACGGCCGCTTGCGACCCATCCGTCAAAGCCTGCTTTCATGTTTACAAGCTCTTCAAAGCCCATAGCCTTCATAACATGCCATGCCCAGCTGCTGCGTGTTCCTGATTTACAGTAAACCAGATATTTTCCGGTTTTATCGAGTTTATTGATCCCTTCAATAAATGATTGGTATTGAAGGATGTCAATGTTTATTGAATTTTCAATATATCCTCCGGCAACCTCTTTTTCTGTGCGGACATCAATTGCTCTAAAACCTTCGGTTAAAAGTCTTTCAGCCTCGGCCAGGCTTACGGTCTTTGTCTTACTCTGCAGCTTTTTATTGATTGCAGATTTAATATCATTATATCCTTTTATTCCATTTAGTTTATAGCCGTCAACTATTATTGAAGGGGTTCCCTTAATGCCCGCCGAGCTTAATTCCTGTCTGCGTTTTCTTATGGCCTCTTCTGTTTTTGTATCATCTGCACATAGTTTTAATGCTTCTCCCATTTTAAACTTTTCTGATACCGAAGAAAGCATTTGGTCAGTATCCATTTCATTAATGTTTTCCGACAGATATTTAAACACCTGCCAGAATTCTCCCTGCTTGTCGGCACAGTAGAGGATTGATGCTGCGGGCATTGCCTTTGGATGCCTGTCAAGCGGAAATGAGTCATAGCTTAGTTCAACCAGCCCCATCTTTATGTAGCTGTCTTCGATAGCAGGAAAAAGCATATCGTATAGTTTTTGGCAATGCGGACACTCAAGATCAGTTATTATCTGCATTTTGACCGGAGCATCAGTTAATCCAAGTGTCTGATAATTTGATTCAGGAAGCTCAATTTCTGAAGCATGGTTCTGGTTTCCTGTATTAATCTCTGAATATAGTTTTAGGATTTGAAGAATATTTCTTTCCTGGTTGTTTATTCTATGGCTCAGGGCAAAAAAGACGACAAGTATTGATACTGTGTTGAGTATAAGAATTATTATTATAAGTTTTATAAGTCCTTTGCTGTTTAAGCTGTTTTTTTCTGACATCAGTTTCTCCTGTTAATAATCTCAAGAAAGTAGTTTTTTATTATATATAAATAAATTTAACTTGTATTAACTAAACTTGACTTTTATATATCTAATATGTTAATAACAATAACCAAAGGATATTTAATGTCAAGTATTGATGCTTTGCGAAAACAGAATCTCCATCTTAAGGCGCAGTATAATAGAAACAGGGCCCGAAAGCGGCTTTTTGTCATCATATTAATACCGATTGTAATTATTCTTATCGGCTCTGCAATAGCCTTCGGTTCGGCAGATATAAGGTTTACCGATGTTTATGCGGCAGTATTCAGACGTTTGTTCCCCGGCCTTATGGGGGCGGCTGACTCCGGACATGCCGATATTATTATATGGAAGCTTCGCCTGCCCCGTATCCTTATGGGAGTTCTGGCAGGGCTTGCGCTGGGTTCCGCGGGCGCGGTAATGCAGGTTGTTCTGCGCAACCCGCTGGCTGATCCGTATATGCTGGGTATTTCTTCAGCCGCCGGTTTTGGGGCATCGCTGGCCATTATCCTTGGTGTTGGTGTTGCTGCAGGGCCCTATATGATAATAGGCAATGCTTTTTTGTTTTCACTGCTTTCTTCGGGGCTTATTCTGGTGCTTTCAGGCAGAAAGGGGGCAAGCCCTGAATCAATGATCCTTACCGGCCTTGCTCTGCTGTTTTTCTTTCAGGCAATGACGACGATTATCCAGTATTTCGGCGATTCGGAGGCTGTTAAGGCCGCAGTTTTCTGGACCGTTGGTGATTTGGGTAAGGCTGACTGGTTTAAACTGGCAATTACCTCTCCCATTGTTTTTGTTGGAGAGATCCTCCTGATCTGGAAGGCCGGTGATCTGAATATAATGAATACCGGTGATGCCAGCGCGAAGAGTCTTGGTATTAATGTTCAGGCAACCCGTGTGTTTACAATGGTTGTATGTACCGTAATGGTTGCCGGAATTGTAAGTTTTACAGGAACCATAGGTTTCATAGGCCTTGTTGCTCCTCATATAGTCAGGATGATAATAGGAACCGATAACCGAATCCTTGTTCCTGCCTCCGGTCTTGTAGGCGCTGTTCTGCTTGTCTTGTCTGATACAATTGCGCGTACGATAATCTCCCCTGTTATTCTGCCCGTAGGGGCAGTTACTGCCTTTTTGGGGGTTCCTCTCTTTGTTTATCTGATAATGAAAAAGAAGGGAGGTCTTGCATGAAAATAAGGGTTGAGGATCTGTATTTTTCATATCCCGGCAAGGACGTCCTTAAAGGTGTCAGCCTTGAGCTTGATGAACAGAAGATTATGTGTATCGTCGGCCCGAACGGCAGCGGTAAATCTACCCTTGTTAAATGTATTGAGGGGCTTCAGATGCCCCAATCAGGTAAAATATATTTTGATCAAACAGATTCTTCCGAATTAAGCCGGCAGGATATAGCAAGGCTTATAGGCTATGTTCCTCAGTCCTCAAGTCAGCTGTTTTCAGCTTCGGTATTTGATACAGTAATGATGGGCAGAAAGCCGCATTATTCATGGCGCTGCAGTGATGATGATATTGATATAGTTGCTGATATTCTTCAGATGATGGAACTGGATGATCTGGCAATGGATGAGTTTAATAACCTTTCAGGCGGACAGCAGCAGCGGGTTGTGATAGCGAGGGCACTTGCTCAGCAGCCTCAGCTTCTACTGCTGGATGAACCTACATCAGCACTGGATATTGCTCATCAGCTTGAGGTTATGGAGATCATCCATGGTCTTGTTCAAAGCAGGGGGCTGTCAGTTATTATGGTTGTCCACGATCTTAATCTGGCTTCACGGTACGCGGACAGTATTCTTATGCTGCATGAGGGAGGTGTTTTTGCTGTAGGCAGTGCGGAGGCTACCTTAACAGAAGCCAACATAGGCGCTGTATATTGTGTTGAGTCTCACATTCACCGTTATGATAACAATCTTTCAGTAACTCCAATCAGGCGTATTAATGGTCTCAGCAGGCAGCAGAGGAAAAATTAAAATTCCCGGATTCTTGAAAGAGACTCTTTACTCATAACCTTTTTCAATACTTTTTAACGGAATAAAATAAGGGCAGTTGTATTCTGTGTCATGGATTACCCTTGTCTCAAGATCAAAAACATCCTTTAATAATTCTTTTGTAATTATCTCTTTCGGACTTCCCTCTGCGGCAATCTTCCCGTTCTTCATTACAAAGATAATATCAGAATAGCGTGCGGCCTGGTTTAGATCATGCAGTACCATCAGAATTGTATGCTCTAAATCAGTGTTGAGTTTTTTAATAAGCTCCAGGGTTTGAAACTGATGAGATATATCAAGATGTGTGGTCGGCTCGTCAAGCAGCATGATCTCCGTTCCCTGGGCTAATGCCATTGCAAGCCATGCCCTTTGCTGTTCACCGCCTGACAGATGGGCTATTTCACGGTTTGCGTAGTCTTCTATTCCTGTCAGCTTCATTGAGCGGTTGATTATTCTTATATCTTCTGCTGAAAGTGATCCCATCCAGTTTGTGTGCGGATATCGTCCATGGCTTACCAGTTCACGAACCGAAAACTGGTCGGGTATATAAGGGTTTTGAACAAGAAACGCAAGCTTACGGGCAAGGCTTTTTGTATCTATATTGGCAATATCTCTGTCACCGATCAATATTTCGCCGCCTATTCTTGGATGGCTGCCTGAAAGGGTTTTTAAAAATGTTGATTTACCGCAGCCGTTGGGGCCTATGAGTGAGCATATTGAGCCCCGGGGTATACTTAGCGAGACATTATCTATTATGATCTCCCTGCCGTAGCCTGACTGCAGATTTTTTGTTTTTATTGCCACCTTATCTGCCTGCCTTCCTGCTGTTTATGCTGTCACGCCTCAGCAGATAGATAAAAAATGGAGCACCGAGTGCAGCCATTATTATTCCTGTCGGAAGTTCAAGCGGTCTTATAATAACCCTTCCAATTAAATCGCACAGAATAACAATAATTGAGCCCAGGAGCGCGGATGCCGGCAGGAGGTAGCGGGCATTATTGCCTATGATTAGTCTTGCGAGGTGGGGAACTATCAGGCCCACAAAACCGAGAAGACCTGCTACACTTACTGCAGAAGCCGCAAGAAGTGACGCTATTATTATAAAAAGCATTCTCGTGCTTTCAACCCTGAGACCGAGGCTTCCGGCGGCTTCGTCTCCAAGCATGAGTATGTTCAGTCTGTCGGCAAAGACCCAGGATGCTGCAAGGCCTGCAAGGGTGTATGGCCATAGTCCGTTAACGTTTTTCCATGTAACTGCGTTAAGACTGCCGACCATAAAGCCGATTACGTTTTGAACCCTGTCAGGATAAAAGATCATAAGGGCATTACTTAGGGCACCGAGAAAAGAGGCAACGGCTATACCAGAGAGTATAAGCCTGAGGGGGCTTGCTCCGCCCTTCCACGCAAGCGAATAAACAACCAATGTTGTGCCCAGAGCTCCGGTGAATGCCGCGGGTGTGACAAGATGGTAATATCCGGGGAAAAGAATAAATATCAGGATTGCAAAGAAGCCGGCACCTGATGAAACCCCTATTATATTGGGAGATGCAAGAGGGTTTCTCATTATTCCCTGAAGAAGGCAGCCTGAAAGCGCGAGGCTGCAGCCCACAAGAGCTGCTGTCAGCACACGCGGCAGCCGAAGTTTGATCAGAATAGAGTGTTTTGCTGATTCGTTTTCAAGAAACAAATGCCTGAATACCTCTGCGGCGTTCATCGGGGTTGCTCCGAATAATATTGAAAGCATGACTGCCGAAAATAGAATGATCAGCAGGATAATTATTATACTTATTCTGTAGCCTGTACTTGTGCGGAGAGCTTGTCCCTTATTCATCATTCGTCTGTTAATTCCTCAAATTCTACCCCTGGGTAAATATGCTCTGCCATTATCTTAAAGGCTTCAGGATAAAATCTATTCGGCTTGTAGATTGCATGGGACTTATCCAGATAAATGAATCTTTCATTTTTTACAGCAGACAGATCACCCCATATATCACTTGATTTAATATCCCTGTCTATTCTGGATTTACATTTTTCAATATCACCCAGTGTCGTAACAAAAATAATATCCGGATCCTGCTCCATAATATATTCCAGACTGAGTTCAACCCTTGTGGCACCCTTAACTGTATTATCAGTATAAATATTTTTTGCCCCAAGTTTTTCACAGATATAGCCTGTAATTGTATTTTGGGTCTCAACCTTAACATATTTGGTACTTGCAAATAGAATACAGATTGTTGGGGGAGCTGAGTTTAAAGGTACCTGGTTAATAATATTCTGTACTTGTTTTTCAATCGGTATGACCGTATTGGTATATATCTCTCTGGTATTATTGAGTCTTGTAAATAGATCAAGGATTACCCGGAAGTCTTCATAGGTATTGTATTTAATCACAACAGAGGGAATCCCCTCTTTTTCAAAAAATGCACGCATTTTTATTTGAGCATCTGAATCTGTGAAGATCAATAAATCCGGCTCAAGCTCCATAATCAGTTCTGAATTTATTGTATTGATGGTTCCAAGCTGAGGCAGCTTGATTGCCTCAGCGGGAACATTAACGCTTCCACGCACCCTTGCCAGAGAAACGCCCCCTGCCATATACCATAGATCCATGATTGAGTTTTGGCATACAATAGTCCGTTTGGGCATTTTGGGTAATATAACCGCATTACCGTCTGCTTCCTTAAAGGTTACACTGGTTTTGGTTTCATCAAGGACGGCCATTCTTGATTCGGCATCCTCAACAGCCGGTTCATTTTGTCCTTCGGCTGACAGAGGTGATGATAAAAGAATTATCAGATAAAAAAAGATCAGTACTCTGCTTGTATACGGCATTTATCCTCCTGATGCATTATCTATAGTAATGTAATTAGCAATAAAGATAAATGCCGTATACCATGTGAAATTCAGAAAGGATGTGATATGCGGTTTACAACCGTCATATAGAAATAGATGTTATAGTCCTGATCCATTCCAAAGCGAAGTTCAAATGGTGTGTTATCCTCATAATCGAAGCCTGCTGAAATACCGTATGAATAGAGAAAGTCTCCCTGCCCGGTGTTTCTATCGTAACCAAGGCCCGCTGAGCCGTTTAGTGCCAGGTAGAGTCTGTCAAATGGAGCAGGAAGAGGAAAGGCAAAAAACCTGAATACTCCGTCTACAGCAGTTGATGCCTCGTATTTCCGGTAGTTCATAGATGATTGGTCTTTTCCGATCATGATTGCATTTTCATAGACATAATGCCGCCTGCCTATATTAATAGGTCCTGAAGCAGGATCTGTAATCCGGCCGGCGTAAAACCCTCGTGGAATAAAACCAAACTCACACCATGCCAAATCAAAACTGAATGGTATTGCGGCCTCGGCATACCATGAATTATGGCCTAAACTAGGAATATGTTTAAATCCCGCTGTTAAGTCCGCACTTATCTTGTTCAGTGAATTGGAAAATAACATCAGCTCAAGTTCTATTTTTTCTTTGAATCCGAATTCAGTAAATGCAAGATTCTTTAAATTAAAAAAGTTTACAGCATCATTTGTGTAAAGCATATTGCCGCCTGCCGCCTCAACCCTTAGTACATTTCCTTTTAATGCAAATGCTGCTGATAACTCTGCGTAGTATTCGGTCAGGCTGTAATCAAATAATGCAAAATAGGGTGTTATTCCCTGCACCCATGCCCCCTGAAGAACAAGGTTGTCTCTGAAGTATTTTATGCCTGCCTCGGCGGCTATCATTGATGAAAATGATGATTTTATAAGACCAACTCCCAAAAACGGAAAAAGTATACTTTTCCCGTTATTTACCATAAGTCCTATATCTACATAATAGGGCATCTCAATGTCTTTGCCGAAAGAAAGCTGTGTTTTTGAAGTAGTACTCTCTGCCGGAGGTTTACCTGCCAGTGTGCGGTATTTTTCAGCATCCTCCGGTCTCAAAAGCCTTGTACATACCTCTGCCTTTGCAAGGAAGGCCTGCCTCTTAAGCTCTTCATCCTTAAGCATCATAATATTATCGTCATTGAGCAGTCTTAGTGCTGATTCTGCTTCGGCTGCAAAATTCATATTTATTGAGGTTCTTATGTCTTCAGCTATTATGATGCCAAGTTTTATTTTAGCTTCAATATCATTGCTGTCGGCAAGAATGGTTTTACGGAGTTCTGTCTTTTCAGCTGATGTATCTGCAAAGACCGCAGCGGCTGCCAGGCTCAATATTATCAGAAATACAGTTATATGGCTTAATTTACTAAATATCATGTTAACCTCTTAGTTTTGACTGTGGACATTATTGTGTATAAAAACTATTATATATCTATAATTAAATTAGGTTAACAGCTTTGGATAGAAAAGAACTTGAAAAAAAACTCATACACGAAATGATATCGCTTTTCTGCCGAAAGCATCATGATGGGAGCCCCTTATGTCCGTCCTGCCTTGAGCTTGAGGCCTATGCTGATAAAAAAATTTCCCGCTGTCCCTATGGGGATCAAAAAACCTCCTGTTCGAAATGCACTACACATTGCTATGCAAAAAATAGGGCAGAGGAAATGAAGAAGGTAATGAGGTATTCAGGCCCCAGGATAATGCTTAATGCACCGCTGTTAACCATTAGATACCTATGCTATAAGCGTAGAGCAGAAAAAAATGGAGGCGGAAATGCAAAAAAATCTGCTGGCAAAAATTCTACTGATTAGTATTTCAATTATGTTTGTTATCTCGTCAACTTCTTTACTTCACGCAAACGAAGCCGAGTTTATCATAGATCGTTTTGAGGGTATTGACTCATTCAAGTTTTCTCTATTCGATTCGTTTCTGTATGCGGCATATTTAATTGGCGGTCCTATTGCAGGGCTTGCCAGTGCCAAGGTTGGAAGGAGAAAACCCTTTGTTATCGGCGGTGCAGTCGTCGCGGCTGCAATGACCATTCTAATGACGGTTGCCGGAAACTACCCCCTTCTTCTGGTTTTAAGGTTCTTACAGGGCTTTTTCTGTGTTGCTTCATGGCAGTCGCTTATGACAATGGTCCTTGATTATTCTGATGATACCAACAGGGGGCGGAATATGGGTATATTCGGCTCATTCATGGCTCTTTCGATGGGGCTTGGGCCTGTTTTAGGCGGAGTTCTTGCAAGTATTCATCTTTTTGCGCCCTACTATGTTTCAGCAGCACAGTGCCTGTTAGCTGTTGTAATAACCTTTCTTTTTATATCAGAACCCGGTATGAAGCTTGAGAACATAAAGCCCAAACTTGTTGACTCATTTGCGTTTGCAAGACACAGACCGGCTCTTATGGTTCCGGCACTCTTTAATCTTGTAGACAGGCTCCATATGGGTTTTATTATTTTTATAATCCCGCTAATGCTTAGAGAGGTTCTTCAGCTTGGGCCTGAGTACAGGGGAATGCTGCTGGGTGTAAACGCGATAATGTACATTATTCTGCAATACCCAATGGGCCGGCTTTCCGACCGTGTCGGAAGGTATAAACTTCTGCTGATCGGAAGTATAGGTTACGGGAGCCTGCTATGTCTTACAGGCCCTGTCGGAGCCATGGGACTTATACCCCTTGTTGTTCTGTTTTTCGTTCTTGGTATATTTTCAGGCTTTGCCGGTCCGGCAAATTCTGCCCTAGTAGGTGATATTGTTAATAAGGACGAAAATCCTCTGGCTATGGGGTTTTTTACCCTCTTTGGAAATGTTGGTATGGTTACAGGCAGTCTTTTCGGCGGCATGATGCTTTCAGTTACAAACTTTACTGTTGCATTCATCGTTGCCGGAGCTATTGAGCTTTCTACACTTGCAGTTAATATAAGCCTGTTAAGAAAATATGGAATAACAAAGATGAGGGCAGTTAAAGTTGAAAAATAGAGGAATATTAAGTCTTGGAGCCGGTTCCGGTAAATGGATAGTTTTAAGTGCCTTCATGCTGTTTTTAAACGGCGCGGCATACATTGTAGAGATTTTACTTATCGGGAATTTTATCCGTAAGGGTGCTGACCCGGCTCAGCTGCCGCGCCTTCTGGTTTTTCTTGCGGCAGTGCTGGTTTTTAAAGCTGTGGCGGCCTGGGCTGAAAGCGAGTTTTCCTGTGTAATAACGATAAAGGTAAAATCAAGCATAAGAGAAAACATTTTTTCAAAGGTCCGCAGACTTGGCCCGGCCTATGTGGACAGCAGCGGAACAGCAGAGCTTGTCTCCAACAGCCTTGACGGTGTAGAGGCCCTTGAGATATTTTTCGGCCGTTTTATGCCCCAGCTGATATACAGTCTGATTATTCCGATTGTATTGTTTATAACCACATTCAGAATCTATCCGGCTTTTTCAGGAATCTTGCTTGCCGCTGTTCCGGTTATACCGCTTTCAATGATGTTTATTTCAAAGTGGGCTGCCAGATCAATGAAGGGTTTCTGGAACGATTATCAGGGACTTTCTGCGCTTTTTCTTGAAAACCTTCAGGGAATTACAACTCTTAAGCTGTTTAACCGTTCTGAAAAACGTATGACAGAGATGGAATCAAAAGCATGGGATTTCCGTAATTCAACGATGGCCCTTCTTAAGATGCAGCTTACATCAATAACCGTGATGGATACCCTTGTTTACGGTTTTGCCGCGGTGGGTATAGTGCTTGCTGTAAGAGGATTATTCACAGGGATTATAAACTATTCGGAGTTTTTCATCCTTCTGATGCTGTCGGTTGAATTCTTTCTGCCTATCAGAAAGCTCGGTTCGCTTTTTCACGCCGGTGTAAACGGTATTCAGGCCGGGGGAAAGATCGCCGAATTCCTTGATTCTCCCGAGCCCGAGATTGTTTCTGAGACAGCATCATCACCTTCCGGTTCAGATGTAGTGTTCGAGAATGTAAGTTTTTCATACTCGCCTGATTTGCCGGTAATACTTGATAATGCCTCATACAGCTTTCCGGCCGGAGGGCGTTATGGAATTGCCGGGGCGTCCGGTTCCGGTAAAAGCACGATGGGCCGTCTGCTGCTCAGGTTTTTTGATCCGACGGCCGGCTCCATACTGTTGGGCGGCGTACCGACCACAAAGGTTGCCCCCGAGAAGCTTCATAAGCTTATAACACTGGTTGAGGCCCACAGCTATATTTTTGACGGTACAATAGCGGATAATCTAAGGCTTGCTTCAGATGATGCTGACGAAGAAAAGATGCTTGAAGCCTGCCGGGCGGCTGGGCTTATTGAGAATGCATCTGAGCTGCAGAAGGAGACCGGTGAGGCCGGGGCCAAACTCTCCGGCGGAGAACGGCAGCGTCTGGCCATCGCCAGGGCAATACTTCTGGATCCGGATATCTATATCTTTGATGAGGCGGCCGGCTCTGTTGATGCTGAAAGTGAAGACATCATAAAAAACACAATATACAGTCTTCCGCCGGAGAAAACGGTTTTTATAATCTCTCACCGCATGACAATGTTTGACAGGATTGACCGGCTGCTTACGGTCCGTGGAGGGAAAATTGTGGAATATGCTGATGCCGGAGGTTCAAACTAATGAATGATCTGAAACGTTTTTTAAGACTTACCAAAATGGTTAAACCCCATATCGGTTTATTGACCTCTTCTGTTCTTTTCGGAGTGGCGGGTAATCTGAGTTCTATAGGCCTTCTTGGTTTTGCGGCAGCAGCGGCAGCAAAAATTATCGGCGGAGGCGGACTGCCCTTAGGCCTCATTGTAGCTGCAGCGGTTTGCGGAATAATCAGAGGAGGGCTGCGTTATGGTGAGCACTACCTAGGACACGATATTGCATTCCGGCTTTTATTTGATATCAGAAAGAAGATCTTCGCGGCCCTTAACAGGCTTGCGCCGGCAAAGCTGCTTGATCGGAAAACCGGTGATATCTGCTCAGCTGTTATGGCGGATGTAGAATTCATTGAGACATTCTTTGCCCACACCCTTGCCCCGATTATTATCGGAACCATTGTTCCTCTTACCGTTATGATAGTACTGGCTGCTATCTCAATATGGTTTGCTCTTCTTATTTTGCCGTTTTATTTATTGATGGGTATTCTTGTTCCGGTAATATCATTCAGATCCGCGGCTGATTACGGAAGAATCTACCGCGGTATACTTTCAGGTATGAACAGCCGTCTTATGGAGAACCTTCAGGGGCTTCGTGAATTAATGCTGTTCAACCGTGACGGCGAACACCTTGACGGCCTTCTTGATGACACCCTTGAGTGCGGCAAAAGCTACCGGAAGATACGGCGTAATGAAGGCCAGCTTGCATCGCTTACAGAGATCATAATTCTTTCTGCCGCAGCCTCCTTTGCCGCCCTGGGTTCGGTTCTGGTTTCAAACGGAGTAATTGAAATTGGGGGTTTTGTTACAGCTGTTGTCCTGTCAATAACATCATTTGGTCCTCTTATCAGTTTGATGTTTCTTTCCAATAATCTGGTAAATACGTCAGCCGCCGCAGAACATATTTTTGAACTTCTTGATGAAGAGCCGGTTGTTATCAACCCTGCCGAAACTGATCAGGATTTCATACAGGGCTTCAAAATTTCAATACCTCCCAAGGCTGAAGGTGTAGACTTCAGTTATCCGGGTTCTGACAAGACTGTATTAACCGGCCTTTCACTGGATTTTGAAAAAGACAAGATTACAGCACTTAAGGCCGGAAGCGGTGCGGGAAAGAGTACAATCCTTTATCTTATGATGAGGTTTTTTGATCCTGTAACCGGTAAGATGATTATGGACGGTAATGAGCTGCCTAAATATGATCTTGACGGCATTAGAAGCGGTGTTTCATATTTCACCCAGGATACAACCCTCTTTAATATCTCAATTATGGAGAATATCCGTATGGCTAATGAGTCAGCTTCAGATCAGGATGTCCATGAAGCGGCACAGAAGGCCGGAATACATGACTTTATAATAAGTCTTCCTGATGGTTATAAGACGCTGGCAGGTGAAAGGGGAAGCCGTTTCTCAAGCGGTGAGCGTCAACGTATAGGACTTGCGCGTATTTTTCTACAGAATAATGATGTAATCTTTCTTGATGAACCGGTGAGTAATCTGGACTCTGAAAATGAAAAGCTCATTATGGGTAATCTAAAGGCAGGCCTTAAGGGAAAAACTGTAGTTCTTGTATCTCACAGACCTTCAGTTGTCAGCCTTGCGGATGAAGTTGTCAATGTAGGAGAATTTAAAGCCTAGGTTTATAGGGCTCTTTTAGAAGTACCAAGCTTTTAAAGGGGCCTCTATTCTGTCAGTATTTTTATCCATTCAGCTGGGTCGAGAGGTTCTTCTTCCAGCAGCTTTTTATTGATCCAGTCAGTCAGGTTTGAGATGCGGACAGCGGTTTCCTGATTAATTGCATGTTCTATACTGCATGCCTGGGGCTCAACCCAATCACCTTCGAGTTTTAGGCATTCAGTGAAAAAACGCATCAGTATTTTGTGACGGTTTAGTATGCTTTCGGCAATCTTTATTCCTTCGTCTGTGAGATTTATGAATGAGTTCTTTTCGTAGTTTATAAGGCCCTGTTCATTAAGATTTTTTAAAGCCCCGGTAACTGAAGGCATAGTCACATTTAGTTCGGCTGAAATATCTTTTACCCTTGCTACTCTGTTTTTTCGTTCAAGGATTAGTATTGCCTCAAGGTAATCCTCAAGACTGGATGAAAGTTTTGCTTTCTTTTTCATAACGTTAGCCTAACATAATTAGGGTTAATGTTCAATATAAAATATATCGTCAAAAAAGTTTTTAACATTAATTGCTGCGGTTAATTTTTAAAAATAATCCATATTACAGGCAAGGCTGAAATTTCCCTTTTGTTTTGAAATAAAATAGTGTATGTTAAAGATATGGTAAATGATATGGGTATAGATATTGAAGAACTTACAAAGAAGTTTCCTGCTGCAGCGGAATATCTTATAGAAATTTTTGTTACTCAACGTGATTATGGAATAGTTAAAAATTCTGTTATTGCTTCAAGACTTGGAGTTTCCAAGCCCGCGGTAACCCAGGCAATGAACCGGCTTAAGAAGTATGGTCTCATTGAGCACGATCTATATGGCACAATAAATTTTACGCCTGCCGGCCGTACAACAGCCGCAAGGCTCCTGAAGCGGCACTATCTTATAGAGCATCTGCTTATAAGGATGCTTGATTATCATTGGGTAAAATCAGATCAGGAGGCTTCCAGGCTTCAGTCTTCGATATCTGATGACTTTTCATACTTTCTTTTTGATAAACTTGGGCGTCCTCAGACCTGCCCGCACGGTAACCCATTTCCGAATACTGAACGGGAGGCAGAGATTATTGCCGCCCCAAGGCTTTCTTCCATAAATACCGAGAATGAATTAATGGTATTAAGAATCACAGAAGAAGGAGAGGCCGCAGATGGTCTTTTACAATTCTGCTATGAAAATAACATACGGCCCGGACGCAGACTGAGGGTTGTTGAAGCCTGTACAGATGAAGGAACCCTTGTGGTTCTTGAAAATGAAAAAAAACTGCTTATTCCTCAGGGCTTTGCTGAATATATCTGCTGCTCTGAATACAAATAGAGGGAAATAAATTGATATCGCCTTTGTCAGGCATTAAAATTATATCATAGTAATATAACAGGAAGGTTGGTTTTGAAAATAAAAACTTTTGCTTTAACCATGATTATCCTAATGATTTTTACCGCGTCAGCCCATGTTTTTACAGTAGATTCAGGTGAGCCCGCACCGTCTTTTGTTTTGACTGATATGGAGCGCAACTATGTTTTCTCCAGAAAAATATATGGTAAATCATGGCTATTAATTGATTTTTACGCTACATGGTGTGTGAACTGCAATAAAGAACTTCCGCATGTGGAAGAGCTTTATAATGAATTTTCAGGTAAAGGTTTTGATGTTTTTCTCATGGCGACTGATAAAGAAGGAATTGATGTTGTAGCTCCGTTTTTTTCGGAGAGACCTTCTCCGGTGAGTGTTCTTATTGATAGATATCAAAAGGCATCCAAGGCCTTTGGTGTAGAAGCCCTTCCGACAATGTTTCTGGTTAATCCTGACGGTAAGATTGTTTTTAAAACCGTAGGATTTCATGAAGACGATATAGAAAAACTTAGAAAGATTTTGGAAGATAATTTAAATGAATAGCCGTAGCTCAAAGATAATTTTTATATTTGCAGCTTTTCTGATACTTATTCCTTCAACCGGACTTTTTGCTGATACTGATATTTCAATCTACTATACTGCTTCACTTAATGGAAACCTGATAGGCTGTGACTGTCATGGAACTCCCAAGGCAGGGCTTTCAACCACTGCAGTTTATCTCCGTGAAATTGATCATGAAAGTTCAATACTAATCGATCTTGGAGATTTTAATGATGCGCGGACTGATAAGCTTCTTTCCGGAACCTTAGCAGATCTTTATGATTCTCTTGGGTATGATCTGGCTGCCTTGGGTGATCAGGAGCTTGGCACCGGAATTGAGCACTTTGATTCACTAAGAACAAAACTTCAATTTATCTGTAACAATATAAAGATTGACGGTAAGCTGCTGAGCCCCAAGCCGCTTATAATTGAGCGCAAGGGTATAAAAATCGGTATAGCCGCTGTAATTGATCCCGATGTATTTTTGTTTTATCCGGATGATATTAAAGGCCGAATAGAGGTTTCAGACGCTTCCTCTGCAGCCGCAGAAGCCTGTGAGTTTCTTGATAATGCCGGTGCGGATTATAAGCTTCTTCTTTTTCACGGTAAACTTAATAAGGCCGAAAAGATTTTTGCATTTCAGTCAGGATGGAACTCTGTTCTGGCTGCTCATGATCAGACCCTGTTTGAGCTGATTGATGGAAAACGTATCATGGCCTCTCCGGGTGAAGAGGGTAACAGAATCGGCGGGCTTGAGTTATCATTCAGCGGTAGAGAGTTGAAGGCCGCCGGTAATTATCTTCGTTACTTTAAGTATAAAAAGGGGTTTGAGGATCCTGCTGTAGCGGGAGCATTCGAAGATTATAAGACTGAATTGATCAATACCCTGAAAAATGGCAAGAAATAGCAAGATTACAAAAATACTTACAGCTCTTTTTTTTATGCTGATTATTTCAGTGTCTTCCTTTGCGCAGTCCCATGAAGGCGGAATAGAGTTCAGTATAACCGAATGGAACACGGGCCTTCTTGAACCGGGGATTATTGTTGAACAGGTTGTCGGGGTTGTTAACAATACCGGAGAAGCGGTAAGGGTCGAGCTGGTAAGTACATGCAGTTGTATGACAACTGATGTTGAGACCCTTGAGCTTGTTCCGAAAGCCTCCGGCTCGTTTAAAGTCTTTTTGGATACCAGTGATGACCGGGGTGAATTTGAAAAACTTCTGATTATTATGACTGACTCAGAGGCTATGCCCAAGGGCTTCTTTGTTGTAAGCGGAACAGTTAAAACTGCCCCGGAAGCGGAGTCCCTGCCACAGGGGCCTGATCCGGGTGATAAGCCGAAACTTCCGGATTCTTCTTTAAAAGTGCCTCTGTATTACTATACTCCCGGATGTAAGAGCTGTAACAAATTCCTTAAGGATTCTGAAATCCCGATAGATAAACGCGATATTACAAATGCTGAGTATTTTGAAGAACTTCAGCATATGCTTTCTCTGCGCTGCAGTTCGCTTAGAGAAATTCCGGTCCTGATAACAGAAACAGATGTCTTTCAGGGCGAGGCCGAGGTCGTGTCGGGCTATAAAGACTTGATAGAGAGGGCCGATATTGAAGGCCCCTCTACGGCCGGAAGTCTTTTTGGAAATCAGGATACTGCTCAGGAGGGGAGGGGTTCGGCTGCCGTTAATATATCTATTCCTGCTGTTATAGCGGCAGGTCTTCTTGACGGGGTTAACCCATGTGCCTTTACAACATTAATTTTTCTGCTTAGTGCGTTGAGTGTCGCGGGAAGGAGCCGGAGAGAAACGCTTATAATAGGTATATTTTTTACACTTTCAGTATTTGTTACCTATTACCTGATTGGGCTGGGTTTTTTCAAGATTATAAGGCTTGCCGCCTCGTTTGAGCTTATAAGCAGAATTATCCGGTGGCTTCTTTTTGGGGTGCTGATTTTATTTTCTGTACTCAGTTTTTATGATTACAGCAAGATCAGGGCAGGTAAGGCTTCAGAAATTCTGCTTCAGCTTCCGGATTCTGTAAAAAGAAGAATGCATTCATCAATCCGATCCTATTCAAAATCCGCGGCAATTGCCGGAAGTTCCATTGTAATGGGATTTTTGATCTCCATTTTCGAATTAGGTTGTACAGGGCAGATATATTTTCCGACAATCACATACATCATTCAGACTGACAAGACTGCGTCAGGCTTTATGTATCTGGGGCTGTATAATATTGCGTTTATTCTGCCGCTTGCAGCTGTTTTCGTTGTAGTTTATCTGGGTGTCACCTCGAAAAAGATAACCAGAAGATTTCAGGAAAATCTCGGTATCATAAAGATCCTTACAGGGCTGTTATTTCTTGGATTCGCGGCTCTTATGATTCTGCTGTAACTATTTTTATATTTAGATAATTGTTTTATATTTAGATTTTAAAAAAACTCAAGGAAGATCTGAGTCTTTTATATTTTGACTATATAATATATATTAGTAAAAATCTCAGGGAGGTATTATGAAGCTCAAAACAGCAGCGGCCTTTACCGTTTTTTTTGTTCTTATATTTATAACATCATGTATGACGCATGAAAATGGTGTAGTTGAAAGACCGGAAGAACCTTCGGCCCGGGAAACCGAGGCCTATGAAAATATTGGAAAGATGATCAACGAAGGAGACTCCGGCTCTGCATTGAAGGAATTCGAAAGGATAAAGGATGATGACGCGGAATCTGTAATAGCTTATGCAGGTCTCTTGATTTCAGCCGGAGATTATGAAAAGGCTGAAGAAGAACTTAAGGTTTTGCTTGAACGTGAACCAATGAATGCCGATGCATATTTCAATCTTGCACTTATCGAAGGCCTCAGAGGAAATAATGAAAAAGAGGTTGATTACCTTGAAAAGTCCATAGCCTCGGACGAAAGTCATTCGGAGGCTTTGTCGGTCATGGGCAGCATATATCTTTCTGACTCAAGGCTTAAAAAGGCAGCTGAAATGTTTGAGAGATCTCTTGAATCTGATCCTGATAATATAATTGCACTTACAGGCTACGGAAGTACCCTTATTCGTCAAGAGAAATATGAAGAGGCCGAACCCTACCTTGACCGAGCCGTTGAGCTGGATCCTGAAAACCCCTTCACATACCTTGACCGAAGCGGTGTCAGAGCGGCAAATGGGGATCCCCGCGGGGCCGAGAGTGATATGAGTTCTGCCATTAAGTTGGAGCCTGATTATTTTTGGCACTATATTGACCGCGGAAGACTGCGTTTAAGGGATCTTGGCGACAATGAGGGAGCACTTGATGATTTTAACCGTGCCATTGAACTTGATCCCTCAGGTTTTTACCCATATGTTTTCAGGGCCGGAATATATTATGATACCGGAAACTATGAGCAGGCGGCAAAAGACTATAAAACGGTGATCAAGTTAAAGCCTGATTATTATTTTGCGTATTCCGCTTTAGGAATATCACAGTTTATGCTTGGCGAATGGGACGGCTGCAGAAAATCTTTTGAAAAGGCCTTTGAGTTTGAACCTGAAGAGTATGCCTATCTTGCGACAGCAGCGGTCGCTGTGATGAAACAGAAGCTGGATTATAAGAAGACCCAGGACTATTATACAAAGCTCATGAAGAAAATACCTGCCGGGGATATCTACTACCATATTCTGCGGTCTTTTAAGGAAAATGGGTATGATGTCTATGCACTCCGTAAGATTAAAGAAGATGAGGATGAAAACCTTCAAAAAAGACTTCTTTTTTATATTGCCGAACTATACCTTGAAAGCGGTATGGAGACTGCGGCCTTCTCATACCTGACCCTGGTCAGCGACGCAATAGAACTTGGTTTCTATGAAGGTAAAATGGCCAAAAATGAATTGGAGATGCACTATGAATGAGGCTGCGGCAAGCGATACGGTAAGAAGAATCACAATAGGCAATCGGGAGATTATACTTGTAGGCACCGCGCATATTTCCAAAGAAAGTGTTGAGCAGGTTGAGACATTGATCCGTGAAGAGCAGCCCGGCCGTGTATGTATTGAAATAGATGCCGGAAGGTTCAAGCAGTTCCGTGAGGGTCAGGACTGGAGCAAGCTTAATATAGGTCAGGTTCTTAAAAAGGGCCAGGGGTTCATGATGCTTGCAAGTCTCGTTCTTTCGGCCTATCAGCGAAGGCTCGGTATGGATGTAGGAACCACTCAGGGGCGTGAAATGATGGTTGCCGCTGATGTCTGTGATGAGCTTGATATACCATATTCATATTCTGACCGCGATATTCAGGTAACCCTCAGAAGGGCCTGGAGCAAGTCCAGCTTTTGGCAGAGGATCAAGATGCTTGGGGCGCTTCTTGGATCAGCATTCAGCAATGAGAAACTCTCTGAAGAAGAGCTTGAAAACCTTAAAAAGAACTCTGCCCTCCAGACCATGATGAATGAGCTTGCGGACTATCTTCCGGCCGTTAAAGAGGTCTTCATTGATGAGAGGGATCAGTATCTCGCAACAAATATCTTTCTTGAAAAAGAGGAAAAGGTCTTAGCCGTTGTCGGTGCGGGGCATATGGAGGGGATAGTACGCTGGATAGACTCTCTAAGCCGGGGCGAAAAAGAGGCTGATCTTGAATCGATATCGGTAGTTCCGCCCGCAAAAAAATGGATCAGCAAGCTGCCGTGGCTTATCACCATTGCCGTTGCGGCCCTGATTGTCTCGGGCTTTATCCGAAGCGGCGCACAGCAGGGTTTTGAAATGATGCTGGTATGGATCCTTGCCAATGGAACACTTTCCGCTATTGGCGCCATAATCGCGCTGGCTCATCCCCTGACTATTATTATATCATTTGCGGCAGCACCATTCACATCGATGAACCCCACAATAGGGGTCGGTATTGTTACAGGAATTATACAGGCATGGATAAGAAAGCCGCGGGTTGAGGATCTTGAAAACCTGAACAACGATATTACAAGCATCAAGGGTTTCTATAAAAACCGGCTGACAAAGGTTCTTCTTGTTTTTCTGTTTTCAAGTATTGGAAGCAGTATCGGAACCTTTATCGCGCTGCCGTATCTGACCTCCTTTATTGTCGGGTAAGAAGCTTTTGGGCCCGTCAGCAGGGGGCTCTATTGCTTTTTTGCTGATCCGAATATCTTATTAATACTGTCCCGCAGGCTTGATGTGTTTGCGGGGCTTATAAAATTCTTAAAACCCATATCGGAGGCAGTCTTCCTGCGGCGGTCAATTTGTCCGACGGGCATTATTTCGCCGGCAAGACTTATCTCGCCTGAGCAGGCCGTATGAGCGGGCAGCTGAATCCCGGTCCGGGCTGAATAAAGCGCCAGCGCCAGCGGAAGGTCTGTCCCGACCTCTTCTATCTTTATACCGCCCGCGACATTGATGTAGATATCCTGATCGCTTAGACGCAGTGAAAGATGCTTCTCAAGTACGGCTGCAACCCTTGATACCCGCCGCTGATCAATCTTTTCGGAGAATACACGCGAGAGCCCTCCCTTTGCGGGAACCGTCAGGGCCTGAATCTCCATCATCAGGATGCGCGAGCCCTCGTATACCGCCGCGGTGCAGGTTCCGGCCGGCTGCTCGCCCTGACGTTTTACCAGAAAGAGTGATGCCGGCTCTTCAACCTGATTAAGTCCCCTTTCGGTCATTCTGAACAGTCCAATCTCGTCTATTGATCCAAAACGGTTTTTTACCGCGCGCAGAAGCCTTACATCGGATGCCCCCTGCTCAAAATAGAGAACCGTATCTACCATATGTTCAAGAACCTTGGGGCCTGCTATATTTCCATCCTTTGTTACATGGGCAACAAGAAAAACCGGAAAGTTATAAAGTCTCGCGCGGCTTATAAGCTCGTCTGAACAGAATTTGATCTGGTTGACTGTTCCCGGAACCATTCCCAGATCGGATTTATAGAGGGTTTGTACCGAGTCGGTTATTACAAGCGCGGGTTTAAGCTTGTCTATCTGCTTCAGCACCGAGTTAAGCCCTGTTTCACAGAGTATTTCTATATCGCGGCTGATCTTAAGCCGGTCAGCCCGCATCTTGATCTGTGCTGCAGATTCTTCGCCTGAGATGTACAGCACCGGTCCGTCAGTCTTTATTGTGCTGCATAGCTGAAGCATCATTGTTGATTTGCCTATGCCGGGCTCTCCCCCGACAAGGACAGAGGCCCCGCGCATGATGCCGCCGCCCAGAACCCTGTCGATCTCGGACTGGCCTGATGCCGTCCGTGAGCCTTCCTTTACAGATATGCTGCTTAGTTTCTGCGGTTTTGCTGAGGCGGCAGCCGAAGAGGCCTCAGGGCCTCGTGAAGTACCGGTTTTTGCGGGTTTTATCTCTATAAAGCTGTTCCAGCTGCCGCAGGAGGGACATTTCCCCATCCATTTTGGTTCTGTGTTGCCGCAGCTGCTGCATTCGAAAAAGGTTTTTTCTTTTGCCATAAAGAGATTCTGCATTATAGACGGGCTTGTTGCAAGTTCTTATACGGAGATTTAATAGTTTTTCTGTAAGTTATTAATTAAACAGTTCAAGCTGATCGAAGTTAACAGGCCGGCGGTTATCTTCAAGTGTTTTGCTTAGATATTCTTCATCAAGTTCAAGCTCTGATGCCAGTCTTTTAAGCTGATCCTCAGCCAGCAGGTTTTCTTCGGCAAAAAGATAGATTAATGCTTTTTCTGCTATGCATGGAACCTTTAGTGCGTTCATGCATATCGGCTGAGGCTGTTCGGTGTCAATGAATGCTTCTTTAAGAACACTGTAAAGCTGTGAACGGTTTATCTCATTTTTTATCGAATATAGTTCCTGTTTAAGCGGATCTATATTCCCCCTTGAGGCCTCCTCTCCAAGCGGTTTTAGAACAAGGAAGGTGTAATCCTTGCCGGGAAGATAGTGGTGTTCATCACATCTTGTGCAGTAGTTGGGCTCAAGCGGGTTATCTTTTTCAGTATCGCCGCCTATAACAATGAGAGGATCAAAGTAGAGGGCGGGGCATTCCTTTCCTTCAATCCGGTAATACCGGTATGTATAAAAAGAGTCGGTAATGCAGTCTTCATGTTCGCAGTACGCGTTAAGCGTAAAAACATCGGTTGAAACATTAAGAAGAAAGCGGGCTGAGGCGTTAAATATATCGCGTCTAAAATTAAGAATAAGGGTTGGAAAGATGAAGTTCATCCCGTAATGATCCGAATAACGGCTTACTACATAGGCTATGCGCTCATCATAAAATGAGGCTTCATCAATAATCCATGTTCCCACATCAAGGTGCTGTTCGATAAGGGCCTCAAGCTCAAATGAATCGCTTATTGAAGCAATGCTGCGCCCCAATCTTTCAAATCCGCCCCTATAGGCAAGGGCATCTTCCGGATAGTCGGGAAAGCGGCCGCCGTCAAGCGATGAGCGTACAAAAAATACCCTGCGGCGGTCAGCCCCATTGGATGTTGTTAATTCTGCAACCTCTTCAGACTTCTTCAAAGCGACACGTGAATCACGCCATACGCGGGATGAAAACTCTGTTTTGCCTGAGCCCATGGGGCCTATTACAAGGATCCGTCTTGAGGGCCTTGTAAAATCATGATGATTGTTAGAGGTATGAACATTAACAACAGGAAATCCAAGACTTTTAAGAAAACGTTCAGTTTCAGGGTTTCGTTTTGATTCAACCAAGTTTTACTCCATCATATGTTTTTAGAAAATTAATAAGGACATCACTGCGGTTGCCGCTTGTATCATAATCCTTTATAAACCTTTCATACCAGAGGTTTATATGCTGTTTAACATCTTTTACCTCTTTTATTCCTTTTGCGTCATCATTAAACATATCCTCTATAAACCTTCCGGCCCATTTTTTTCTGAAATCATCAAATAGTATTGAGTTCATATAATAGCCCGCGGGGATACAGTTAACACTATGCTGTTTTACAAGTAAAACAGATTCTATTATTTCAAGAGCATTTTTATATATCCAGTCGATTTCAGCCCTGTATTCTTCAGGCTCATACGCATATTTCTCTATAAGTTCAGATGTCATATAGGCTGTATAGGCGCATACCATTACATGAAGGCTTGGAACGCAGTGAAGATGGGGGTCAAATATGTGTATAATTATGAAATTAAGGCTGGCTGTTACCGAAGGCCTGTTTGTTGTAGACTGGCATTTTTCATATACTTCACCGGCTGATGAATACAATAACGCAATATCATTTGTAAAACGGGCAACATCATCTGCTGCGGCAATGCCGAAGTTTTTTAGTATCCATCCGGCTGCCTTCATCCAGAATGCTGTAAATGTATTGTACAGCCCAACCCATGACGGATCGAAGGGGATGTTATTATCCAGAGGGTGATCAACATTAATAACCGGTCTTGTTTTGGGAAATATTACTGTCTGAAACTGAAGAAAAAAGAATTTTGAAAAAATCTTTACAAAAGTTTTAAGCAGTCCGAAAAGGATTCCGGGTCTGAATAAAGCGGATATCCATAAAAAAACAGGTGTTGTTTTCTGTATTCTATTCCTGGAGGCCTTTGTTTTTTTCATTCCATCAGATTTATAGACCGCGGCAGGCAAAAAATCAAGACCCCTTCCTCCATTGACTATAGCCACTTCTATTGTTATTTTAAGCCATGATAGCAGATAAACTTACTGAACCGGTCTTCTGGCTGCTCGCGGCCGCGGCCATACTTAATCTTACACAGAAGAGATACCATAAAACCTGTATGAAGAAACGTACTGCAACTCTTGTATGGGCTATTTTGGTGTTTGTTTTCTATGTAGTTGTGGTTCTTGTTGCAACCAATGAAAAGCTTCCCGATTACTTTCTTCTTATAGGGCTTGCCATTGTTGCAGTTGGCGGATACATTTTCAGGGAAAAGGCCTTTCCGTATAAGCTTAAATGCATTTCATGTCAGACTAGATTATCGTTTACCCGTATACTGTATCACGACTCAAATATGTGTGAGAAATGTGATCCGCCTGTTACTGAGTCTGTTGAGGAAGTTCCTAAACATTCTGTTCCAAAGGCCGATGATGCCGTTACTGTTCCTGACAGCGTAGATGATGTTGACTGGGAAGACTGGGAATTTACCGAGCAGGCTGTAATATGCTACATAAAGGATGAACAGAATAATCAGGTTCTTCTGATTAATAAAAAAACAGGATTGGGCGCGGGTAAGGTTAACGCGCCCGGCGGCAGAATTGAAGCCGGTGAGATGCCGGTAGAGACCGTTGTCAGGGAATGCAGGGAAGAGGTTGGTCTCACGCCTCTTGAACCGAAGCATGTTGGGGATTTGTTTTTTATTTTTAAAAACGGATACTCCCTTCGCGGTTTTGTGTATACTGCGGAAAAACATGAAGGCAATATGATTGAAACAGTCGAGGCAGAGCCTTTTTGGTGCGATATGTCGCGTATACCATATGGTAAGATGTGGGCTGATGATGAACTATGGCTTGATAAGGCTCTTAAAGGCATAAAAATAAGCGGGAAGTTTATTTTTGATGAGGATGAAATGCTTAGTCATGATGTATATACAGTGGAGGAAGAATAAAAATAATGTTTAATATCAACACCCTTAATAAAATATCTAAAAAAGGTTTGAACCTTATTGATTACAGTAAATACTGTGTTGATTGCGGAAATGATGATGTAGACGCAATAATAGTAAGAAGTGCAAAAATGCATGATATGGATGTTCCTGAAAGCCTGAAGGCTGTTGCGCGTGCCGGAGCAGGAACAAATAATATACCGGTTGATGAGTTTACAAAAAAGGGAATTGTTGTTTTTAATACCCCCGGAGCAAACGCAAACTCTGTAAAAGAACTTGTCCTAATGGCCTTATTCGTTTCTTCAAGAAAAATCGTAGAAGGGATCTCATGGTCACAGGAACTGGCAGGTCAGGGTGAAGAGGTTCAGAAGCTTGTTGAGAAGGGTAAATCAAACTTTTCAGGGATTGAGATAAATGGGAAAACCCTTGGCGTTATCGGTCTTGGTGCAATAGGTGTTAAGGTTGCAAACGATGCACTATCTCTCGGTATGAATGTAATTGGTTTTGATCCTTATCTTTCAATTGAAGCTGCATGGGGTCTTTCACGCCGTGCTGAAAAGGCTGATTCGATCGAATCTCTGCTTTCAAAATGTGATTATATCAGCCTCCATATTCCGCTTAATGATTCTACAAAAAATTTCATCAATGATGAAAAACTTGCCATGATGAAAAAGGGAGTCAAGATTATCAATTTTGCCCGGGGCGGACTGGTTGATAATACAGCATTAAAGAGGGCTGTGTCTGAAGGTCTCGTAGCCAAATATGTTACCGACTTTCCAACTGAAGATCTTCTCGGTATTGAAAACATAATAACCATTCCTCACCTCGGTGCGTCAACCTCGGAAGCCGAGGAAAACTGTGCAATAATGGCAGTTGAGCAGATAACAAATTTTCTTGAAACCGGAAATATCAAGAATTCAGTTAACTATCCTGACTGCCAGATGGATATGAACGGGGAAACAAGAATAGCAATAGGAAACAGGAATGTTCCTAATATGGTAGGTCAGATAACATCATTGCTTGCCGAACAAAGGCTTAATATTGCAAATATGATAAACCGTAACAGGGGAGATTATGCATACAACCTTATTGACATAGACGGCCCTGTCCCTGAGAATATAATTGATTCGATAAAAAGTATTGATGGTGTGATCTTTACACGAATAATCGAAGGAGTAAAATCATGAATAAAAAGCTGATAGCCGTACTTGTTGCCGTTTCGGTTTTGATATTTTCCTGTGCGAATACTGACAACAAGACAGATAAGAATAAATCTGAAAAGAATATAACAAAGAATATAGCTGAGAAAAAGGAGATAAATATGGATCTTAAAGACGGTCTTTATGCCGAAATGAAAACGAGCAAGGGAACTATTCTGCTTGAACTGGAATATAAAAAGACACCTATGACGGTAGCAAATTTTGCAGGGCTTGCTGAAGGTACGATAAAAAACAGCAAGGGTGACGGACCATTCTACGATGGTTTAAAATTTCACCGTGTAATTGATAATTTTATGATTCAGGGCGGATGCCCTCTTGGAAACGGAACAGGAGATCCCGGCTACAAATTCCCTGATGAGTTTGATTCAAGCCTCAGACACAGCGGTCCCGGAATACTTTCAATGGCTAACAGCGGTCCCGGAACAAACGGAAGCCAGTTTTTTATAACCCATGTTGCAACAGACTGGCTTGATGACAAACACACCGTTTTTGGTCATGTTGTTGAGGGGCAGGATGTTGTTGATGCGATCAAGCAGGGTGATACTATCGAAAAGGTTACTATAATACGGAAGGGCGCGGATGCCGAGGCCTTCAAGGCGGATCAGGATACATTTGACAGTCTTGTTGCTGATTCTGCGGCACGTGCAAAGGCAAAGCTTGAAGAGGCCCGCAAGGCCGAGCTTGATTTCATAAGTGAAAACTGGCCGGATGCTGTGGAGACTGATTCAGGGCTTAGATATATTGTTGAGAAGAAGGGTGACGGCGGGGAAAGTCCTGAAATGGGCACTGCTGTTACAACACATTACACCGGAACCCTGCTTGACGGAACAAAATTTGACAGCTCTGTAGACCGCGGCCAGCCTGCTACATTCAAGATCGGTCAGGTAATTCCCGGCTGGAATGAGGCTCTTATGGATATGACCAGAGGCGAGAAGCGGACACTCATAATTCCTCCGGAGCTGGGATACGGTGAACGCGGATATCCGGGAGTAATTCCTCCCAATTCATACCTTGTTTTTGAGGTTGAATTACTGGATTTTTAATAGAGGAAATTTCTGCTTTAAACGCAGGAATATTTTTTCCCGTAGATAATTAAAGGCCATGTTATTATAATTATAACATGGCCATTTTATTATTTGCAGTTTGAAGAGAACTTCAAACTACCGTATCAATAAACCGCATCCATGCGGTTGATAGGGGTGTGATAATAAAATAGCGTCCATGCTATTTTATTATTTGTAGTTTGAAGTAGAACTTCAAACTACTGTATCAATAAACCGCATCCATGCGGTTTTCAGGGGGTTAATTATGCATATTACTGATATTATTCTGAAGAAGCGGGGCGGGGAGGCTCTTAGTAAGGAGGAGATCGAGTTTTTTATTAAGGGCTATGTTGACGGGAGTATTCCCGATTATCAGATCTCGGCCCTGCTTATGGCAATATGGTTCAACGGCATGAACCCTCAGGAAACAACGGATCTTACGCTTTCGATGGTTGATTCGGGTGATACGATAGATCTTTCCTCTATCAACGGGATAAAGGTAGATAAGCACTCAACCGGCGGGGTTGCCGATACAACGACATTGGTTGCTGCACCCCTTGTAGCGGCCTGCGGCGGAAGGGTAGCAAAGATGTCGGGCCGGGGGCTTGGTCATACCGGCGGAACGCTTGATAAGCTTGAATCAATTCCTGGGCTGTCGATTTCTCAGCCTATGGAAGCCTTTCAGGAATTTGTTAACACGATAGGGCTGTCTGTAATCGGCCAGACTGCAAACCTTGTGCCGGCAGATAAAAAGCTGTATGCCCTTCGCGATGTTACTGCTACTGTAGATAATATGTCGCTTATTGCCGCAAGTATAATGAGCAAAAAGATCGCCTCAGGTGCTGATGCAATTGTTCTGGATGTAAAAACAGGCAGCGGCGCGTTTATGAAAACGCCTGAAGACTCACTCGCCCTTGCAGGGGCTATGGTTGATATCGGAAAGCTTGCCGGCCGAAAGACTGTCGCACTTGTTACCGATATGAATCAGCCGCTGGGTAATGCAGTCGGCAATGCGCTTGAGGTTCAGGAAGCAATTGAGATACTGAAGGGCGGGCACCCCGGCGATCTCAAGGATGTTGCCCTTGCTCTTTCGGCATGGATGCTGCGTTTTTCAGAGCTTGCGGAAAGCGAGGCTGAGGCCGTTGATAAACTTAACAAGGCTCTTGAATCCGGAGCTGCTGTTGATGTTCTGAAAAAGATGATTGCTGCTCAGGGAGGAGATCCGTCCGTCTGTGACGATACCGGAGGGCTTCCCAAGGCTGATAACCTTGTTTCGGTAAAGGCTGAGGCCTCAGGTTGGCTGTCAAGGATCGATAATGCGGAGATTGGGATGTCGGCAATGCTTCTGGGTGCGGGCAGGCAGACAAAGGATGATATAATTGATTCTGCTGTGGGGCTTTGGATGAAGAAACGTATTGGCGATAAGGTTGAGACCGGCGATGAGCTTGCAGTTTTTCATGTAAATGATCAGAAAAACCTTGATGAGGCTGTTGAGCGTTTTAAGGCGGCCCTTAAGATTGAGTCTGAAAGGCCTGAAAAGATGCCGCTTATTTATGATGTTGTAGATTAAGCTTTATCTTAAAATAACCTCTGGATATTTCTCCTTTATAGGTTATAATTGGTTTATCTTATAAATGCAGAGGATATTTATGGCTGAATACACATCTGAGCAATTAGCGAAATTTATTGATCATACAATATTGAAGGCTGACACAACCGCCGAAACGGTAGCGCGTATCTGTGAAGAAGCGCTTAGGTACGGATTTTATTCCGTATGTGTTAACTCCTGCTGGGCTGAGTTCTGTGCTGAAAAACTGAAAGGCAGTGATGTTAAGCTTGCCGTTGTTGCGGGGTTTCCTCTGGGTGCCATGGCTGTTGAAGCAAAGGCTGCCGAGGCCGGATGGGCAGTCTCAAAGGGTGCGGATGAAATTGATATGGTGCTTAACATCGGCGCCCTCAAGGCCGGAGACTACGATCTTGTCCGAAGGGATATAAGTGCAGTTGTAGATGCCTGTGAAGAAAAGGCTGTTGTTAAGGTTATCCTTGAGACCTGCCTGCTTACTGATGAACAGAAGCTTAAGGCCTGTGAGTTATCGGTTGAGGCCGGCGCCGGCTTTGTAAAGACTTCCACCGGTTTTTCAACGGGAGGCGCAACAGTTGAAGATATCAGGCTTATGCGGAAGGCTGTAGGCCCCGATGTTGGTGTAAAAGCCTCAGGCGGAATCCGTACCCGCGAAGATGCCCTGAAAATGATTGAAGCCGGGGCCTCAAGGCTTGGTGCTTCCGCAGGTGTTGCGATCATCTCCGGCGGCGAAGGCTCTGAGGGATATTGATCTGCCTTCATTAGGCCTTGAATACTTTAAAAAAGAGTAAAATCATTCTCCTTTTTCATAATATTTCAATATTAGTCATGAAAAATGAAATAGTTTGACAAATGGCGAAAAATATTGTAATTATTAATAAGGAGGCCTGCCGTGATACCGTATATAAGAAGAAAGAAGGTTCTTGAACTGCTTCATAAAAAGGAGCTTGTATATCTTGATGAGCTTGTTGAATATACCGGTGTTTCTCTTGCAACCATAAGGCGTGATCTAAAGCTTTTTGAAGAAGAGGGGCAGGTTGAGCTTCTTCAGGGCGGTGCCGCCAAGATAAAGGTAAGTATAGCCGAACTCAATGTAAAAGAAAAACTTTCACTCAATCAGGATATGAAAGAGCTTGTCGCGGGTTATGCGGCTACCCTTGTTAATGACGGGCAGTTTATCTATATAGGACCGGGAACGACTGAAAACTGGATGTTTAACGGCTTATGCGGCAAAGATGTTAATGTTGTAACAAACGGTGCGCTTCATCTGGATAAGATCATTGAAAACAGGATTAATGCTCAGCTTCTCGGCGGAGAATTGTTGAACGATATTGCTGTTGTTGTCGGTTATGACGCAATACGTCAGATCGAGAATATGAATTTTGATAAATGCTTTATTGGTGTTTCAGGTTTATCTCTGGAACGCGGCGCATCAACATCCCAATACGGTGTTGCCGAGATTAATAAGGTTGCGATAGAAAGATCGCGTAAATCATATTTGATGCTTGATTCAACAAAGGTTGGTATTGATTCCAAATATACATTTGCGTCATTGGATGACTTTGACGCAATAATTGTTGCAGGAGATGTTCCTTCAGAATATCTTGAGCTGGATAATATTAATTTGGTAGATATAGATTAAAATTGAAGCTAAAGAATTTTATAATTTTTCAAAAAAAATCATATATCTGCAAAAAGTATGGAAAATTTACGAAATTTATTGACATGAAATGAATTTATGCTATTCTTATTATAGCGCAAAAGATTAGTTTCTTGAAGCTCTGTGTTTTATAAGGAGGAAATATGAAAAAATTATTTGCTGTGCTGCTTGCTGTTTTTCTTGTCCTGGGCCTTGTTGCCTGCGGCGGAAATACTGAAGAAAAGGCTGAGGCTGAAGCTGCTCCCGAAGTATCGGCTGCACCGGTTGCCTCTGGTGAGATTCCCGCACCTTTCAATACTGACAAGACAATAAAGATTGCTCTTGTAAAAGAATGGGGAACAGGTACTCACATGACCATGCATATCAATGGCGTAAAGAACGAAGCTGCCAAATACGGTATCGAGGTTAACGTAATTGATGCCAACAATGATCTGCAGGCAATGGCTGAAGGTATTGAAAATGCTGTAACTCAGGGTGTAGATGCAATTCTTACATCTCACGGAAAGAAAGATGCTCTTCAGGCTTCAATTGATAAGGCTCTCAGAGCAGGAATACCCGTTGTTGTATTCGACAACGATTTTGATGTTCCCTCAGACGTAGGCCCCGGAATGCTTGTTGCAATGGATCAGTATGACCTTATGATGGGACTTCTTTCTCAGATGTCTCTCGTAACCTACATGGACGGATCTGCAAATGTTGTTTATAACAGGGTTGCAAATGTTCCTCCGACAGATAAGAGACATAGAATCTGGGAAGGCGGAATTCTTCCGACTTATACCGGAATAAATGTTCTTGAAACAATTGACCTTGGTACTGCAGGCGTTATGGCCAAAGCTCAGACTGCTCTTGAAGCCATCCTTGATGCTGATAAAGACAATGAGATTAATGCTGTTTATGCAGTATGGGATGAGTACGCAAAGGGTTTTTATAATGCGATCCTTGCTTCAGGCAAAGAGATACCTCTTTTCTCGGTTGATATGTCAGATCAGGACCTTGCAATGATGCAGACACATCCTGAAATCTGGATCTCATCATCAGCTGTTGACCCGACTGTTATTGGTATTGTTCAGGTAAGACTTGCTATGCTTGCAATAAGCGGTGTTCCTCTACCCCGATACTATTCTCTCACTCCGGTACTTGTAAGAGCTGCTGATCTTCCTACTATCGAAGAAAGGCCTCTTTCAATGTCTGATCTTGCAGAGTTCTACTCAGGATGGGGTTCAACTGACGAATTCCTTGAAGACTGGATGGTTGCTCTCGCAGCTCTACAGTAAGATTATTTGCCGGATTGAGGAATCCCTCTGTCCGGCGTCATTATTCAGCGGTGAAAAAGCAGACCTTTACCGCTGAATTATCTTAAGTGTTCTGCTGAACGCTCTTTTAGCTTGAATTTATAATCTACCCGCGGCATGGCTGATACTGTGCTGTATTTTTCTTCAATTTGGAAGGATTACGGGATTTTTGCGTTCAGTTTTAGTTAATATTAGGTGGTTACAGAGATATGGATACTAAGGGCTTGAAAATGAAAGGGATCTCAATGGAGTTCCCCGGTGTCAAAGCGCTTGATGGAGTTGACTTCTCGGTAAATAAGGGAGAGGTCCATGCCCTTATTGGTGCAAACGGAGCAGGAAAGAGTACTCTGATGAAGGTTCTTGCAGGTGTGTACCATAACACGGCCGGTGAAATTTTTATTGACGGACAAAAGATTGATATTAATAATCCTATGGATGCCAAGAAGCATGGGATTGTAATAGTCTATCAGGAGGTTGATACAGCGCTTATTCCGTACCTTTCTGTTGCGGAAAACATAATGATGGACTATCTGATCGGTGAACAGAAAAGGCTTTTTATTGATTGGAAAAAGATTCACAAAGAAGCAAAAGAGGCCATGCGTAAGCTGGGGCTTGATATTGATGTTAGTAAACTTGTAAGTGAACTGACGCTTTCTGAGAAACAGATGGTTCTTATTGGACGTGCTGTTTTTCATAAGGCAGAATATCTCATACTTGATGAACCAACTGCTCCTTTAAGTGTTGAAGAAACCAACAGACTTTTTGCGATTGTAGAGACTGTAAAGAAGAGGGGTGTAAGTGTAATCTTCATCTCGCACAGGCTCGACGAGATCTTTAAGATCTGTGAGAAAATAACTATACTTCGCGACGGTCAACTTGTGGGTAATTATGATGTCAAATCCGAAACAATTGATTCTGTTGTAGAAAAGATGCTTGGACGTAAACTCGAAGCAACCTTCCCAAAGCATGATGTTAAAATTGGAGAAAAGATTTTCGAAGTCAGAAACCTCAGCGGTGAAGGCGGGGTAAACAATGTAAATATGCATGTGAATGCCGGTGAGATAGTCGGCATATCAGGCCTTGTCGGGGCGGGTAAGACTGAGCTGGTTAAGCTGCTTTTCGGCGCTGCCCAGATTCATGATGGAGAGATTGTACTTAATGGTAAATCTGTTAATCCAAAGACCCCTTCCAAGGCTGTAAAAAGCGGTTTTGCAATGGTTCCTGAAGAGAGACGGCGTGAGGGTGTTCTTGTTAAAGAATCAATTGAGACAAACGCTACCCTGCCTACCCTGAATATGTACTGCGGCGGTCCGTTTATGAATGCCGGACAGATCAGGGAATCTGCCCTTAATACGATCAAAACTGTAGGTGTTAAGGCCACCAGCGAGAAGCAGCTTGTAGCCAAGCTCTCAGGCGGAAATCAGCAGAAGGTAGCCATCGGAAAGTGGCTTATCTCGGATGCCGATATCTTTATGTTTGATGAACCCACCAAGGGTGTAGATGTCGGCTCCAAGGCTGAGATATACAATCTGATAGGCGGCCTTGTTGCAAATAAAAAGGGTGTTTTATACGCCACATGCGAGTTCAGTGAAATCCTGGGACTTACTGACCGTGTATATGTAATGTATAACGGCACTATTGCCGCGGAACTTATTACAAAGAATACTAATGAAGAAGAGTTATTACTATACTCTGCCGGCGGAGGAAGAGATGAATAAATTGAAGGAAAATTTTTTGTTCACTGATCGCAATGGAAAATTTGATATTTTCGGATTTCTTTACAGATATGGAACTATTGTAGTTACAATACTTGCGATTATTTATTTTTCAGTAGCTGTAGAAAACTGGTTTACCTTTGGGAATATGACCAATATCTTCAGATCGGTTTCAATTGTCTGTCTGATTGCTCTTGCAATGACAATGTCATTGACAGTTGACGGTTTTGATTTATCAACCGCTGCAACCGCATCATTTGCCGCTGTAATTGCCGCTAAGGTGATGATCATGTGGGAGATGCATCCTGCTTTTGCAATTATATTTCCGATCATTGTCGGTTGTCTGATAGGCTTAATAAACTCATTCCTTATTATAAAGCTCGGAATATCAGACATGCTCACAACATTATCGATGATGTTTGTTATTACCGGTGTGTCGATAACCTTTCAGGAAGGCTCGGCAATCTATAACTATATGCCCCTGTTAAAGGGCGGTGTAGCACCGGGGCTCATGAGTGAAAACTTCAAGGCCCTTGGACAGCAGGAATTTATTCAGATTCCTATTCCGGTATTTATAATGCTTGCAATTGCCATTATTGTTCATATATTTCTTAACAGGACTAAATACGGAAGATTCATGTATATGACCGGAGGAAATGAAGAGGCTGCAAGGCTTTCAGGTATTCCTACAAAGAAATACAGAACCCTGGCCTATGTTCTTTCAGGCGCAATAGCTGCTATTGCGGGTATTGTTCTATGTGCAAGGCTCGGCTCCGGTGAGGTTGATGCTGCGGGCCCCTATCTTATGGACGCAGTTGCTGCTGCATATATTGGTTACTCTGTGCTTGGCGCCGGAAAGCCCAATGCTTTTGGAACTCTTCTCGGTGCTCTTCTTGTAGGAATATTGATGAACGGACTTGTAATGATGAGCTTTCCATACTACTCACAGAATATAGTTAAGGGTGTAGTTTTGATTCTTGGTCTCGGCCTTACCTATTACAAGAAAAAAGGATAATACTTATGGGAAAATACTATGAGCTTAATACCGAATCGGTAGTTGATTATGTAAATAATAAACTTGATTTTTTTGCGAAGGACGCAAATTTTGAGTGTTCCGAGATCGGAGACGGTAATCTTAATCTTGTTTTCAGGGTAAAAGACCTGAAGAATGATAAAAGCCTTATTGTAAAGCAGTCGCTGCCCTATGTAAGAGCCGCCGGTGAGGATTGGCCGCTGGATATCGGACGGGGCGAGATTGAAAGCCGTATTCTGGATATTGAATACAAATTGACCGATGGACTTGTTCCTGTGATCTATCTCTATGATGGAGAGATGTGCTGCATGATCATGGAGGATCTATTCGATTACAGGATCATGAGATACGGCCTTATTGACAGAGAAATCTATCCTGAATTTGTAGAGCAGATATCCGACTTTATGGTTAAGACCCTTCTCTTAACCTCTGATGTTGTGATGGAGCATAAGCAAAAGAAGGATTATGTTAAGAGCTTTATTAATCCGGAACTCTGTGAGATAACCGAAGACCTTGTTTATACCGAGCCTTTCAATATCGGGGCCAGAAACAATATGGAGGAAAATCTGACTGATTTTCATAAAAAGAATATTGTTGATGACCCGAAGCTTGCTGTAGAAGCAGCCAAGCTCAAGTTTGATTTTATGAATAACGCACAGGCCCTTCTGCATGGGGATCTCCATACCGGATCCATATTTGTCAATAAAAAGAATACCAAGGTTATTGACCCTGAGTTCGCTTTTTATGGTCCGATAGCCTACGACATCGGGGCTCTGGTTGCTAACCTTATAATGAGTTATATCTCGGCATTCTACGGTACTGAGCATCCTGAGAAGAAAGAAGAATTCTGCAGCTGGATGCTCAAAACAATAAAGGATACCGTTGATGTAACAAAGAAAAAATTCCTTGATGAATGGGATAATGTCGTAACCGATCTGATGGCTAAAAAAGACGGATTTAAGGAATACTGGGTAAATGATGTATTTGTAAATACCGCTGGTGTTTCAGGATGTGAGATGACAAGACGGACAGTAGGGTTTGCCCATGTCAAGGATCTGGACGGTATGGAAGATGATGCGGCCAGATACAAGGCAAAAACGACAAATTTATTGATGGCAAAAGAGCTTATTATAAATAGAGCTGAATATGTCAGCGGTCAGGACTATATTGACCTCATAAACAAATACTGCAAATAAGAATTAGAACAGATAAAAGGACGGATTTGAATGAAGACTATTGTTCCAGCAAGACTTAATGATACTAAAGATAAACTTGTAATATTGGATCAGACACTGCTTCCTGTAGAGGAAAAATTTCTTGAATTGGATAAGAGAGAGGATATTTGGGAAGCTATCAAAAAACTCAGGGTCAGAGGGGCCCCCGCTATTGGAATAGCTGCCGCATTCGGTATGTATGTATGCGCAAACAAAATTGATGCTTCAGATGTTGCTTCTTTTAAAAAGGAAGTGAAAGAATTGAGGGATTATTTTGCAACCTCCAGGCCCACTGCGGTAAATCTTTTCTGGGCATTGGACAGAATGTTTGACAGGTTTGAATGCGAAGAGGAGGCGGGAAGTTCCGTTGCAGAAATAAAGGCTGCGTTTCTTGAAGAAAGTGAAGAGGTTCTCAGAGAAGATCAGGAAATGGGTGAAGCTATTGGAAAATATGGTCTTGAGCTTCTTAAACCGGGGATGGGACTTCTTACCCATTGTAATGCCGGCGGACTTGCCTGTTCAGGGATAGGTACTGCACTTGCCCCGATGTATGCAGGACAGGATGCGGGTTATGATTTTAAGATCTTTGCCGATGAAACCAGACCTCTTCTCCAGGGTTCAAGGCTCACCACCTATGAGCTGTACAAGGCCGGCCTTGATGTTACTGTAATATGTGATAATATGGCTTCCATCGTTATGAGACAGGGCAAGATTGATGCCGTACTTGTGGGAACTGACCGAATAACAGCCAATGGAGATGTAATAAACAAGATCGGTACATCAGGGGTTGCAATACTCGCTAAAGAATACGGGGTTCCTTTTTATGTTCTTGGGCCTTATTCAACAGTAGATCTGAACACAGCTACCGGTGATGATGTTGAGATAGAGCTTAGAGATTCTGATGAAATAGGCAACGGTTTTGGCAGAAGAACCGCACCCGAAGAGGTTAAGGCATATAATCCGGCCTTTGATATTACTGATCATAAATATGTAACCGCAATAATAACGGAAAAAGGTATTGTAAGACCTCCTTATAAGGAAAATCTTGCAAGGCTCTTTAAGAAAAAAGATTGAAATAACCTCCGGAATATTTCACTTTCGTATTTTTATCAGGAGGATTAGAAATGGCTGAATATATGACAGAAATACAGGCCAGAAAAGCTATCTGCGAGGTTGGAGACAAGATCTATATGAAGGGTTTTGTTGCCGCAAATGATGGTAATATTTCAGTTAAAATAAGTGATGACACATTGATTGTTACCCCTACCGGAGTAAGCAAGGGAGGAATGACTCCTAATTCGCTTGCAAAGATTAAGCTTGACGGTACTGTGATCGGAAAGAGTAAGCCCAGTTCCGAGGTGAAAATGCACTTCAAGGTTTACGAGATGAATCCCAAGGTTAAGGCTGTCCTGCATGCCCATCCTCCTGCATCAACAGCATTTGCTATAGCCAGAATACCAATGGACAGGCCCATCATGAGTGAATCAATAATTACCCTGGGAGTTGTTCCGGTGGCAAAATACGCGCTGCCCGGAACAACAGATGTTCCTGATTCAATTGCGCCCTATGTTAATTCATATAATGCTGTACTTCTTGCTAATCACGGGCTTCTTACCTGGGGAGAAGATATAACGCAGGCTTTATACAGAATGGAATCAGCTGAACAGTATTCCAATATTATGATCAACCTGAAAGCAATAGGAGAACCGAAGGAGTTCAGTTGTGCTGAGGTCAATGAGCTTGTTAACATAAGAAAGAATCTGGGTGTTGATGCCGGGGGTATGCCCCCCTGTGATATTAATAACAAGCCTTCAGCTGACAGCAATGCCGGCAGAAGTATAGACAACAGCAATGATGAATTAATAGAAAAGATTACTCAGCAGGTACTGGCCCAGCTAAAATATGGAGGCAGTAATTGAATATTTCAGAGGAACAGATTAAAGATATAGTCCGTAAGGTAATCAGCCAGACAATTGGAAATCAGCCCCCCGCTGTAAGCAGTACAGATAGTGACCTCTGGGGTGTGTATGAAAATATTAATGATGCTATCGATCTGGCCTACGCGAACTATCTTTCACTTCGTAAAGATTACAGCATGGCGGACAGGCAGAGGTTCATTGATGCAATAAAGGAGTACACACTCTCCGATAAAGAGAAGCTTGCAAGAATGGTTGTTGATGAGACCGGACTTGGTAATTATGAGGATAAGCTGAAAAAGCATGAGCTTGCCGCTATGACTCCGGGAACGGAGGTTCTTCAGACGACGGCAAAAACCGGAGATACTGGTCTTGCTGTTATTGAAGAAGCACCTTTCGGGGTGATCGGGGCGACCACTCCTGTTACAAATCCCACCGAGACGATAGTGAATAATACAATAAGTATGCTTGCGGCCGGAAATACTGTGGTTTTTAATGTTCACCCAAGCTCAAAGAACTGCTGCGCCTACATTGTTGACAGGATAAACAGGGTTATAGTTAATGCGGGCGGCCCAAATGGACTGATCACAATGGTTAAGAATCCTACTATGGACAGTCTTAATGCCCTGGCGGAGAGCCCAAGGATTAATCTTCTGATGGGTACAGGCGGTCCCGGCCTTGTTAAGACACTTTTAAAATCGGGAAAGAAGGCTATCGGTGCAGGTGCCGGAAACCCTCCTGTAATAGTGGACTCAACAGCAATTCTTGATAAGGCTGCCGCTGATATAATCAAGGGGCATTCATTTGATAATAATATTGTATGCATTCTTGAAAAAGAGGTATTTGTTCAGGAAGAGGTTGCCAATAATTTTATTTCGGAGATGCAGAAGAACGGCGCCTTTCTGCTTAACGCGGAACAGGTTTCAAAGCTGATGTCTGTGATGCTGATAAAGAATGAGAATGATACCGGCGGTAAAAAGCCTTATCTTACAAACAAAGACTGGGTAGGAAAGGACCCCTATAAGTATCTTGACGCAATAGGGGCTTCTTATCAGAGCAGGCCGAAATGCCTTATTTGTGAGACTGATTTCATGCATCCCTTTGTTCAGCTTGAATTACTGATGCCTATACTTCCTATCGTCCGTGTATCAAGCTTTGATCAGGCACTTGATATGGCTGTAGAGGCAGAGCACGGTAACAGACATACGGCTGTGATCCATTCGCAGAATATCGCGAATATAACCAGGTTTGCAAAGGCTGTAAATACTACAATCTTTGTTAAAAACGGGCCTTCACTCGCAGGCCTTGGTATCGGAAGTGAAGGTACATGCAGTTTCTCAATAGCCGGGCCAACAGGTGAGGGTATTACGACTGCCCGTACATTTACCAGAGCAAGACATTGTGTTCTTGTAGATGGGTTCAGAATTATCTGATGAGGGCATTGGGGATCCTTGAGCTATGCGGTTATTCAACAGCACTGCTTGCTATGGACAGCATGTGCAAGGCCGCGGATATCAGGGTTGTAGCAATAGATTTTAATAAACCTGCCGCAGCAGATCTTGATAAGATCCCGCTGCTGGCACAGATAAAATTTGTGGGCAGGGTAGATGATGTAAAGGCCGCACTGGAAGCAGGAATCAGCAAGGCTGAAAACTATAATTCCAGTGAGGAAATACTTGGAAGGGTTATCCCTAATTATGATGAGGGGCTGACGGGTTTGATAAAGATTAGCAATATTAAGAAAGACAACAGGAATTTACGGAGGTAATTATGAGTAGCGCAATAGGATTTATTGAAACAAGAGGGCTTACCGCAGCAATTGAGGCTTCGGATAATATGCTGAAGACTGCAATGGTTGAGCTTGTAGGAATGGAAAAGATTGGATCAGGTCTTGTTACCGTGATCGTTAAAGGTGAGGTTGGAGCTGTAAAGGCTGCAACAGAGGCTGGAGCAGAAACAGCAAGCGCCCTTGGCGAGCTTGTTGCAATGCACGTTATTCCAAGACCCCATGCTGATGTTGCAAAGATCCTTCCGTCTCTGAAGTAGCAGACTGCTATGCTGAATAGGCCGCTGCTGATATTGGAGATTCAGAACTATGCTGAATCTCTGGTTCTTTGTGACAAACTGTCAAAGACAGCAAATCTAAAGCTTGAACATCTGCAGACAAGTCTTGGCGGGCGCCTTGTAACCCTTGTTTTCAGTGGTGATACCTCGGACTGCAAGCATGCGAAGGATGTTGCGTTAAAGACCTATGAGGGAACAAAACTATTGAAGGTCTGCGATACTGTCGACAGGCCGTCTCAGCAGCTTTTAAACTATTTTGATACAGGAGAATTTTATTATGAGTGATTTAAAGATAACAGCATCAAAGATTGGTAAGGCCATAGGCTTTATTGAAACAAGGGGTTTCACAGCAGCAATTGAAGCCGCAGACAATATGCTTAAATCCGCGGAGGTTGAGCTTGTAGGAATGGAAAAAATAGGCTCCGGTCTTGTAACTGTGATTGTTCAGGGTGATGTAGGTGCGGTTAAGGCTGCAACTGAAGCCGGTTCTGAAAGCGCGGGAGCCCTTGGCGAACTTGTTGCAACACATGTTATTCCAAGGCCTCATGATAATGTTGGTAAACTTCTTCCGTCTATTAAATAGGGTGTAATGGAAGATCTCGTTAATCAGGTGACTGCCAGGGTTATGGCAGCTCTTGAAAATCCCGGACAGCAGAAATCCTGTTCTGCTGAACCTCCATGCCGTTCCGGTTACCGTCACGGTGTAGGGGTTGGTGTATCAAACAGGCATATACATCTATGTGCTGAGGATCTTAAAAGCCTTTTCGGTTCAGCGTACAAGCTTGAAAAGGAGAAGGAGCTCAGCCAGCCGGGAGAGTTTGCTTCTACAGCCTTTGTTGATATTGAGAAAAACGGAAGAAGACTTGAAAAACTCAGGGTTCTCGGTCCGATCAGAAGCAAAACCCAGATTGAGCTTTCAGCAACTGATGCAAGAGGTCTTAAAATGCAGCTTCCTGTTAGAAATTCAGGTGATATTTCCGGAACTCCGGGGATAAGTATAATAGGCCCTAATGGAAGGGTTGAATTGGCTGAAGGATGTATAATAGCCTCAAGACATCTTCATCTTACAAATGCTGATGCTGAAAGACTTGGGGTTGTTGCCAACCAACAGGTAAGCGTGAGACTTCTGGGCGAAAAATCAGGAATTATTGATAATGTTTTCTGCAGAATAAGTGATAACTACAGCTTTGAGCTGCACATAGATACAGATGACGCAAACGCCTTTCTGCAAAAAACAGGCAATATAGCCGAGATTATTATTTGAGCAAATGAGGTAGTTATGCTTTTAGGTACAATAGTCGGAAATGTCGTATCGACAAAGAAAATAGATAAGCTTGTAGGAAGCAAGTTTATGAAGGTGAAGATAGATTCAACCAGGGAAGAACTTGTTGCGGTTGATGCTGTAGGCGCGGGTATAGGTGAACAGGTTCTGGTAACCCGCGGGCATAATTCAAGATACGCGATGGCATCTGCTGAAATGCCTGTAGATGCGGTAATTGTTGGAATTGTTGACTGACAATGGATAATGCTCTAGGTGTTATAGAATTCAGTTCAATACCGCTGGGCTATCGTATATATAACCGTATCCTGAAGGATGTTCATGTCAAGGTTTATAAGGATCTTATAATTTCACCCGGCAAATTCATAATTATGTTTGAAGGAAGCTATGCGGCAGTCGGACATGCCGTTGAATGGGCTATTAATACCTCTTCAGGCGGAATTCTGGATTATGCCCATATAGGCAATATAAATAAAAAATTATTGTCCTTTTTTGATGGATGCGCCGGCCCTGAAGCAGTTTCTGACATAGGAGTTATAGAAACAGAAACAGTCTGCGCAGGAATAGAGCTTGCAAACAGGCTTCTTCATGGTACAGAGGTTGACCTGGTTGGTATTAATTTTGATGTTGAAATGAATGGAAGATGTCTGATAGCCGTAAGCGGTACAATATCGTCGGTCAAGGCTGCAATAGATATGGCAGGATACGGTGAGCTTGTTTCAAACGTTGAGGAATCTGTCTTTAAGAGTATTATTGGAAAAACCGGAGAAATAAATGGCTAATTTTTATATACCCCAGAATAATCTAATAGGTCCCGGCTGCCTTGAGGAGTTATCAGAAATGGTTGCATCAAAGGGATATAAAAAGGCCCTTATTGTAACTGATACATTTATGGAGAAGACTGAAACATTTCAGAGGCTTCTTGCTGTTTTGATGAAGGCCGGCTGCAGCTGGAAGGTTTATAACGGAACAGTTCCCAACCCTACAGTAGAAAATGTTGAAGAGGCGTATGGGCTGATCCGTAAGGATCCATGTGAATTTATAGTATCCCTCGGGGGCGGCTCATCTCATGACTGTGCCAAGGCCGTCGGTATAGCAGCCACAAGCGGCGGATGTATAAGACAGTATGCCGGAACAGGAAAACTTAAGGCACCGATTCTTCCGCTTATAGCGGTAAATACTACAGCCGGAACCGGCTCCGAGGTTACGGGCTTTTGTGTTATTACTGATAAACAGAAGCAGATAAAGCTTGCCATTGTTGATCCGGCAATGACTTCCTGGATATCGGTGAATGATCCTACAACAATGCTCTCAAAACCGCCGGCCCTGACGGCCGCCACAGGAATGGATGCCCTTACGCACGCAATTGAGGCCTATGTTTCAACAAACGCAAGCTGTGTTACCGATGCCCTGGCCCTTCAGGCAATACGTCAGATTATAAAATACCTGCCTCAGGCCGTTGAGAATGGAAATAATATTGAAGCCCGTGAAAAAATGGCCGAAGCGCAGTTTATGGCAGGCGGGGCTTTTTCAAATGCCTCTTTGGGTTATGTTCATGCCATTGCCCACCAGTTAGGCGGAATCTATAACCTTCCGCACGGGCTTTGCAACGCGGTTTTGCTGCCCTATGTGGTTGAATTCAATGGCAGCCGAATGAAAAACGGACGGTTTGCCGATATCGCATCTTGCTTCGGACGCGATATGATTACCAGACAGGACAGATTCAGTTCAAAATTTGTTGCTGATAATATCAGAAGGCTTAATACCAGGCTTGGAATTCCCGCAAGACTCAGAACCCTGAATGTCAGAAAAGAGGATTTCGGTATAATTATTAAGCACGCTCTTGAGGACGCCTGTGCCGTGACAAACCCGGTTCAGGCCGGAGAATCGGGAATTGATGCCATTCTGAAGGCAGCCTGGTAAGAATGTTGTTTGATAAGGATGAAAGTGTGAAGGTCGTTATAGTCGGCGGTGTTGCTGCCGGTATGAGCGCAGCATCAAAGATAAGAAGAAACAGAATCGACTCAGATGTCGTTGTCTATGAAAAGGGCAGTACCCTTTCGTACGGGGCCTGCGGCCTGCCTTACTATATAAGCAATCAAATCAAGGATCGAAATGCACTTATTGCAAGGACTGCTGAAGAGTTCAGTTCTCAGGGGATATCAATAAATCTCTTTCATGAAGTAACTGAGGTAAGACCCGCCTCTCATGAGATTAAAGTAAGGGATCTGAAAACCGGAGAGCTTAAAACAGACAGCTATGACAAGCTCGTAATTACAAGCGGAGCAGGGGCTGTTGTTCCGCCATGGAAGGGTACAGAGCTTAAGAATATCTTCGTACTATCCAGTCTTGATGATGGTGATCTCATAAGGCAGGCAGCTCATCACAGCAATGTCAGATCGGTTGCCGTGATAGGCGCGGGATTTATCGGTGTTGAGCTTGTTGAATCATTCCTGGAGATAGGAAAGCATGTAACACTTATAGAATTACAGAACCAGATCCTGCCGGGGTTTGATAAAGAGGTTGTACAACCCCTTCAGGAAGAGCTTGAGTCAAAGGGTGCTGTTCTTAAGCTGGGAGAGAAGGTTGAACATTTTAATGGTATAGGCCGCGTACAAAGGGTTGTTACAAACATTAATTCATATTCAGCTGATCTTGTTGTTATTGCCGTAGGTGTAAAACCCTCTACAGCCTTTCTTGACGGAACTGATATTAAGAGGCTTAAAAACGGGGCAATTGTAGTGGATCGGAATATGCGGTCCAGTGAGCCTGATATCTTTGCCGGCGGTGACTGTGCTACGGTTTATCACAGGAGCCTTGTCCGTACCGACTCATACATACCGCTTGGAACAAATGCCAATAAACAGGGAAGAATGATAGGCGATATTATTACAGGCATTCCGGTTGATTATCAGGGAACCCTCGGAACAGCCATGATTAAGGTATGTGATTATGAGGCGGCAAAGACCGGAATAACCGAAAAAGAGGCTATAATGAACAACATTCCTTACAAGGCAACGGCTGTTAAGACAGAAAGCCATGCTTCGTATTATCCCGGTGTTGAGCCTCTTTTTATAAAGCTGATAAGCTCTCCCGAATCGAAAAAAATTCTGGGGGCCCAGATCGTTGGGAAAAAGGGCGCGGCCCTGAGAGCAGATGTCTTTGCTATGGCAATACACACGGGTATGACTGCGCCCGAATTGGGTTATGTTGATTTCGGATACTGCCCCCCCTTCTCCGGTGTCTGGGACGCGGTCAGCGTGGCCGCGAACAGGGTCAGGTAACAGGAATAACCGATGGTTTCAAAGATTGGGAATTTGCAAACAGCTGTAGAAAGCATAGATGACGGAAGCATCATTGCTCTTGGCGGAAATACTCTAAACCGCGGCCCAATGGGGTTTTGCCGTGAGCTTGCCCGCCAGCGCAAAAGAGGACTTAGACTTGTAAAGACCGCAGGCGGTATGGATGTTGATATCCTCTGCCTTGCTGGCTGTGTCAGCTCGGTTGATGCCGGTTTTATAAGCTTTGAAACAAAGTACGGGCTGGCGGATAATTATCGAAGGGCCGTTCAGTCCGGAGCGGTTAAGGCAAATGAGCACGCCTGCTATACGGTTGTTTCAGCATTGAGGGCGGCTGCGGCGGGGCTTCCGTTCATGCCTGTACGCGGTCTTATAAACAGCGATCTTATAAACGCGAATGATTATTTTAAAACGGTAAACTGCCCGTTTACTGGCGAACAGCTTACCGCCGTTAAGGCTATAGTGCCGGACATAGCTGTGATTCATGTACATGAGGCAGATAAAAGCGGGAATGCTGTTATAAAGGGGCCCAAGTTTGACGATGTTCTCATGAGCCGTGCGGCAAAGAGGGTAATTATTACAGCGGAAAAGATCCTTCCTCAAAGCTATTTTCAAAATAAGACAACCGCCGTTGACATTCCCCATTTTCTGGTATCAGATGTGATTCATCTTCCCGGCGGGGCCTATCCCAACGCCTGCGCCCCGAATTATGAGGTTTCAGAGGCGGGAATCAGCGAGTATGGGCAGATTTACGGTAATAATACTGATGGAAATAGATCTGACGGTAATAATACTGCCGGTGGTAATCATGATTGTGGTAAGGCTTTGGATTCATATCTGAAAAAACTTGAAAAAAGAGATTATCACGGGGTGCGGAAATTATAATGGTTCAAAAAACAGATAATAATTTAATAAAGGCCGATATGATGGTAACGGCCATTGCAAGGCTGATGCTTAACGGGGAGACTGTTTTTCACGGTGTAAGCTCTCCGATTCCTCTTGCCGCCATAAAGCTTGCAAAAAAGCTGCATGCGCCTGATCTGGTTTATCTTAATATTCCCGGCGGGGTTGATGGAACACCTTCCGCAATGCTGAATACCTCTACCGCTGGGGCTGATCTTCTTGATAAGGCCTCAGCCTATTTTCCGCTTATGGAGATATTCGATCTTTCAATGAGGGGTCGTCTTGATGTGGCCTTTCTCTCCGGTGTGCAGTTTGATCCATATGGTAATGTTAATGCAAGTGTGATAGGTGAATACAACAGGCCTAAGGTAAGGCTGCCGGGAGGCGCGGGTTCTGCCGTTTTGATTCCTACAGCCAGAAAACCGATAATCTGGCGGACAGTTCATAATAAAAGAACCTTTGTTGAAAAATGTGACTTCAATACAACCTGCGGAAACCTTTACAGGATTGTAACACCCCTTTGTATGTTTAAAATGGAAGCGGGCAGGCTTGTGCTTGATTCAGTTTTTCCTTATTCTTCGATAGATGAGGTGAAGGCAAATACCGATTTTGAGGTAATCTCCGATAGCGTAAGGGTTGAACCTGAACCAACGCCCGAAGAGCTGAGAATACTAAGGATTGTTGATCCGAAAAAAAACAGATTGATGGAATTCAAATAAGCTGAGTGCAAAAACCTGATATCAGAACAAAAGGCAGGAACAATAAGATGAGATTTATTTCTATTGGTGATAATGTAACAGATTGCTATATTAATAGAAACACATACTACCCGGGCGGTAACGCGGTTAATGTAGCTGTAAACGTAAAACGCAATGGTGCCGAGAAGGTAGAATATATCGGTGTTTTTGCAACTGATGACAAGGCAGAGCATATTAAAAAATCATTGATCAATGAGAATATAATAATTGACAGATGTAGAACTGCTGAAGGTATAAGCGGCCAGCCTCATGTAGAGATAAATGATGATGGAGACAGAATCTTTGTTTCAGATAATGAAGAAACAGTTCAGAATAAATTAGCTGTCCGGTTATCAAAAAGCGAAATCGAATCACTCTCAGGTTATGATCTGCTTCATACCAGCTGCTATTCTTATATGGAAGATTATATATCACTTCTTTCAAAATATATCAAAATATCCTATGACTTCTCTGATGAGGGTGATTGGGATGAGCAATTAGGGCTTTGCAGGTTTATAGATTATGCATTTATATCAGGCAGCAATATTGCTGAGAATGATTTAAAAAAAGTAATGAAAACAGCTATAGGATATGGAAGTTCCCTTGCCTGCATAACGCTTGGAGAAAAAGGATCCATATGTTTTGACGGCGAAAATTACTATGAGTGTAAAGCTCAAAAGGTTAAAGCCGTCGATGCAATGGGTGCCGGCGACAGCTTTATCGGAGCCTTTCTCTATTACTACTCAACACATAAGCGTGTACAGGAAGCTATGGAGTACGCCTCTAAAAAAGCAGCTGAAACATGTCTTATAGAAGGAGCCTTCGGGTATCCGCAAAAGGCCGAATTTTAATCAGCAAGCATTTTTCTCAGGTTGTTTATTGCCCGCCTGGCGTATAATTGAGGCTCATTGATGTATGCGGTTACTAATTCTATTGTCATTGTGCCGTCATAGCCCCTTTCTTTTATTTCCTGAAGCAGTTCAGGCAGGGGAATGACCCCCTCTCCGGGGATGAGGTGAGTATCCGTTTTACCATCACTGTCAATAACATGAAGGTGAACCAGCCTTTCGCCCAGTTTATCAAAATAGGATAGAATACTTTCAGAATGGATGAACGGCGGTACAATGTCGCACATACCGAAAAGCTTCGGGCTCTTTACCGCATTAAGAACATTCAGAATATCATTTGCGGATATACAGACGTTGCTTTCAAAGGATGTAAGCTGCTCTAGTATAATCTTCTGGCCGATTTTCTCCGCGTGTTCTGCAAGCTCTGCTGTACATCTGATGAGCCTGTTCGATAACTCTTCACCTGTAGCAGAATAGCCGCCATGTCCGGCTGAAAAAAGAACATATTCCGCACCGAGTTCCTTTCCCATGTCCATGGCTGTCTTAAGATAATCAATGGCTTCTTTCCTCTGCCGCTCAGGCCCAATCATGAAATTATATGGGTAGGCGTTATGTTCGGGGGTATAACAGTATACAGGCATTTCATATTTCTGAATCAGCTTAATAATGATATCAATATCCCCGTTCTTTAGATCATAGGGATAAGCATGCGGACGCCCGCCCCATAATTCTACATAATCATATCCGAACCTTTTGGCATCTGCAAAAATATCTTCTACTTTGTTTCGTTGATAACCTGAAGTAAAAATACCAATCTTCATCTTATTACTATACCGTCCCTGATTGCTGCCACGGATTTAGTATTCAACCTTCCTGTAATAACGGCGTATTTCCATATCGTGACCCGATATATTTTCTATATGAATATCAATTCTGTTTGTTACTGCATGCAGAATGAAATAGCTGAGATTACCCCTGAACCTTTCATCAATACCTGGTATATCATAGTCTTTAGTATCAATTACTGTATAGTTTTCAGATATCTTTTCAAGAAAACGGCCAACCCTCAGGCCAAGATCCCGCTGAGAGTCCTCACCCACAAATACAGTAACGGGGGTATCCTTATCTACAATTTCAAACATACCATGAAAGAATTCAGCTGAGTGAATGGATTTTGTCCGTATCCAATGCATCTCTTCCCAGAAGCACATACCATATGAGTATGTTGGACCATATAATGTTCCTGCCCCGACAAAGTAATGAAGTTTATCGTTCATATGTGCTTTGGCAAATTCTTCACCGAATTTATCCGCTTTTTTGCTTATCTCGACCAAACCTTCAGCCAGGGAGCCTTCAAGTTGTTTGTAGAAGGTTCCGTAGTCATCAAATTCTCCGGCATTATACATGATACGATCGGCTACCATGAGGAATTTAAGCTGTTCATTTAAAGGATAGCTGATGCAGTAATCTACTTTTGAAACAAGATCGGAGCCCTCTTTGTCTATGAAACCAAGAACCTTTGCACCGGCCTCCTGAATTTTATTGACACCCTTTACCATTTCCTCAGTGGTGCCGGTAACAGATGAAATAATGACAAATGTGCCTTCTCCTACTCTCTTATCGCCGGTTGTAAGATATTCAGACGCGTTCAGTGTAAAAATTTCCAATGCGCTTTTTTCTTTCATATGTACCTGTGCAAACATACAGCTTGCCCATGTACCGCCTATACCCAGCCAGCATATATTCCTGCAGCCGTCATTCATGACCTTGTCAACTATTTCTTCAACCTGAGGCCTAAGAGCCAAAGCACCCTTAACACTTTCAAGTTCTTTTTTCTCATCAAATTTAACCACAACTATCTCCTAAAATGAACGCGGACGGGTTTTTCCCGTCCGCAAGTAAAATATGCTGCAAATATACCTGATTATTTACCAACCTTCAGCATCTGATAATATTTATCATAAACAGCAAGCGCATCACCAACGTCTTCCTGGAAGAAGATGTTAGTTTTATAATCAAAGTCAAATGCGGGATCGCCGCTGTATGATACACCTGCGGCCTCTATGGCAGCGTCATTGGGGCATGAATACGGGAATTCAGCCAAGTTGCCGGCCATAACCTCAGGATCGCAGATATAATTCAGGAACTTATAGGCAAGATCCATGTGCTGTGCGCCCTTTGGTATAACATAGAGGTCGAAACCAAGCTGAACAGCGTCTTTTTTGAATGGGGCAATGGTAAGATTATTATTATCACCAAGTTCCTTCATTGCCCATGAAGCATTTCCATCGTATGTCAGCATACATGAAACTGTACCGTTAACTATATTCTGTTCGGTTGAGCCGTATGCCAGAACATTATCGTTGTACTTTAGAAGCCATTCATAGGCCTCAGCAATTTCACTCTCTACCCTTGAGTTGGGGTCATAGCCCAATGCTATTAGGGCTATAGGGAAGAGGTTTCTTGCGCCGTCTACTGAACCAATCTGGCCCTTCATTGCGGGGTTGATCAAATCATTATAGCTTGTTATTTCAACAGGGCATCTTTCTGTATCATAAACTACATAGATGTAGTTCATAAGATAGGGAACACAATAGTCTCTGTTCTGACCGCTCCAATAAGCTTTATTGATATTTGCTTCAGCATTGGGGAGCTTTGAGCTGTCGAGCTTTTCAAGATATCCGCCATTGATAAGCGATTCCATATATGCATCACAGGTCATAATAAGATCATAGTCTTTACCTGCACCGGCAGTAAGCTTTGTGATAGAGTCTGCATTATCGGACATATAGCTAAGATTGATGGTACAATTATTTTCCTTTTCAAAATTAGCAACCAAGTCTTTAGAGATGTAATCGCCCCACATAAAAATGTTGAGTTCAGAACTCTCCTTTTCGCCTGCGGCCATAACACTCTGCATGGTGAAAACCATAGCCAAAGTTAAAGCCAATAAAATAATACGTTTCATTTTTTCTCCTTCTGATTAAATAAATTAATCCAAAAAATGTTTATTTCATCTGCCCTATGCAGTTGAATCCGCTGATTGATATTGAGCATCAAGCAATGCCTCTTTTTTCTTCATTCTTTTCTGAACCCAGTTTACGGTAAGAACTCCTGCTACCATAATAAGAACCATTATGGTGGTAAGAGCATTTGCATCAGGGGTAATACCTGTGCGGTTCATTGAAAGTATAAGAACAGGCAGGGTAGACTGTCTGGCGCCTGCGAGCATATTAGACATTACAACATCATCAATAGAAAGTGTGAATGATAAAAAGGCTGCAGATATAATGCCGGGCATAATAGACGGAATGGTAACACGTCTGAATGTTTGAAACCTGTTAGCCCCAAGATCCATTGAGGCCTCCTGTAAGGTCTCATTATCACCTGATATACGGCCCTTAATAGTTACAAGGGCATAGGGTATACAAAACGTGCAATGCCCTATCAGAATGGTTCCCATCCCCAGTTTCAGGCCCACCGTCATAAATACAATAAGCATTGCAACAGCCAGAACAATTTCAGGAACAATAATGGGAATATAGATTGTTGTATCTACAACTCTTTTACCGATAAATTTGTATTTTCTAAGCCCGATAGCACCAAGCACACCTATTGTTACACTTATAATCGTCGCAAGAATTGCGATTATTACCGAATAGGTCAGCGCGTTCCATAAATCAGTATTGGCAAATGAAAATAATTTAGAATACCATTCGGTTGTGAACCCCTGCCAATAATAGTTACGTTGAGCGTCATTAAACGAGAATACTATTATAACAGCTACAGGGATATAAAAAACTGTGTATATCAGTACAGAATATATAGTCCCAAGGGTTCCTAATATTTTCTTCCTTCTTTTTACCCTGCTGTCTCCCTTCATTACAGCACCTCCATATCTTCTATACTTGAAAAGCGTGTATAGATAAAAATAAGCAGTGCCGTAATAAGAAGAAGCAGAACACTCAGGGCTGCTCCTAAAGGCCAGTTTCTTATTGTTCCAAACTGGTTTTTAATTATATTTCCCAAATAAAGAACCTTTCCGCCGCCAAGCATATCTGTAATCGTATAGATTCCGAGTGCCGGTATAAAGGTAAGAATAATGGCAGAAAAAATACCGGGAAAGGTTAATGGAAAGGTTACCTTGCGGAATGTCTGCCACGGTCTTGCTCCAAGATCTGAAGATGCTTCAAGAAGGGAATTCTGAAGCTTTTCTATAGATGAATACATTGGCAGTACAGCAAAAGGCAACATTGCTGTTATAAGACCCAGCATTACCAGCCAGTCGGAATACATAAACATGACAGGTTCCTGTGATAATCCGGTTGCGGTAAGAAGCTTATTAACAGGGCCGTTTGTCTGGAATAAAAGCATCCATGAATTAAGTCTCATAAGAGAGCTTGTCCAGAAGGGTATCATGATAAGCATGATCAGCCTTGAAGCAACCTCCGGCGGCTTTCGTGCTATATAATACGCAAAGGGGTAGCCGAGAATAAGGCATAAAAGAGTACTTAGAGTTGCGGCCTTAAGGCTTTTAACTATGACATTAAAATAGATAATATCAAGCAGGGTTTTATAATTAACCAATGTAAATTTATGAACAACTCCGCCAAAGGTTCCCCGGGTCATAAAGCTTATATAGATTACATATAACATTGGTAATGTTACGAAGGCAACCATCCAGACCGAAACAGGCCCCGCCTGAGCCAGGGCAGGAAGCCGTCTGACTTTTTTGCGTTTTTGGATTATATTATCCTGACCCATTAATTCTCAATCTCCTGATTATATTTAATAGGAACAGACTTTTCGGTTTTCCAATATATATAAACCTCCTGACCTTCCTTGAGATCGGGGTTTGCGTCAACCGTTGTAAAGTTCAGCTCTTTGCCTGTTTTAGTATCCAAACTTGTTTTTACGCTTGCACCCATATAAATATAGTCTTTGATATTTGCCGAAATTGAAAATCCCTCTACAGGTTCAAGAGATACATTGAGATATTCAGGCCTCACTGCTACATAAATTTTCTCGCCCACACTAAAGCCGGTACCGGTTGTAAGACAGTTTCCCAATGGGGTTTCAACCTTTAAGGTTTCACCATTAATTTCTCTTATAACACCGTCAAGCAGGTTGGATTCGCCTATAAAATCAGCAACAAAACGGCTTTTGGGAAAATTGTAGATCTCCATCGGCGTATCAAGCTGAAGGATAACACCGTCTTTCATAACAGCTATCCGGTCAGACATTGTCATTGCCTCTTCCTGATCGTGGGTAACATAGACAAAGGTTATGCCAAGACGCTTCTGGAGTCTTTTAAGCTCTATCTGCATTTGTTTTCGAAGCTTCAGATCCAGAGCCCCCAGTGGTTCATCAAGGAGTAAAACCCTGGGATTGTTTATTAATGCTCTCGCGATAGCTATACGCTGTTTCTGCCCTCCGGAAAGGGCTTCGGGCTTGCGTTGTTCATACCCTGACATCTGGACAAGTGCAAGCATTTCCTCAACACGTTTTTTTATTTCATCCTTCGGTGTTTTTCGTATGGTCGGTCCATAGGCAACATTTTCATATACTGTCATATGAGGAAACAGTGAATAGCTTTGAAAAACTGTATTTACATCGCGCTGAAAGGGTTCTTTATCCTCAACACGTTCACCTTGAACAGTTATTATACCCGCAGTTGCTTCTTCAAATCCTGCAATCATCCTGAGGGTTGTTGTTTTTCCGCAGCCTGAAGGGCCAAGTAATGTCAGGAACTCTCCCTCCTGGATGTTAAGGCTGAGATTCTTTACAACATGATTTGTACCGAACCATTTGTCTACATTACGAAGCTCTACTATGGAGTTTGTCAAGATGGGTCACCTCACATGCAATTTTTATAAAAGATTGTGAAAGTATAGCACCATTTATTTTATATTGGTAGAATTTTTTAATAACTTTTTTTTGTAAATTCAGCAGCCTCAAGATTCCATATTGTCGGAACAGGGTTTCCTGCCAGCATGGGTTTTACCTTTTCCATCAGGTTCTTAAAGACTCCGGTTGCCATGAAATCTTCAGCATTCTGTTTGTCTTCCCAGCTGCCTATTGCCATAGCCTGATCATCTCTTACAAGAAGCTGCATACCTGCAAATCCCGGCTGCTTTTTTGCGAGTTCAAAGACATCCTTCTTCCATATATCAATAAATTCCTGCATTGAACCGTTATTTACTGGATAGCTCATAGTTGCTGTATACATATATTCCTCCGTTTCTGTTAGCTTATTTAATATAACACTAAAAAGTATGACTGAAAAGTTTAATTGAATAATGAGATATTGATTGTTTTATAGCCCATATTATGGCAGAATGATACCGCCTGTTATTATTTACAGATAGAGCTATTTTATTGATAATATCTTTAAAGGTCGTATAATTAAAAAGGATATGGATTACAGAAAAGATCTTACAGAAATTTTTTCCGCCGCGGTTAAACGTGTTGATCCTGAGGCAATGCTTTTAAATCAATGCCGCCTGGAAAATGATATCTTTACAGTATCATTACCCGGGCAGACAGAAAGTTATAATCTTAATGATTATAATCAGATTATAGTAATAGGCGCGGGCAAGGCTGCAGCCCGTATGGCAAAGGCCATTGAAAAGATCCTTGGAAGCAGAATAACAGACGGAATGATATCTGTTAAATACGGCCATACCGAAGCTCTTTCAAAGATCCGGATGATGGAAGCCGGACATCCCGTACCTGATAACAACAGCCTTGCAGCGGCAGAGCAAATACTCAATCTAGCAAAGTCTGCTGACGAAAAAACCCTTGTAATAAATCTTATTTCCGGCGGCGGTTCCGCTCTCTTATGCCTTCCGTATAAAAATGATGAATTTGAATGCAGTCTTGAGGATAAGCAGGAGACTACAAAACTGCTGCTTGAATGCGGTGCTGAAATAAATGAGATTAATACAGTAAGAAAGCACCTCTCATTAATTAAGGGCGGAAGACTGGCCGAGGCAATTTATCCGGCTGAGGCGGTTAATCTTATTCTCTCAGACGTTGTGGGTGACAGGCTTGATTCAATAGCATCAGGACTTACTGTAGCAGACAGCTCTACCTATAAGGAGGCTGTACGAATTATTGACAAGTATAAAATAAAAAAGGCTCTGCCCACAGATGCTGCCAGAATTTTAATGCTTGGTGAAGCAGGAACAGCAGCTGAAACACCTAAAAAGGGCAGTCCTGTTTTTAGAAAGGTTAAAAACATATTGATAGGGTCAAACCCCGCCGCATGTAAATCCGCTGAGGCGGCGGCAAACAGCCTCGGTTATAATACTGCGGTACTCTCTTCACAGATAACGGGAGAGGCCAGAGAGGCTGCAAAATTCTATCTTGGAATATGCCGTGATATCCGGCGCGGCCTCGGCCTGCTGCCCAGGCCCGCCTGTATAATTGCCGGCGGCGAGACAACTGTGACAATCAGGGGAAGGGGGCTGGGCGGCCGTAATCAGGAAATGGCTCTATCATTTTTGTCGGAATTAAATAATGAACAGGGCATTTTCTTTCTTTCAGGCGGTACGGACGGCAATGACGGGCCGACCGATGCCGCGGGTGCATTTGCCGCCGCGGATATTGCCGCCGCCGGCAGAGCTGCCGGCTTAAGCATTCAGGAATACCTGAATAATAATGATTCATATAATTATTTTGATAAAGCCGGCGGCCTGCTTAAAACAGGCCCGACCAACACAAACGTCTGTGATCTGCAGATAATGATTGTTGTTTAAGCCATTCAAAAGTCTGTTACCTTTGAATGAAGCTGTTTAATAATTACTGAACCCTCTTTGTATGTATTCTTCAGCCAGCTTGTCAGCCTCTTTTTCAGGCATGGTGATAAGCTTTCTGTTAAGGCCGCGGTCATCCTCCGCCTTCAAAAGCTCAACAACCTTATCAATAAGAGCCTTTGTAAAATATCCGTCTTTCTCATAGAAATCACGCTGCTCCGCAAGCTTTTCAGCTGTCTCAACACAGCTGGTCGCAATATCTGTAAGCCTTGCCTCAAGTTCCGGATCATCATGAATGTTGCCGGATATGAAGTTTTCTTCAGCAATTTTCAGGGCCTCTTCAGGGTTTCTATATGCCCAGAGTACTGCGGTTGTCATGGCGGCAAGCAGCAGGTGTGTATTGGCGCTGCCGTCCGCGCTCCTGAGCTCAACCGTCTGTCTGCTGTCAACCGGTGAAGATTTTTGTTTCTGCTGAGGGTTTATCTTCATTGCAAGGTTATCAAGGTTTCTCCATCCAAGAGGAACCCTGACAAGAGCACTTCGGTTAGAGTATCCCCAGCACACCTTTGTCGGGGCTTCCTGATGAGGTACCAGACGCAGAAAAGAGCCTGCAGTCATATTACCGAAGGCTGAAAGTGTTGGTGCATATCGGCAAAGGCCTCCGATAAGTTTTCGTGCGTCTTCAGAAAGTTCCTGATTATTATCAAGCATGATATTTTTATTATTCTTTTTCAGCATGGTATGAAAATGAAGCCCGCTTCCGGCATCGCCTATCTGAATTTTGGGGTAGAATGTGGCAATAAGGCCGTATTGATTGGCAATACTCTGGCAGAGCCACTTGCCGAGGACTACAATATCTGCTGCATCCTCAATAGGTGTAGGAAGAAATTCAATCTCAACCTGTTCGGCAAGTTTGCCGTTAATTATCGGAATTTTACTCTCAATGCTGTTTATGAGACCAACCTCGTTATGGGCATATTTTATCTCACTTGTGATATTGGTCATAACGCTGAGCATTTCGTTTACGATGTCAGTAGTTTTTACATAGGGACTGCTTCCATGGTAACCCTTCTGATTTGGAAGCGGGTACAGGTTGTCGTCATAATCGCCTATCAGATAAAACTCAAGCTCTCCAAGGGCATTAAATTCAACATCAAATTCTTCTTTTAGTTTCTGGTGTGTCAGAAACAGGAGGTTGTCAGGAGCAAATGGCGCAAGCTCACCTTCACCTGTCATAAAACGGCACATAAAATCAAGGCTTGTTTCATCAAAGGGGTTTATGAATGCTGATTTATAAACCGGAACAACATATAGATCGGATTTTCCGGCGTCAACAACTCCCTTGAAAAGTGAAGATCCGTCTACGCGTTCACCCTCGGCAAGTATAATCTCTGCCTTCTCCCGGCTTGTAACTGGAAGTCTTAGTTCTTTCACTCTGCCGTCAATGGCAGTGTAGTGAAACGTAATTCTTTCAATCTGTTGTTTATCAATGATGTTTATTAAATCATCTAGAGTTAATTCAGATCTCTTTTTTCCGGTAATTACCTCAATGGTATTTTCCAATGCGAAGTGTGTATTCATGATTAATTATAGCATATTATGGGGTTTTTATAGAACCACCAGGAATATTTCATTATTGATATTAACTTTTTGTATGCATATAATACGATAAGGAGGATTAGTTATGCGCGCTACAGTTCTTGTAATAGATAGCTTTGGAATCGGAGAACTTCCCGATGCCGATAAATATGGAGATTCCGGTTCAAATACCGCCCTTCATATATCTCAGAATGTAAGCGGAGGAGCAAACTGGCCCAACCTTCAGAAGCTGGGGCTTGGTAATGCTTCAATGCTGCTCGGCAATGAGCTTACAGGCTGTCCGGCTGTCGAGTCTCCGGCCGCCTCTTTCGGTGTAATGAAGGAAGCCTCTCCGGGTAAGGACACTACAACCGGGCATTGGGAGCTTGCGGGAATCCTCCTTGATACGGCCTTCCCGGTTTTTCCTGCTGAATATCCATCCTTTCCTGCTGAACTGGCTGCTGAATTTGAACGTGAGACCGGCAGAAAGATAATCGGTAATAAGGCTGCCTCAGGTACTGCAATAATAGAAGAGCTTGGTGAAGAACATATGAAAACAGGGGCTCTTATCTGCTATACCTCGGCTGATTCAGTTTTTCAGATTGCCGCCCATGAAGAAATTGTTCCTGTAGAAGAGCTTTACCGTATATGTGATATAGCCCGCAGGCTCTGCGATCCGTACATGGTCGGACGCGTAATTGCACGCCCCTTCATAGGTGAGCCGGGATCATTTACCCGTACATCAAGACGCCATGATTACAGCATTGATCTCCCTGAAGAATCCGTTATGGACCACCTCAGAAATAATGATGTAAGAACTGTAGCTGTAGGTAAGATTGGAGATATCTTCAACCAGAGAGGAATTGATAAAAGCTGGCCTGATAAGGGTAACCCGGCCTGTATTGACAGAACCATTGCCCTTCTGTCAGAGAAACAAAACGGCAATGAGTTTATCTTTGTCAATCTTGTAGATACCGATATGGTTTACGGTCACAGAAGGGATGTTCAGGGCTACCATGATGCAGTAATGGCAATCGATGATAAGCTTCCTGAAATAATTGAGCTTATGGATGATGGTGATCTTCTTGCAATTACAGCAGATCACGGATGTGACCCAACCTATAAGGGTACCGATCATACAAGGGAACATGTTCCCCTGCTGTATTTTATCAAAGGGAAAACAGGTTCCGATCTAGGCGTTAGGGATTCGTTTACCGATCTGGCACAGAATATCGCTGCTTTTTTTGGTATACCGCCTTTTAAAAGAGGAAAGATCTTTGCCGTTTAACTGGTATTAATGATAGAATAACACAATTTTTAAAGATGCCTTATTAGTGGAGGAATAATATGTCTGTATTTAAAAAAACAGTTTTATTAGCATTGCTGTTTTTATCTGTTTCAAGTCTTTCTCTTTTTGCCTTTGGTTCCGTAGAGGTTCCGGAGATACCGCCTGTTACATCAGGACCCCAATATTTTTCGCCCAACGGTGACGGCGTACAGGATCAGGCTACACTTTCTTTCAGTGTAAAACTCTATGTAAAAAGTGATGAAGGATATGTTCCTGAATATGGTCTTAGAATAACCGATCCCTCAGGCAAGGCTGTTGCGGAAAGAGTTGAGACCGAAGAGAGTGATGTTTCATGGTTTTTTCAAATATTCAGGGGTTATGATGAGTTTACTCTCGAAAAGGAAATAACATGGGACGGTCTTGATTCTGATGGTAATCTTGTTCCGGATGGAGTCTATAATGTTTCTGTATGGGTAAAGGATGCCTATTCCCAGATTACCGAGATAGATGTTGATGATTTTATTGTTGATACAAAGAAGCCTCATGTTTCGATAAAAGAGCCTGAAGAGCTTGAGTTTTCGCCTAACAATGACGGAAAAAGCGATGTGCTTGTAATTCTACAGGCAGATGGAAGTATTGAAAAAGAATGGACAGCTAAATTTATCAACAGTGATGGCGATACGGTTAAAACATTCACATGGACAGATGCTTCGCCTGATGATGTTATCTGGGATGGTACTAACCAGGATGGGATGATCCTTCCTGACGGAGAATACAGCTATGAAATACAGACAACCGATCTTGCAGGTAATACATCTGATAAACTTGAAATAACCGGAATAATTGTTGACGGCATGGCGCCCTCTTTGCGTATTGAAACCGAGGCCGCCGCATTTTCTCCCAATGGTGACGGAGTAAAGGATGAACTTGTTTTAACGCCTGTTTATGAACTGGCTGAAGAAATCATTGATTGGAGCTGGTCGCTTTCTGATAATTCAGGTTTGATTATGCAGGAAGGCGGAAAAGCTGCTGACGGGCTTCCTGAAACGATTGTTCTTGACGGACTGAATGAATCAGGACTTCCTCTATTGCCGGGCGGATACCTTTTTTCAATGTCGGTCGAATACGGTAATCAATGGCGGCCTGTTGTTGAAGAAGAGGTTAAGATAGATATTACCGCTCCTAACGTTGAAATACTGCCTGACAGAACTGCATTTTCACCAAACGGTGATGGGCTGGGTGATTCTGTTGAGATAAGATTCCGTGCCAATGAGGCTGTAACATGGGAAGGCTCTATAATTGATATGAAGGGTGATATTATAGTTGAGACGGATTATAAACAGACCTCTTCATGGGTTGAATGGAACGGAACCCTTCCCGATAACAGCGAAGTGCCGGATGGGGAATATCTTGTCCTTGGCATTTTTACCGATTTGGCCGGTAATGTAACCTATGCCGAACCGGTTTCAATAAAGATAGATCGAAGACCTGTAAATACTGTGGTAAAGGTTCCTACAGGATTTTCTCCCAATGGAGACGGGTATGAGGATAAACTGCATGTTTTTATTGAATCTGATCTCCATATTGATGTAAATGAATGGAAGATAATGATTCTTGATGACACCGGAGAAGCTCTCACAACATTCGGCGGTGATGACGGTACACTTCCGCAAGAGCTTACATGGGACGGAATGATCATGCAGGAAGGAAATGTTGCTCCCGCATTTGAAGGTGTATATCAAGCGGTTCTTTATGTTGATTATGTGAAGGGTGATCTTGTAAAGGCTGAATCAGACCTTTTTGTTCTTGATAATAATCCTCCAACAATTGATATGGTTGTAAAAACAGATACCTTTACTCAGACTGAATCCGGTTTGGACGGTTCTGTTTTCATCTCCGTTAATGTTGAAGACGATAGAGATATCCGTGACTGGGTAATGGATGTATATGATGAGAATGGTGCCAATATCAGAACCTATGCCGGTGAAGGAAACCCAAGCGGAGACATAACCTGGAGAGCCGCAGATGAAGATCTTAAACTTGAAGGCGGCAAGAAGTATACACTCAGTCTGCGTGTAACCGATAAGGCCGGAAACATAGCAACAATGCGTGAGAGAATTCCAATTGATGTTATGCTGGTTAAAAAGGATGGTCAGTATTTTCTGATGGTTCCCAATATCATCTTTGGCGCATATAAATATAAGCTTGATTCAGCGGGCCCGGCACGGTATAAGGACAATATTGAGTCTCTTGAGAGCATAATTGAGCTTTCCAGGCGGTTCCCTGATTACGGATTAATTCTGCATGCGCATGCTCTTAATATTTATCTCGGAGGCAGCCGTGAGGCTAAGGAAGAGGGAGTGCTTGTTCCTCTTACTGAAAAACGCGCAAAAGAGGTAAAGAAGGCTCTTGTTGATATGGGAATGGATCCTGAGCGTATAGAGATGGAGGCCTTCGGCGGTCAGAATCCGCTGGTTTCGGTAACCGATCGAAGCATAAGATGGAAAAACCGAAGGGTTGAATTTGCCGTATCCGGTATTGAGGAATAGATAATTATCCTGCTGAGTTCCGGAATATGGACAGACAACGGAGAACAGGGGTTCTTTACGCAGTATCAGCGTATTTTCTGTGGGGTTTTACACCCATCTACTGGAGGCTGTTTCCGGGGTTCGCCCCGCTTCAGCTTCTGGCTCACAGGATCGTATGGGCCTTTGTTCTCTCTATTTTGATACTTGCTCTAACCGGAGGGCTTGGAAACTTCAGCTCAACCCTCAGGAATCGAAAACAAATATCATTTATTATTCTTAGAACACTTCTTCTTGCGCTTAACTGGTATGTATATATATGGGCAGTAGGTAACGGAAGGGTGCTTGAAGCCAGTCTGGGTTATTATCTTAACCCCCTTGTAAGTATTTTACTCGGCCTTTTATTCTTGAAGGAAAGATTAAACGGTTTTCAATGGGCCTCTGTAGGCTTTGCGGTTATCGGTGTAGGGATAAAAACTGCCTTTGTCGGAAGTTTTCCGTTTGTTTCAGTAATACTTGCGTTCAGTTTCGGTATATACGGGCTGTTAAAAAAAACAGGTACTGACAGCAGTATGGTGGGCATGGGATTGGAAAGTTTTATACTTCTTCCTCTGGCAGGAGCCTATCTATTATATTCCGAGATCAGCGGTTCCGGTTATTTTATTGAGGCCTCATTTGGAATGAAACTGATATTTGTTTCAACCGGAATTATAACCATAGGCCCTCTAATACTATTTGCAAAGGGAACAAGACAGATCCCGCTTACATGGATCGGTTTTCTGCAGTTTATTGCTCCTACAATGATGCTTCTATTCGGAATCTTTGTATATCATGAAAAAGCATCATTATATGACATGCTTGGATTTGCTTTTGTATGGGCCGGTATCCTTATGTTTCTTATGAGTTCAAGAAGTAAAAAGGCTTCTTTATAAAGAGCCTGTTCCAAAATCCTTTTATTTTTGAAATTTCATCTAAAAATACATTTTTTTTATTTTCATGTTAGAATGATCAGAATTTAATTATTATAATTACAATACCTTATCATTAAGCTGGAATAAATTCAGTTTTATAGAAGGAGTGGATATGGCAGCAACCCCAGACGGAAAAGTTGTCCTTGAAATGAGGAATATCGTAAAGCAATTTCCTAAAGTGCTTGCAAACAACAACATAAATATCAAGCTGCATGAAGGTGAGATACTTGCTCTGCTTGGAGAGAACGGGGCCGGAAAATCTACATTAATGAATGTCCTCTACGGGCTTTATAAACCTACCTCGGGAGATATTCTGCTTAATGGAAAAAAGGTCAGTTTTTCTTCACCCAAGGATGCTATTGCCTGCGGCCTTGGAATGGTTCACCAGCATTTTATGCTGATAGACACCTTAAGCGTAACTGAGAACATTATAATCGGTAACGAGCCCGGAAAGGCCGGAGTTATTGATTATAAAAAAGCCAGAGAGCAGGTTCGAAGCCTGTCTGAGAAATACGGCTTGAGGGTTGATCCAGATTCACTGATAGAGTCAATGCCTGTAGGACTTCAGCAGAGGGTTGAAATTCTTAAGATGCTTTACCGCAATGCAAATGTGCTGATTCTGGATGAACCTACTGCTGTTTTAACGCCTAAGGAGGTAGATGAACTTTTTGATGTAATTAAGGCCCTTGTTAAAACAGGTGTATCGGTAATTATAATTACACATAAGCTTGAAGAGGTTAAGGCAATATCCGACCGTACCTACATTCTTCGTCGGGGAGAAATATCCGGAGAATGTAATACAGCTGATGTTTCAAAGGCTGATTTGGCAAACCTCATGGTAGGACGTGAGGTTGTGCTTAATGTTCATAAGGAGGCAAGAACGATTTCCGGGCCTCCTGTTTTAAAGATCCGGGGATTGAACGTTAGGAATGATAAGGATATTCCGGCTGTTGTCGATCTTGATCTTGATGTCAGTCCGGGAGAAATTGTGGGTATTGCCGGTGTTGATGGAAACGGCCAGACCGAACTGGCAGAGGCGATAAGAAGCCTGAGGTCGGTTGATTCAGGTTTGATTGAGATTAATAATGAGGATGTTACCCATCTTAAAACAAAAGAGCTCATAAACCGCAAGATGGCATATGTTCCGGCGGACAGGCACCGCTTCGGACTTGTTCTGCCGATGACAGTTGCCGAGAATTCGGTTCTTGGTTATCATGACAAGGTTCCGGCCCTTAAATCAAAGAACGGTCTTGCCCTGGATCTGGACAGTATTGCGGAGGGCGCGGAGACCCTGGTTGCTCAGTATGATATACGGACGCCGGGCGTGCATGTTCCGGCCGGAAATCTTTCAGGCGGAAATCAGCAGAAGGTAATCCTTGCCCGTGAGTTGTCCCGTGATCCGGATTTTCTGCTTGTTACTCAGCCGACCCGAGGTTTGGATGTCGGAGCAATAGAATATATACATTCCCGGATTCTGGCGATGAGGGCTAAGGGGGTTGCAATCCTGCTTATTTCACTTGAACTTGAAGAAATCTTTTCATTGTCGGATCGGATTGAGGTAATGTTTGAAGGCCGGCTTGTTAAGTCGTTTGATCCGAAAGAAACTGATGAGAAAGAGGTAGGTCTTTATATGATGGGCGGACAGGGAGGTTCAGGCAATGCAGAATAAAGGTATTCAGAGGGTTTTTATAGTTCTAATGATTTTATCCGGAGTCATTGGAACCGTTTTATATGCCGCCTCATATTTCTTCGGATTGTTAATCATTGCCGCCGCGCTTGTTCTGTTTTATTTGTACAAGAGATCAGCTGAGGGCAGTGAAGCTTCAAATGCCTGGGCAAAGGGGTTTTTGAAAAAACTATATATTCCATTGCTTGGTATTGTGTCAGCAATAATCATAGGTGCCATAATAATGCTTATTACCGGATATAACCCAATTCAGGCTTATAAGGCCCTTTTTTATGGTGCATTTGTCCGTAATTGGCATATCTCTGTTTTAAATGCGGTTCCCTTGATCTTTACCGGATTATCTGTTGCCTTTGCGTTTCAGGCAGGTCTTTTTAATATAGGAGCTGAGGGACAGTTTTATATAGGTTCAATGGCTGCTACCTGGCTTGGCCTGAAGCTTGGAATGCCGGCCTTTCTGTCGATTCCGCTGATCTTTATTGTTGCCGGTCTTGCAGCGGCTTCTTATAACATTGTCCCAGCGGTTCTGAAGGTTAAAACAGGGGCCCATGAGGTTATTACGACAATGATGCTTGCCCATGTTGCAAGACATCTTTCGCCTATTTTTATCAGGGCAAACGGAGGAGACCCCGCCACATCGGCACACGCCTATGTTACCGATCCCATTCTTGAAAATAATTTCCTTCCAATGTTCAAGGACTTTCTGCCTCAGGCAAACTACAGGCTGCATGTGGGTATTCTTATTGCGATAGCCGTTGCAATTCTTGTTTATTACATTCTCTATTATACAAGGGTAGGATTTGAAGTCAGGGCTGTAGGTCAGAACCCTAATGCCGCAAGGGCTCAGGGAATTTCAATCGGAAAGAATATAATGATAGCAATGCTTGTAGCGGGGTTTTTGTCAGGTCTGGCAGGTGTTAATCAGGTTGCAGGTCTTGATCACAAGATGTTTCAAAACCTTAACGCGGGTTACGGGTGGAATGGTATCTCGGTTGCCATCCTGGCCTCAAATAATCCAATCGGCGTAATATTTACTTCGCTTTTATGGGGTGCCCTTGATGCCGGAGGTCAGTACATGACACGTACAACCCAGATCCCCAACTCCATTGTCGAGATTATAAAGGGCATTATTCTTTTCCTTATTGTCGCGCGTTACATATACACCTGGATGGGTGGAAGAATAAAAAAAAGACGCAGAAATAAAGTACAGGAGGCAGTGTAGATGGAAGTACTGACCCAAATTTTTAATACTGAACTGCTTGTCGCAACAATAAGGTTGTCAACTCCGATTACGCTTGCCGCCATAGGTGCAACGATATGTGAACGCTCAGGTGTTGTAAACATAGCAATGGAAGGCATGATGATTATCGGCGCATTTACCGGTCTTATAGGGGCAATGTTTACCGGTAATCCATGGATTGGTCTGATATTTGCGGTTCTGATGGGCGGGGTATTTTCACTGCTTCACGCATTTGCCACTGTAAGCCTTCATCTTGAACACGTTGTTTCAGGTGCAGTGCTGAACATACTTGCATTCGGTATTGTGAGATATCTGATGGTTGTCATCTACGGACATCCTGGAACTACAGATCCGATAATGCATTCGTTAAAGGATTACCAATTGGCGATTCCTGGATTATCAAATATCCCCGTACTTGGGCCGATCCTGTTTAATCAGACCCCGATTGTATACTTCAGCTTTTTATTGATCATCTTCTTCACCTTCTTTCTGAGAAAAACAAAGCTCGGACTTCACATAAAGGCCGCAGGGGAGCATCCCCTTGCACTGGAAACTATCGGCGTGTCGGTTTATAAGATGCGCTACATAGGTGTTTTCATCTCAGGTCTTATGGCTGGTCTGGCCGGAGCCTATCTGTCTATAGAGAATGCCGTTTCTTTTACTGAAGGAATGAGCAGCGGCCGGGGTTTCATTGCTATGGCCGCGATGATTTCAGGCGGATGGACTCCGATAGGGGCACTGATAGCATCATTGTTCTTCGGATTTGCTGACGCGCTTCAGGTCAGGCTGCAGATCGCTCTTGATCTTAATATTCCTGAAGAATTATTTATTATTCTTCCATATGTATTGACTGTAGCCGCTGTGGCAGGTCTTGTACGGCGTTCCAGAGCGCCCAAGGCTGACGGTGTAGATTTTATGATAGAAAGGCCCGAGTAGTTTGTTTTTATATTGAGGTTTTACTAAAACAGTCTGTGAATAATAAATCTTTGTTGACTAGCTCCATTAATCGAGATAACATTGATGTGTTATTTTTAACCAATTTTGGAGGAAAGAAGAATGAAAAAAGCAATAATTATTTGTTTTGTACTGATGATTGTTCCCATTGCATTTAGCTTTGGCGGTGGTCAGAAAGATATGGCATCAGGAGATATGGGTGCAGATATGCCTGGAAAAGGCATGGTTGCCGCTATGGCTACCGACGTAGGCGGTCTTGGTGATAAATCTTTTAACGATGGTGCCTTCGGAGGGCTTAAACTTGCAGAAGAAAAATTAGGAACAGAGGCACGCGTAGTACAGTCAAAACAGCAGACAGACTATGTTCCCAACCTTTCAGGACTTGCCGAAGACGGTTCTGATCTTGTCTTTGCTGTAGGCTTTTTGATGGATCAGGCTGTAAATGAAGCCGCAAAAAACAATCCTGATACGCTTTTTGCCGGTATAGATATCTGGGCAGGACACAGCTCTCCTGAAAACTTCATGGGTATAGTTTTCAATGAACATGAGGCAGGATATCTTGCAGGCATAGTTGCCGGTCTTATGACAAAAGAATATGCATCATCATGCAAAAAGCTGAATGATGATAATGTTATCGGTGTAGTTCTTGGTATGTTCGTTCCGCCGGTTGAAAAATATGAAGTAGGTTTTATATATGGCGCAAAGAGCGTTAACCCTGATATAACGGTTCTCAGCGCTACTGCCGGAGATTTTACAGATCAGGCTAAGGGTAAGGAGCTTGCTCTTGCAATGATTGAGCAGGGAGCAGATATTATCTTTCATGCGGCAGGTCTCACCGGTCTTGGTGCCATAAATGCATGTAAGGAAGAAGGTGTTCTTGCAATAGGCGTTGATGTAGATCAGAATGCTACAGCTCCGGATACAGTTCTTACATCAGCTGAGAAGAAGATAGTTCAGGCAACATACCTCGCCGTTGAATCAGCTGTTAATGGAACATTTGAAGGCGGAACAAGAATCTTCGGTATAAACGAAGATGCTGTAGGTATTTCACCGTTTCACTCATTTGATTCTGTAGTACCTCAGGCTGTTAAGGATGCTGTAGAAAATGCCATTGCTGACATGAAGGCCGGCAAGGTTAAGATACCTACAACAAGGGCCGAGCTTGAATCAATGTAATAATTTGACAAAATTTTTTTCAGCTTATAATTGCCGTCCCCGCTGAGGGGGCGGTTTTTTTTACCATTCTTTTGTCAATATTGGTGCTTGTTCAATATGGAATAACAAGATAAAGTATTGATCATGAGTATAAAGGCTGTAATCTTTGATATGGATGGAACCCTTCTTGATACCGAACGTCTTTATTCCAAATGCATGATAAAGGCCGCCTCTGAAGAAGGCTGGAATCTTGATATGGATACTGTCATAAGCTGTATCGGAACCACCGATGCGAAAACCGGGGAAATTCTTTGTAATGCCATGGGGCAGGAGTTTCCTTATCAAAAGATACAAAAAGCGGGTATTGGTAAATTCAGGGAACACATCGAAAACAATGGGCTTCCATTTAAAAACGGTGCTGAACGCCTTCTTGACTGTCTTGCTGAAAAGAAAATACCTCTTGGCCTTGCCACTTCAACATCCAGAAATAATGCTTTAGAAATTCTTAGTTATGCAGGTATGTTTGAAAGATTTAATACGGTAGTATGCGGGGATGATGTCTGTAAAAGCAAACCGAATCCTGAAATCTATCATAAGGCCGCCGAAAACCTGGGCATAGAGGCGTCGGAAGCCCTTGTATTTGAGGATTCAAGTCCGGGTGTTGATTCAGCTGCAAATGCCGGCGCAAGGGTAGTATGGGTTCCTGATATACAGCATATACCTGAAACAACCCGGAAGCGATGTTTTGATGAGGTCGGCTCTCTTCACGTTGCCTGCGACAAGATTGGAGAGCTTTTAGCGTGATTTCCCGTAAACAGGAGTATAAGATAGAAAATCCTTCTCAGAACCCAACCAAGATGCCGGTTTTTCCAAGGGGAACCATATTCGGAGCCTCTACCTCTGCATATCAGGTTGAAGGCTGCGCAGGAGACAACGGCCGGAGCCCTTCTATATGGGATACATTTTCACATAGTTATGGAAAAACCCGTAATGGAGCTACAGGCGATGCCGCGTCCGAGCACTGCAAGCGGTATATTGAAGATGTGTCCATTATGGGCCGCCTTGGATTGGATGCCTATAATTTCTCAATTTCCTGGCCGCGGATAATGCCCGAAGGCCGGATCAATATAAACAACAAAGGTCTGGACTTTTATGACAGGTTGACCGATGAACTTATGAAGGCCGGAATAAGACCCTTTGCCAGTTTATATCATTGGGATTACCCCCAGCAGCTTTTTCGCGAGACAGGCGGCTTTATGCTGCGCAGATCCGCACTGTATTTTGCTGATTATGCCGAGGTTGTTGTAAAAAAGCTGGGTGATAGAATAAAAGACTGGATAACCATTTCTGAACCGAGAAAACACACTGTTGCGGGTTATATTCTGGGTGAGCATGCCCCCGGTCTTCACCGGCCGGTCTACTTCGGCCGTGTAATTCATAATCAGCTTCTTTCTCATGCCCTTGCGATGGAGCGTATTAAAGGGATCAGTCCGGCCGCAAGGGTTGGAATTTCTCTGGATCTTCTTCCGCCTCATCCAAAAACCGATACCGCTTCTGACTTAACAATAGTTGATTATGCCGATCAATTATTAAACAGATTGTTTCTGGATCCCCTTTTTACAGGTGAATATCCGCATCAGGTTAACAGGCTTTTGGGGCCTTTTTTTCCTGAAGTTAAACCGGAGGATATGGCCGCTATCAGCAGGCCTTTGAATTTCCTCGGGGTAACCCTCAATTCCAGAGTTAAGGTTTCTTATGCGCCATGGCTGCCTCTGATAAAAACGGTCTTTCATCGTAACAGGGTACCCTACAAGGAATATATAAAAAATGATGTTCGATATACATCAACAGGTACTGAGGTTTACCCTGAAGCAGTCTATGAATCGCTCATAAAGATACGCGATAATTATGGAAATATCCCTGTGTATGTAACCGGAAACGGGGCGGCTTTTACCGATAAGCTTGTTGACTATAGGATAAGAGATTATGCCCGTATCAACTTCTTGTCTGAGTATACCGCACAGGCTGCAAAGGCTGCCGCTGAAGGCTGTGATCTTAGGGGGTATTTTGTGCGGTCTCTACTTGACGGTTTTGAGTGGAACCATGGCTATAGTAAGCAATTCGGGCTTGTTCATGTTGATTTCAAAACCCAGCGGCGTAAAATAAAGGACAGCGGATATTGGTTTGCGGATCTGATTAACGCAAACCGGCTATGAAGTCTATAGAAGGCTTAAAAATATATCCGCGGCCGCTATAACCGGGAAAAAATTCTCGGCGGCTTTTTCATTCCTCATTATTTTTCCATACTCATAAGGACAGTAATCTTTAATCTTCCGATCCGAGACAAACAGCTCTACGGTATGTTCAATCATTTCAAAGAATGATTCCGAGTCTCTTGCTGTAGGCAGAGACCCCTTCTGTAATATACTGCTGTATTTATCCTTAATTGCATCAATAAGTTCAGAGAACTCATATAGCTTATCCTGCTTAACATCAAGTGCCGTAGCCGCACATTCTGCAAGACAAAGAACAAGATTACGGCTGCTCCGCTGTTCTCTGGGCATTATCTCTCTTATAAGGGCTTCGGCATTATCGGGGGTACATTTTCTTCCTTTCAGTTTCAGATACTGTGAGTACTTATCAATATTATCCTGACGCATCAGCAGATCATAAAAATGCTTTTCAAGTTTTAAATCACGGGTTATATAATAAAACAGGCCATCATTTTTTTCATACACCTTCATGGTATCTAGATAGCCTGAATTCATTGCATCCCTGGCTTTATCCGGATTAAAATCCAGGGTATTGCCAAGCGGTACAAGGTTTTTAATGTATACCGTATCGGTGCCGGAAATATCAGGTCTTTTATTTACACCAAGCCCGCCTATATCTACAACAATTATCCGTCTGTAACCCCTGTTTTTCATCATTGCATGCGGGATATTATCGTACATTCCTCCGTCGGCAAATTTTTTACCATTGATTTCGGCCCGTTTAAACATTGGAAAGGAAGCACTTGCCAGAAGGTAGTCGGGAAGTGACCCTAAGGGCATATCTTCGAGAAATATTTCGCATGGCTGAAAGCTGTCTACCTTGATGGTTACTATTCCAAGATCAATTCCTGAACGCCGTATTTTATCCTCATTTATCTCTGTTTTTAGAAGATTGTGAAGCGGAGCAGGATCAAGCCCGATATTATTGAAGTTGAGGTTCAGCTCACTTATCTTCATCATATTTTTAAAATTAAATTTTAATTTACCATTTTGCATAAGGCCTTCAGGAATATTGACAACCTTGTTTATTGTCATTTCAGACCATATTTTAACACCGAGCTCATAGTCATCCTGTGCAATTATTGCCGCGTTTAGAGCTCCTACAGAGGTTCCGCAGACTGCATTTATTCTTACGTCCAGATCTTTAAGCGCTTTCCATGCACCGACTTCATAGGCACCCTTTGCCCCTCCCCCTGAAAGAACAAGGGCGTAATCAGGTTTTTTTTCAAACATTCCATATTCCTCTAAAACCGCATGGATGCGGTTATAAACTGTACAGTTATAAGTTAAGGATATGGTGCTGTACTGTCAATAAGTATTTATAAGAGTTATTTTTGAATGTTCAAATTATTGAATATAGGTTCTTGAAATATCATACTACAATCCGATAATATTAATGAAGGATATTGATAAATAATATCAGGGGGATCATATGAAAAAAATACTTCTCATTGATGATTCAGAATTATTCCGCACCTATCTGGCCAATAAATTGGCAGAAAACGGATTTGAGGTTGTTGAGGCAAAAAACGGACTTGACGGCTCACTGAAAATGCGTAATGAATTACCTGATCTTATTATAATGGAATACTATCTGACCAGAAAAACCTGTACTGAGATTCTTAAAGAAAAGGAAGAGAATAAGAACGTAGTTAATGTTCCTGTGATAATGATCTCTACGAAGATTGATAGAGAAAAAATACTGTCGGTTGCAAGATTTAATGTAAAGAAATTCTTCTCTAAACCAATAAAGCTTGATGTTCTGCTTAAGACTGTTTCAGATTTTCTTAATGTTAAGGTTGAGATTGATAATTCACCCTGTATAATTGAGGCCCATTTTAATGATGATATACTATTTATTGAGATAGCTCTGGGCTTGAATATTGAAAAGATTGAGCTGTTGAAATTCAAAATAACAGAATTAATACAGCTTTACGGAGTTATTAACCCAAAGGTTCTGCTTATGATGTCAAATATAGAGCTTGGCAGCGGAGATAGTAATAAGCTCGATCTTTTACTAAAGACAATTCTTGAGCAGACAGGCAATAGAACCAGGGCTGTAAGGATCCTTGCTGCCAGCGATTACCTAAGCGATTTTATACGTAATAATCCTGATTATATCGGTATTAATATAAAAGAGAACCTTGATTTGGCAATGGATGATCTGCTTGGACTTAAGCCAGATCAAATAGCACATGATGAGGTAGTTGCAGACAGGATTCTTTCAAAAACCGAACCTTTAAGGAACTCTGAAGAGTCAATTGAATTGCGTTTTGAGAGTGAGCCGCATACTGCACCTGAACGTGTCTATCCTGATGCAAGTGTGGCTGTTGTTGACGATGATATGGTCATTCAGGAGCTTGTAAAAACAGTTCTTGGAGAAACCGGATGGAATCTTTCAGTATTTAATAATGGAAAAGAGTTTGTAAACACCCTTGATTCGAATACCTATGATCTTGTTTTTCTCGATCTAATGATGCCTGAAATGAATGGATTTGAGGTTCTTCAGTTTATGAAACAGCGCAAAATAACCATTCCTACAATTATATTTTCAGCACTTACCCGGAAAGAAACCGTAAGCAAGGCTATGAGTTTCGGGGTAAAAAGTTATATCATAAAACCCCTGAAGCCTGAGAACCTGAAAACCAAGGCATTTGAAATATTGATATCGGATTTTTAATTTGGAAAAAACAACACAGCTTTTTAAATCAATCTTTTTAGACTCTTCGCTTGGGATATTACTGCTTACACCTGAAGCTGAAGTTGTAATGTGTAATGATTCAGCAGCGGAAATTTTTAAGCAAAAAAGAGATGTTGTTAATGGGTCCTGTCTGAAGGATTATTTACACAAAGAAGATTTCAAAGGGCTCTTGCGAGAGCTTTCAGACTTTTATCATGGCCAGAGTAAGAAAAAACTTAAGATAGAGGTTAGATTCAAGAAAGGGAAGATGAAATTAGGCTGGTGCCGTTTCAATATTTCAATGCTGCAATTTGATAAAAGTGTTTCAGATTATATGCTTGTTATTGTTGAAGACATTACCACCAGGATTCTTGTTGAAGAGCAGCTCAAAAAGGCAAAGCTTGTAGCTGAGAGGGCAACAAAGACTAAATCAGAATTTCTGGCAAATATGAGTCATGAAATACGGACACCTATTCACACAATAATTGGAATGTCTGAGCTGCTTAAAGAAACCAAACTTGATGCTGAACAGAAAGAATATGCGGGACAGGTTGAATTTTCTGCTGAGGTGCTTCTAAGTTTGGTAAATGATATTCTTGATTTTGAAAAGATTGAAGCAGGACGGCTTAAACTTGAAGAGATCGAAATGGATATTCTTGAGGTAGCAAATTCTGCTGTTGATCTTATTGCTCTTGAAGCACATAAGAAAAATCTTGAGTCTGCCCTTTATATTGAGCCCGATGTTTCACACCTTGTTTATGGAGATCCGACAAGGCTGCGGCAGGTTATAGTAAATCTTCTCAATAATGCAATGAAGTTTACCCATGAGGGTGAAATAGAACTTAAAATAAGTACGGTTAAAGAAACAGACGACGCGGTTATTCTGCTGTTTAAGGTACGTGATACCGGAATTGGAATTCCGCCGGCAAAAATGGATAAGCTTTTTAAGGGGTTCTCGCAGGTAGACTCTTCAACAACACGGAAGTACGGCGGAACGGGTCTTGGCCTGACTATTTCAAAGAATCTTGCCGCTTTGATGAATGGTAAGATCGGGGTTAAGAGTAAAGAAGGCCTGGGTTCAATATTTTGGTTTACTGCCAAATTCCGTAAGCAGGCAGCTGAAAGTCCCTATTCCGCATTTTCTCAGAAGTGTCAGGATGAGAAGGTTCTTATTGTTGATGATAATCCTACCGCCCGTAACATACTCTCAAAATATTTGATTGAGCTGGGCTGCTCAGTTTTCAGAGTTGAAGACGGCCGGCAGGCTTTGAAGCTTCTAAAAAGCTCTCCCGGATCAGAAAGACCTTTTACCTCCTGTATTATAGATCAGATAATGCCTGTAATGGATGGTTGGTATTTGGCAAGTGAGATCAATTCGATTAAGACCAAGCCCGAATTTGAGTGGCTAAAAGAATTAAAACTATATCTTGTCAGTCCGACCGGCCGCAGCACGGATGAAGCAAAGATGAAGCTTCTGAACTGGTTTAGCGGTTATTTAAATAAGCCGCTTAAAAAGAAGCAGCTGTACTCTGTCTTTACCGGTATGGAGAGGCCGAAGGATATTGATGAACAGGCAGAACTGCCTCCTGTTGGGGATGTTTCTGAAAGAAGAAATATTAAGGCCCTTGTTGCTGAGGATCATGAGATCAATCAGCAGCTGTTTCAGGCAATTCTTCAAAACCTCGGCTGTGAGGTTTATATTGCTCCTAACGGTCTTGAGGCTGTAAAGGGCTGTAAAACCTTTAATCCCGATATAGTTTTTATGGATTGTCAGATGCCCGAGATGAATGGTTATGAAGCCTCTGAAGCCATAAGAGCCCGTGGATATAAGATTCCGATTATAGCGGTAACCGCGAGTGCAATAAAGGGTGAGCGTGATAAATGCCTGAATTCGGGTATGTCCGATTTTCTTACAAAGCCGTTTAAAAAGAAGGATATTCAACTTATGCTTCAAAAATGGAAAAGGGAGATCGAGCAGGCAAATACCGAAGATAACGGCCTTTCTGTTTCGGAGGTAAAAGAAAATACTGAAAAAAGTGAAAAACCGGAACCCCCTGAATCATCAGAAAACGTTAAGGCTGTGGGCATGATTTTTGATTTTAATGCGGCAGTTGAAACCTTTCTTGGAAACGAAGAGGCCGTCAGAAACCTTTTAAAGAACTATGCCGAAAAGGTTGAACAACAGCTGCCGCAGATAGCTGAGGCCCTTGAGGCTGCTGATACCTCCGCATGCCGTGAGCTTGCCCATTCTATTAAGGGAAGTGCCTTAAACCTGAGTATGGAAGCCCTCGGTGAAGCCGCGAAAGAGCTTGAATACTCATCCCGTGACGGGCAGCTTGAAAAATCAAAGGCTGATTTTAAGGCTGTAAAAACTGCATTTACAGATCTCAAGAAGTTCTGCACTGAAAAGGGGTATCTCTAGGGTATTATCCTTAAAATTAATAAGAAGTAATCTTATGAAGAAAATTGCAATTTATATGTACGAAACCTCTCCAATATTTGAGATCTCAATAATATCATATTTGTTAAATACAAAATATGATATCTTTATAGTTACAAATGACAAATTTGATATAAAAACATCAGAAGGTATATCTATAAAATCAGATATTTTTTTGAGTGATATAAATATTGATGAATTTGAGGCTCTTATAATTTGTGGTGGTGATTATGATAAAAATAAGGAAAATTTTGCTGTTTTAGATTATATCATTAAGTTTGAGGCAAAAAATAAACTTATAGCAGGAATTTGTTCAGGCAGAGATTTAATAAATTTCGCATTAAATAAAAATTATGATATTAGTGATTCTGTTGAATATGTGGATAAAAATATAATTTTTAGTCCTCCAAATAAGTATGCTATGTTTGGAATTATAGTTGGTAAATATCTAAAAATATATAAAGATGAAGACGATTATAGTGAAACTGTAGAATTTTTTGCAAGTAGTTCTGCAACATAGTGCTATTTCAGCTTTTCAATCTCTTCCTTGCTCAGACCGGTTGCTTTTTGGATAATCTCCACAGAAACCCCCTGATTCTTAAAGTTTTTTGCCGTATCTAT
>PDWJ01000588.1_pt1 | contig 76323 bp, 69 predicted proteins | sample 1430881 | NCBI WGS metagenome assembly PDWJ01 (sample SAMN01162460, study PRJNA174530) | Oral metagenome, whole genome shotgun sequencing project. | biome: Marine environment; feature: Marine mammal; material: Swab sample of the gingival sulcus; isolation source: swab sample of gingival sulcus...
AAAAGCTTCAAGTTGTTTTTTATTCATTTTCCTGCCTTTCCTTAACCCTGTAACTAGGGTACTAGTGAAAGGCAGTTACACAAAATAAATTACAGTCTCTACAAGTACCTTGGCTCCTTTGAACTCATCAACAAAGGAGAACAGCAACTTCTCAATGAACGGGGATTCCCCTCAGGCAAAGGCTTCCCTTTTAACCCGAATATCGTCCATCATATTAGAGAAGATTATTAGCTTACGAGTCGTTATGACCGGCTCCGTGAACGCCATCTGCTCACCGTGGAAGAAATTGCCAAACGCCTCACCCGATATGGATACGCCGGTTAAATATCAGCATCATCCATTAAAAAAAGCAATGAGAACAAAACACAAGAAATCAACTTCTACCGCAACTACCTAAAGAGGTGCATTATGAAACATGACTCTTTTCATTTCCTCTGGCGACGGCGATAGGTCGAGGTTCAAACCGGTAATGAGCTGAAAGTGACAGCAAGACAGGGTGGCAACGAATGGCATCACCTTGCCGCTCTATAACGGCCGACTTTAAATTATCGTAAAGTAATACTTTGGGTAGCCCCTGCCATGAATTGAATGTCGCCAGATGACTATGCAAAAAATTCTCCATCTGCTGATTCAGGTAGAAGCGCAGAAAGATCTGTCGTGACCAGCTCAACACCATGACAAATGCCATTAATGGCCGTTTGGCTTTACCGATGTGCATGTAACCGAAATGCCCCCAGTCCACTTGTGCCTGTTCACCAGGTAATGTGCGCAAGCGTAAATAGGCTTCTGCCGGCTTTCGCGGTCTTAACTGACTGATACGTTGTCGAAACTGGCTGGCTCCTCCGGGATAACCTCGCTGCTTTGCCATTTCATATAGGCGGGCTGCGGTCAATGTGGGGTAAGCGTTAAGTGTCTCGTAAATAAGGGAAGTAGGGATCGATATGGCGTCATACCTTTCTCAACGACACTTCTTGTTATAGCTCTTCGCTTGAAATTTTTTCTGGAAATGAAAACTTGAAATACTGGTAACAGTTTTTCTCGATTAAAAACTGCGGCAGATATGGGCGGGGTTTGAGTGGTGATTACAGAAGGAGCCAGTATACTATTTTTGGTCGAATTTATCTCCCTGAAATGGGGGATTTTAATAAAATTCATAAGGTTGGGTGTTTTTCAGGGGCGACTAAATAAGGTCGTGTTTTTTGCAAAAGGACGCTTGGGAAATACGGGATAATTTCCAGGCCGTTACTTGCTGCATCCAGTAGGTGTGTAGTTCTTCAGGTTGGTTGTTGTCCATGATTGTCTCCTGCGTGGGTGAACAGGAGAAATTGTCCGGCAGGAGGGGAGCTAATAAAAGATGCTGATTTGTAACCGTTCAAACCAAGACGTAATTTAATCCCCGCTTTCACAAGAGTTATGAGAAAGTCGTATGACGGGTTAATTGCGCTGGCTAAAAACCAACTGGGCGAGGAGCCGCTCAGCGGTCATTTGTTTGTTTTCTTTAGGAGAAAATGACTGCCAGAAAGCGATTTTATCGAGCATGATCAGGGCGATAAGGGTATAACGTGTACCATGATTTCAGCATCCAGACCCACTAGACCAGACACGGCGCAACTCCTTTGCGAGGTGGCTTCTCTGCTCAAAGAGAATGCACAACAAGCCGAACGGGCACATACAAGAAGGTACGTTGAAAAGGCATTGATCCTGGAGCCGGAAGCCGCTGGTGAAGCGCTGGCGATGATTGGTGCCTTGTATCGGCATGAAGAGCAGATCCGAAATAGTAAATTAACAGGCTGGGCCAAGAAGGAGTATCGGCAAATTCACAGCACACCTGTGGTCGACACATTTTGGTTGTGGTGTAAAAAGCAGTGTCAGCGATTAGATCTTACCCCGACCAATCCGTTGAGTAATGCACTGAACTATGCCATGAGTCGAGTTGAATCTCTTGAAGTGTTTTTAACTGATCCCGATGAAGAGGAAATTTTCCGAAAACCCGATGCGTTCAGTGGTGGAAAGCGTAAATGAATATTGATGATCTCACTATGGAACAGTTGCTTGAATTGAACCAGAATCAAAGACGTATAGTCAATGACGTCTTGGTCTGAGCGGTTACCTTCCAATGACCCAGTCTGAGGGTTAGAGACAGTCGGCTACCCGATTGTTATGTTTTATGCTGCAACTAATGATTTAACATGAAGCTCTTTACGATGAGCTTCAGCTTGCCATAAATCATATTGAGTTTGCTGGTTCATCCAGCTTTCAGATGAAGTATTGAATGCAATAGAAAGCCTTACAGCCATTTCAGGACTGATTCCTGCTTTACCATTAATTATGCTGGATAAAGTTTTTCTGCTGACACCTAAAGCCTCTGCTGCTGCAGTAATACTTAACTCTAAAGGTTCAAGGCAGAGCTCTTTGATAATTTCACCTGGATGCGGTGGGTTGTGCATAAGCATAATGTCACCTCAGTGATAATCTTCGTAATTGACTATTTCTGCGTGCTCACTGTTAAAGCGAAAAGTAACTCTCCAATTACCGCTAACACGAACAGACCATAGATCAGCTCTATGACCAGTTAGAGGGTGCAAAAATAATCCGGGCAGATTCATATCGTTTGGTGATGTAGAAGCATTTAAACGGCCTAGAATGAGCTTTAGCCGTTTGGAGTGCTTTACTTGAATGCTGGAGAGTTTTCCTGTTTTGAAAAACTTCTCCAGGCCTTTATGTTTAAACGATAAAATCATAGCTAACAAGTGTAACTCGATACGACACAGGTTGCAATTCTGATTTTACATATAATGCCTGAATGGCGAACGTTATGCTCGACCCATTGGACAAAGAACTGGAAAATCGAGGCCACAAGTTTGCCCGCTACGCGGACGACTTCACGATACTCGTGAGGTCAGATCATGCCGGTGAGCGTGTGCTCAAAACGCCGGGGATTAATCAGGCATTATCCAATGCTTACCTAAAATCTGAGGGGTTATACGTGTTGCGTGGTGGTTGGATCAAGCTTCACTATTCTGAGTGAAACGCCCAGTGCGGACCCGCATGCAGGATGTTGTGGGGACGGGAGGTTAGACACCTCCGGTTACCCGATTCGAATTGGATTTCGCCCCAGTGAGGCAATGCCTGCCATTTTTCTCTACCGTGACCCGGTCGATTTCAGAAAAAGCATTCGAGGGCTGGCCGCTTTCGTTGAACAGGAGCTGGAGCATAATCCATTTAGCGGTGCGCTCTATGCTTTCACCAATCGACAACGCAATAAAATCAAATGCCTTTTCCGGGAGGACAATCGTTTTGTCTTCTATTACAAATCGCTGGCTGAAAAAGAGCATCAGTTAGAAGAAAAAGACACTTTCCTTTATGATTGGCAACCTGAGACTGATACTGGATGTTGAAGTCAGGCCAGGCATGGAGCAAAAGGGTTGGAGGGTTGGGAAGCGAAGGAGACCCAGTTACAGTTTCAGGGCCGATAGCGGTGGGCATCTATTGCCTGATTCCGCAACTTTGGTTGTTCGGTGATCCGTATTTACGTGATGTTACCAATCTAGCGCTGCTCGTAACAAAAAGTGACATAAGCTAAACAGAAGATTCCGGATTTATGGGCAATAATTGTAAGCGTAAAGGATGACTCCTTGGGTTGTAGTTCTATTGAACTTTTCCTTGTTTCATTTTTCTCTATTTATTCAGGGTTCTATCGTTAGAACCCTTTTTTTTGCCTAAGCAAAACCCTCTTTTTCGCCGGATCGATGCTGTAATTGTGGCGACTATTTTGTATAAAAAGCGTATCCTTCCATGGGTGACAGTTCCACTTGATTTATCTGAAAAACAGACCTTCCGGTTATTTCAATGCTCGCCTGATTTGCATTATTATGCCTGATTTATCAGATAGATCAGGAGCAGTTGTAAAAGACAAAAAGCCACCTGTGATGGGCAAAAACCACAATCATCTGATTGGCTTCTGTTGAGAAATACCGAAAAGGAAATGCGATGAAGGGTTCTAGTTTGGTTCGGGCTCATGCGGCGCTGTTGGTAGCCATGGTGTTGTGGGGGAGTTCGTTTGTTGCGCTAAAATTTGCGGTCAATGAATTGGCGCCAATGATAGTGGTTTTTATGCGATTTTTGATTGGAGCGACGGCGTTTCTGGTCGCCTGGTTATGGATTGACCCAAAAGTTGACTACAGAACAGGCGACTGGAAGTTTTTGCTTGGTATGGTGTTGTTTGAGCCTTGTCTCTATTTTATTTTTGAGGCACAGGCGTTGAAATTTACCAGCGCCGGGCAGGCCGGGATGGTGACGGCGATGCTGCCGTTGATGGTAGCGCTTTCCGCTTACCTGTTCTTTGCTGAAACCAGCACAAAGAGACAATGGTTTGGCTTTCTGATTGCTGTTCTGGGAGTGATGCTGATGACGGTGACAGGAGAAGACGACAAGCAGGCACCGAACCCCGTATTAGGTAATTTTCTTGAGTTCCTGGCCATGTGCAGTGCGGTCGGTTACACCCTAATGGTTAAATATCTGGTGCAACAATATTCCGCTTTCTTGTTAACCGCGTTACAAAGTTTCGTTGGCGTCATTTTTTTCGCCCCTTTTGCGTTCGCTTCCGATTGGCCCGAATCAATATCCATTGATTTGATCGGCACCCTGTTTTACCTCGGGTTGGGTGTTACCCTTGGTGCCTATGGTCTTTTTAACTATGGTCTGGGTCACTTGTCGGCAACGGCGGCGGCGAGTTACACAAATTTATTGCCGGTTATTTCCCTTGTTTTCTCGGTAGGCTTACTTGGAGAACAAATTGCCGCCTTGCAGTGGGGGGCGATTATTCTGGTTATTTTGGGTGTCGTGCTCAGTCAGCCGCGTCGATCCAGGCTGGCCGGTGAGGCGCCTCCGGCCGTTACCGGATAATTACGAAGCGTTAGTGTTGTTTTCAGTGTGTGGGTGGCTGGCCTCTCCCAGCGTGAGCATATTGTATAGTCCTTGTGCATGTTCGGCCGTTTCGACTCCCAGGAAGGTCAGGTAACCACCATCAGGTCGGGTTATCAGACCCTTGGCGTGGAGCCGCTTGGCCGCATCTTTGGTCGCTTGTGTTGCCGTCGAGTGGACTTTTATACCGTCCAGCATGGTGCTGCGCCTGAACTGCATCAGTATATTTATTTCATCTACAATGTCTTTGCTGAGGGACATCAATTGCTCCTGGTAACTGGTTTGTTGATAATTGTCGTGCCGGTAATGGTTGGGGTCGTTATCATTTTTGCCTTAGCGGCGGTTTGCCGACAAGCACGGTAAACCAGGCTGGTAACAACAAAACTATCGACCGTGATCATAGTGTAACTTGTTATAATGACATTACTACCCCTATCAGCGAATCTTTTTTCAAGCAGGTTCTTCGTGACGACAAAACCCTTCAGTCAGCTATCCCTGTCTCCCGCGTTACTCAACAATCTGGCGTCACTGGGATATCACTCGATGACAGAAATTCAGGCCGAAAGCCTGCCGCATACATTGGCCGGGCGGGATATCATTGCTAGAGCAAAAACTGGGAGCGGCAAAACAGCGGCATTCTCTTTGGCCTTGCTTAACCGGGTCAATCCAAAAAACTTTGCGGTCCAGGCTTTGGTTATTTGCCCGACACGGGAGTTGAGCGCTCAGGTCGCTGAAGAAACCCGGCGGCTGGCAAGGCAGATACCTAATATCAAGGTATTGACACTTTGCGGCGGCCAACCCATTGGTCCGCAGATAGGCTCACTGGAATTTGGTGCCCATATTGTTATCGGCACGCCCGGACGCCTGCAAGATCACCTTCGAAAGCGAACCTTGAACATCGATCAGGTGACTACACTGGTTTTGGACGAGGCTGATCGAATGCTCGATATGGGCTTTATCGAGGCCATCAAAGCCATTGCCAGCCAAATTCCAGACAAGCGACAAACACTGCTGTTCTCGGCAACCTACCCGGATGATATTCGATCGCTAAGTGGCCAGTTTCAGGTGAATCCGGTTATGGTGACAGTAGAGAGTGTTCATGCCAGCGATCATATTCAACAAAGTTTCTATCGTTGTCAGCAGAAAACGAAATTGCAGGCGTTATCAGGCGTTCTGGCAAAGTATCGGCCTGGCCATGCGGTGGTATTCTGCAATACCAAGTTAACTTGCGCGGAGGTTTGGCAATATTTGCGGGATTCAGGTTACCAGGCGCTGTCTCTGCAGGGAGATATGCAGCAAAAAGACCGGGATCAAACGTTGGTCAGGTTTTCTCACCGGAGTATAACCATGCTGGTGGCCACAGATGTGGCAGCGCGGGGAATCGACATTGACGATCTGGATGCAGTGGTTAACTATGATCTGCCCAAAGACACAGATGTATATACCCACCGAATTGGCAGAACCGGTCGGGCTGGTAAAGCCGGTGTCGCGATCAGCCTGATGACCGAGCCGGATCATTGGCGTTATGAGCGCATCATCGAAGCTATGAATCTGACTGTTCTGGATGCGGGAACGCTGGTGGATAAAACCCGTTTTCCATGTGCTCCGTCGATGGTGACATTCAGTATCGATGCCGGTAAAAAGCAAAAAATTCGCGCCACCGATATACTGGGCGCCCTGACTGGCACGGTCGGGCTTGCCGGTGATGATGTCGGAAAGATATCCATTTTCCCTTTTGTCTCTTATGTGTCTGTGAAGAGGGGGGTGGCAAAGCGAGCGCTGGCCGGTCTACAAAAAGGTAAAATCAAGGGACGCAACCTTAAAGCGAGACGTTGTTAGATTTAGTTCTGGCCGTCAAATGGACTCAATTCATAATGATCCGGCTTGACTGGATAAATACGAGGCTGACCGGTACAATTTCTGCCGAATTAATAAAAGGAATTGGCTCAAGTGATTATTCGACTCCCCCTTGTCATTATTGTTATTGCGACTTTACTCGCTGGTTGCTCCAGCAGAGAAATACAAAACAGTCTGACCGGCTCCACAGCGCAACGGTTAGTATCTCACAGCATAGATGATTTGATCGTTCAGTTACCGGAAAACGAGTTTGCCAGGTTAGCGGGTAAATCAGTCTATGTCGTCTCTCACTTTCTCTATGATTCAGCGTTAAAGAACTATGCCGATCAAAGGCTGGTTTTTGAGCTGGAAAACGAATACAAGGCAAAGGTGGTTACCGAAATCGCCAAAGCAGATAGAGTGTTAACCATTTTTTATACCTCGTTAGCAACGGATTTGGATAACTTCGGTTTTACCATTCCGATTGGTTACGTACCTGGAATGGCCGATGGTGCTCATCTGAATGTGATAACCCTGGAAAAATTTCATGGCATCGCGGAATTGTATTATTACCTGGGAGAGCAGAATCAACAGCGAAGAGGCAAAACGGTGCAAGCGGTCGTGAAAACAGATGCATTGGGTTTACCCTTTATTACGATACCCTTGTCAAATATCGATAGAGCGGAATAATCTGCTCATTGACTCGCCTGCACCCATATCTTCAGGTCGAGTTTAACCATCCGGTTCAATAATTTGGTGAATTGATTTATGCCATAATCAGAAATAATCCATATTTCTGGCTATTTTTGCGATGCCGGGATGGAGAATAACGACAAAGGGATTAAACTGAACGTTTTTACTTCTCAAATACCACTCAAACCAAAAAAGGATATAGAGTTATGTCAACATCAGAATATCATGTGCAGGATAAGAGATTGCTTGACTGGAGCGAACGAGCGATAGCGCACCAGGTTGTTTTCGAGACACGTGTCTTGAAAAACCTGAATGAGGGGGGGTGGAAATCCCGGCTGTTTCTTCGACATATTTTGACAACCGAGGTCGGGAAACAGACCGATACTTCGGTACTGAAACACTCAGAAGCGCTGATGATAGAGTTTGGCGCCATGGGTCGGAAATGTTCTGCAGTACTTTTTTCAGAGATCGCCACAGTGGCGTTGTTTGTCGATATTTCAGACGAAGAGGTTGAGCTGATAGGTTTTCATGATCCTGACGGATTTTGGCAGTACCTGGATAGCTTCCCGAATTGGTATAAATTTATGACATCGAATTGTCCAAGAGCCGCATATTGGAGGAATCGGTAGGATTCTGGTTATAGATACTTGCCATAATGTGTGTTCAGTTACAGGTTGGGTATTTTCAATAAATAAAGCTGGCCTTTGGCAATGTGAATGAGTATCGTTTGTAATCTGCCGATTGCAAAGTCAGTATTTGTGAACACCAGGGTATTCTAGAAAGATTTTGTCATTCTGTGTCGATCAGTAACTGAAGAACCTCACACCCTGTCTTGGAGGACGGAGCTTGCAGGAAGCTCGACTTTACCCGCCTTGGCGGGGCGGCAGGTAACTGCTATCCTGTCATCAGGCAAGGCGGCCGGCGGGTCGTGTCGATAATAACACCCGCAACCCGAGCGCATATTCCTGCACCGCGTGATCGGGTCATACTTGTTAGTTACCAAGATAGCTAGTCAATTGGAGGAGTCGAGAAACAGGCTGCCTGACGGCAGGTGCTATCCCTCCCCTCCGATAAGGAAGGGGCTCTCGCACGAAAATATGAAAACACGTATCACCGAACTCTTTGGGATCGAACACCCCATTATTCAAGGCGGCATGCATTTTGTTGGTTTTGCCGAACTGGCCTCTGCGGTATCAAACGCGGGCGGACTCGGCATGATTACCGGTCTGACGCAGAAATCCCCCAAGGATTTGGCCAATGAAATTGCCCGCTGCAACGAAATGACAGATAAACCTTTTGGGGTGAACCTGACGTTTCTGCCTATCGTAACTACACCCAATTATCCCGGTTACATTCAAGCGATTGCCGATGGTGGCGTAAAGATAGTGGAAACCGCTGGTCGCAGTCCGGAAAAGTATATGCCAGCGTTGAAAGAAGCCGGTATTAAAGTGATTCATAAGTGTACCTCAGTTCGTCATGCGTTAAAGGCGCAGGAAATCGGTTGTGACGCTGTATCCGTAGACGGTTTTGAATGTGGCGGTCACCCGGGCGAAGACGATATTCCCAATATGATTTTGCTGCCACGTGCGGCCGAAGAACTGAGCATTCCTTTTGTCGCTTCAGGTGGTATGGCAGACGCGCGCTCTCTGGTTGCGTCACTCGCAATGGGAGCAGAAGGTATGAATATGGGAACCCGGTTTATCGCCACCAAGGAAGCCCCGGTTCACCAAAATGTGAAAGACGCCATTGTCGCTGCCTCGGAACTGGATACACGGCTGGTAATGCGCTCCCTGAAAAACACAGAGCGGGTAATGAACAACGCCGCTGTCGAACGCCTGATGGAAAAAGAGAAAAAACTGGGCGATAATCTCAAATTTGAAGATATTATCGCCGAAGTAGCAGGCGTTTACCCGAAAATCATGAAAGAAGGCACAATGGACGCCGGTGCCTGGTCATGCGGTATGGTCGCCGGATTGATTCATGATATTCCCACCTGTGAAGCGTTGATCAGCGGCATAATGCGTGAAGCCGAAGTCCTGATCAGAGAGCGTCTCGCTGGTTTCCTGTAAGGTAACGCAGTCAGATTCCAAATCTGTGTCTGTAGCTGTAGACAGCATAGAGAGGATGAGAGTTCTGTGTTCGCTATAGTGCATAGAAAGCCGAGCAGATAATGCGGCTTCGCTACTTTACCACCTAATCGGCGGAGTTTTGAATTGCGCGGGTGGGAAAGAGCCATGGCAATGGCGATCAGGTCTGCATCATGCCGGCGCTGCCCGACGATCTGAAGCCCAATGGGCAGGTCGTCGCGGGTCAGTCCGATCGGCACGCCCACCACCGGATGCCCCGACAGGCTGAACGGCACCGTAAAAGCCGACTTGCGGTGGGGCTGACCACCGATCATCGGGCGCTGGTCATAGATTGGCAGCGGGCCGTCAAGTTTTTGCGCCATCATATGTTTATGTGCCGAACCGAATGTAACGGGCAAAATTCGAACATCATAGGCTATCAGGAATTGCTCAATCTAGCCTAAAATCCGGTCGCGTTCATTGATATGGGTGAAATAGTCGCGCGTATCGCTGGCCGCCAACACCCACTGGTTACCGCTGAATCTCCGACACAACTCAATTTTCCAGATCTGGATACCCTGGCCATCGTCACCCAGGCCATACACCAAAAGAAAGCACTTCAGATTCAATACCGATCACTCTCTAGCGGCCTGACTACCCGAGAGATAGTGCCCTTTGCTTTAGTCGATAATGGATTGCGCTGGCGCGTGCGTGCTCATGACCGCAAACGGAAGGCCTTCAATGGCTTTGTCGTCAATCGTATTGTCCGCCCCAAAATACTAAATGCAGAAATTCCTACCGAGCAAACCCGCGATGCAGACATCCAGTGGAACCGCATCGTCAGAATGCATATTGTTCCCCACCCAAGGTTGTCGCCCTTTTTCTATGCCCGCTATCTTGGCCTGGGTGATAATCAGTTGATTTATTTGCTGCCAACTTGCCTCTGTTATCTGGCTCACCCATCCCTGCAAACTCGACTTGGAGGGGGACAGCTTACAGCCTAACCGCACAAAGCTGTTGAACGTCGCCGAGTCCTCCAGGTAAAACGCCAACTCGTTATAACTCAACTCTCTTATCTGCTTTAACAGAGCAAAGCGCCATACAGCACCGGATTATCGTCAATCCAGTCAGAAATTGATTTCAATCGCTTCTGCAAGCGTAACAACGGCACTTGAGGGGTACGCTTCCAACGGGCAGTCACAGAGAATATCGACCCAAGCAAGAGAGAGCCAGAGCGGGCACATGTCGGGATGGAATGGAGATGCCTCGGTACGCTTAAACCGGCTGGATGGCCCCGGGATGGCGGGGTTCAGACACAAAAAAACCGGTTTCAGAGAACCGGTTTTTTTGTTTAATGGCGGAGAGGGAGGGATTCGAACCCTCGGTACCTTGCGGTACACACACTTTCCAGGCGTGCTCCTTCGACCACTCGGACACCTCTCCTGCACTTTGCGGGGCGCAACTCTAATACAAATAAACGCTAAAAGCAATACAAAACCGTCACGCTTTTTGGCGGCGGAGTTTGCCAGACTCTTTCTTTTGGCAGCCTGAACGGATTACACTGGGTCACCTGAAAATGTAATAAAAGTACCCCTACTATGTTTGAGTCACTGGAAATACCCTATTATGTTCAATTGCTTATATCTTGTGCCCTGGTTGGCTCGCTGGTTTTTACTCTGGCACGGGCCAGTATGGTCAGACGTCATTCCGAACTGAAAAGAACTCATGAGCAACTGGCGGCGCGTCTGGAAACGGAACTCGACGCGCATCGACAATCGACAGTGGAACTTCAGGCTCGTACCTCGAGGGTACATGAGCTGGAAACGAAAGTGGAGGTGATGCTGGCCGAGCTTCAGAATGAAAGAGCAGCCCGGTCGAAGGTTCAATCCGAATTGGAAGCATCGCAAGATCAATACCTGCAATCGACCACCGAAAAAGAGGGATTGATCCGCGAAAATGCTCTGTTGGCTGCCGGTTCCAAAGAAAAACAGGCCGGTTTTGATCGACAAATGGCTATAAAAAATGAGCAATTTGCGGAAATAAAAACAAAAGAAAATAAACTAACGGCTCAATTGACCGATTTGCAGTTGGCTTATCAGGCATTGACACGCCAACATGCGGCGTTGGAGTCAACTTTGTCTGAAAAAGAGGCCGGCTTTGCGCAGCAGTTGAAGGCATTGGCAAATCAGGAAACCGTGTTGAAAGAAAATTTTGAGAATCTGGCTAATCGCATACTGGAAAACAAGGGCAGGCAGTTTAACGAAAAAAGCAAGGAAGTGCTTGATTCCATTTTGGTGCCTTTCAAACAGCAGATGGATGATTTCAAAAAGCGGGTAGAGGATATGCACGTTGCCGAAATCCAAAAGCAGTCGGAATTGGATCGTGAATTGGCCAACCTCAAGTCAATGAATTTGCAAATGACTGCCCAGGCACATAATTTGGCCGTTGCCTTACAGGGGCAGAAGAAAATGCAGGGCAATTGGGGCGAGCTGGTTCTGGAAAATGTCTTGGAGCGATCAGGACTTCAGTTGGATAAAGACTATAAAAGGGAGCAAAGTTTTTCTACCGAGAATGGCCGAAGTCGGCCAGATGTCGTGGTTTATTTGCCACAGGGCAAGCATCTGATTATTGACGCAAAAGTCTCTCTCAATGCGTATACACGCTTTGTCAACAGTGAAGAGGATGCCGAGCGGAGCGCCGCTATCAGTGAACATACGCAAAATATTGCCAATCGAATCAAAGAATTGTCGAACCGCCACTACTATGCCTTGCCCGGCCTGAAGTCGCCCGAAATGGTGTTTATGTTTATTCCCATCGAATCGGCATTTGTAGAGGCATTGAAGCACGATGAAATGTTGTTTCAGAAGGCAATTGAACAAAATGTGTTGGTCGCCACCCCCACCACGCTGTTGACCAGCCTGAATATCGTGGCTCAATTATGGCGCTTTGAGGATCAGAACAGGAATACCGCTGAACTGGCGGAACGGGCAGGTAAAATATACGACAAGCTCAATGCTTTTGTCGGCAATATGCAGAGTATTGGTCGGCAACTGGATCGGGCCAAGGAGGTGTATGACAAAGCCTTTGGTCAGTTGGTGTCCGGCCGGGGTAATCTGATCAAGCAGGCAAGTGATTTCAAGAAGTTGGGTATCTCCATCAAATCTGAACTGCCGGGAGAGCTGGTTGACAAGGCGGAATTGGAAAGCGAGGCTCAACTATCGATCGAACCTTCTATTGAAACTGCCATAGAACCTGATTTCGATAGGCGTCCTTGATCGGTTAGTCAGTTTTCAGTGCGTCTTTAGCGAACTTGGGTCGATAGGCGCATAATGATAGCCACTGCTCATCGTTCAGGCTTCCGTACATATCCGCTTGTGCGGGGCTCAGGTCATTGACGGTATCTTCAAGCTCTCGCAGCGACAAGATGGCCTGTTTCAGCTCATTCGATGCGTCATCGAGCAATACCCATATCTTTAAAACCTTTTTGTTTATATGACGAGTGTAGCCGTTACCAATCGTCGTCATCCAGATATCCATCGCCAGTAACGATTTATCCCAATGGGTGACGCTGGCATTTTCCTTGATTTCCAGGGCTTCGAGCTTTTGATCCAGCGCCCCTTTTTCCTGAATCATTTTTGATTGGATGGCGGCAAGCAGCTCGAAAATAAGCCCTATTCGCTCTTTGCTCATTTTATCTGCGTAGTTGATCGCTTTCGACAGTTGCGCCGAACGATCGATCACTCGCGCCCGAAACACCGCACTCATGGCGAGAATCATCGCGCGTGTGATTTTATCGTTCTGCTCCAATACGTTTAACAAGTGGTCGGTTTTGGTTTTTAGATCCTTTACCCGCTTGCGATGCCTTAGCCATTTGAAAACAACATCGTTAATCGCTTTCATAGAGATATCCCTAACTCATGGGTTGTGATGGATAAATGAGGCGACAATGCCCTTGCGATTGTGGCCGGTTGCGTTAAACCTAACACAAAATCAGGGTTTTTGCCGATAAAAACCGGTAAGCCTGGTCAAATGCTATCGATCTCGATACACCATGACGGAATTAAATAAAGCCATTGATTGATCGATTATGTCTCTGTTAGAATGCTCGCTCTTTGTTTTGGTGACTTCCGTTGGTCTCCTCGCAACGTGAAATCGTTAACCCGGTCAGGCCCGGAAGGGAGCAGCCGCAGCGGTGAATCGTGTGCCGGGGTTCGGCTGGCGGAAGTCGCCACCCTTCTTAACTTTGTTGCTTGCCTTGAGTTTGTTGTGCTTGAATCTGTGATTCTGGACGCCATAAGTTGCTTTATGGTGTTGGTATCTGCTGTCTCTTTCATGTAAAAATAAAGCGTTCAACAATAATTATCGCAATCTTATCTATCCGCTAAAACCGTTATGAGCTATCAAGTATTGGCCAGAAAGTGGCGCCCAGGGTCGTTTAAAGATATGGTCGGCCAGGAGCACGTGCTCAAAGCACTGATTCATTCGTTGGATAATCAGCGGCTCCATCATGCCTATTTGTTTACCGGCACTCGAGGTGTCGGTAAAACCACCATCGGCCGAATTCTGGCAAAATGTTTGAATTGTGAGAGTGGCATTACCTCTGAGCCCTGCGGCCAGTGCACCAGTTGTCTGGAAGTGAATGAAGGGCGCTTTATCGATCTGATTGAAATAGATGCTGCATCCAGAACGAAAGTCGAAGATATGCGCGAGCTGCTTGACAATGTGCAATACGCGCCGACGAGGGGCCGATTTAAAGTTTACCTTATTGACGAAGTGCATATGTTGTCTACTTCGAGTTTTAACGCACTACTCAAAACGCTCGAGGAACCGCCTTCTCACGTTAAGTTTCTTTTAGCGACGACAGATCCCCAAAAATTGCCGGTAACCATACTTTCCCGCTGTTTACAGTTTAATCTCAAAAATATGCCGGCAGAGAAAATCGTTCACTATTTGGAATGGATATTGGGTCAGGAGAATATCACTTTTTCGACGGCTTCTTTGTGGCTGCTGGCACGGGCTGCCGATGGTAGTATGCGCGATGCGTTAAGTTTAACGGATCAGGCAATTTCTTATTGCCACAGTCAGTTAGATGAGTCGCAGGTAAGCGAAATGCTGGGTACGGTTGATCATGCCCAAACCCACAAGTTGATAGCGCATCTTGCCAACAATGATGCAAAAGGGTTGCTTGATGCGAGTGCTGAAATGGCGCAGTTCTCTCCTGATTATCGAGAGTTACTGGCAAATGTGATCGATATTTTGCATCGTGTTGCGATCGAACAGGCGGTGCCGGGGGCGACTGACAACTCGATGGGTGACCAACGCACTATTTGTCGGTTCGCGGCTTGTTTGACGGCTGAAGATGTTCAATTATGGTATCAAATTGCATTGGTTGGGCGTAACGATCTGGCAATGTCACCGGATTTGAAATCAGGCTTCGAGATGGTGTTGTTAAGAATGCTTGCATTCAAACCGAATATCCAGTCCAGTGAAGAGTTGGGTAAGCCGGTTGCGCTAAACAGTTCGGTTTGTTCTGGCAAACCACAGACCGACACTATAGCCTTTTCGCCCACGCCCACGCCCACGCCCACGCCCACGCCCACGCCCACGCCCACGCCCACGCCCACGCCCACGCAGGCGCCGAATTCAACTTGCAATGAATTGGTGCAAAAATCGTTTGCAGAAAAAGACAATCCTGAACAGCTAAGTGACCATCCGGCATTTAAGCAGATTCCTCCTCCAGATTATGATCAGGTGCCACCGCCGCTTGAATTTGATGATATGCCTTTGTGTGATCATGATTTGCAATACCCCAAACCCGATTCGGCAGGGATGGAAGGTTGGCTCGCGGTGGAGGAGAAGAAGGAAGAGAATGTGGCTGACGCAAAACCTGCCCAGCCTGACCTGGCATCGTCCGATTCTGACAACGACCGTGCAAATGGTACGGATAGCGGAGATAGTGCGGATAGTGTTAGTTCAAAGCCATTTATCTGGGAGGAAGATTACAAAGATTTGGGGCTGTCCGGCATGACACTGAATCTTGCGGCAAACTGTGCCTGGGTAGCGAAGCATGACCGGCATATAGAATTACAGGTTGACAGTGGTAATTTCAGGTTAATTACTGCTGTACATAAAAAGCGTATCATCGATGCGTTGGCGGAACGTGTGGGGCCTGACGTAACGATCGAGATACTGGAGTCGGAGCCGGATATCGAGACGCCTGCCAAACGCGAAGAGCGTTTGCAAGAAGAGCGGCGATTGCTGGCTGTCGAGTCGATAGAGCAGGACACCAATGTCAAGGCGATTGTCGAGGCATTCCAAGCACGAGTGATCGAAAAGTCGATCGCGCCTATTGACTAAGACTTGCTTCACAGGATTGAAGTCATTGGCTCCCCTGTCCGTGATAAAGTGATAGAATGTCGTTCTATCAATCATGGATTCGGTGAAACCGCTTTTCTGGGAAAAGCGTTTGCCAAAACAGTGGTCTTTAACAACCTTTTAACTATACAGGTATCGACAATGTTTGAAGGCGTAGATCTGGGCGACATAATGAAACAAGCCCAGAAAATGCAAGAGCAGTTACAAAAGGCGCAGGAAGAATTGGCGCATGCCGAGGTGACTGGGGAGTCAGGCGCAGGCTTGGTGCAAGTGGTGATGAATGGCAGGCATGATGTCAAGAAAGTGAAGATAGACTCCACCGTGATGGCAGAAGACAAGGAAATGCTCGAAGACTTACTGGCGGCTGCGGTCAACGATGCGGTGAGAAAAATTGAGAGTACCCATAAAAATAAAATGGCCGGCTTTGCCTCTGGCATGGGTATACCGCCTGGCTTCAATATGCCGGGGTAACTGTCTTTTGTCTTTGTCTCCTCTTATCGACCGGCTCGTCGAGTCACTTAGTTGTTTGCCCGGTGTCGGTCGCAAGACCGCTATGCGAATGGCGTTGCACTTGCTTGAACGTGATCGCACCGGCGGGGCGCAATTGGCTGATGCGCTACAAAAAGCCATGGCGTTGGTGAAGCGTTGCGATCAGTGCCATACCTTTACCGAAGAGCCGGTGTGTGCAATTTGTCGCAGTCACAAACGGTCAGACGATTTGTTATGTGTTGTTGAAACACCGACAGATTTACAGGCCATCGAAGCGCTGGGAACCTATCAGGGCAAATATTTCGTATTGATGGGGCATTTGTCGCCGATAGAGGGCCTAGGGCCCGATGAGATCGGTATTTCTGACCTGGTTGCTCTGGTTAGAAACAGGCAATGTCGGGAAATTGTCGTTGCCACCAATCCTACCATGGAAGGCGAAGCTACAGCTCACTATATCGCCGATGTGTTAGAAGCTGAAGACGTAGCTGTGACTCGTCCAGCCCAGGGACTGCCATCCGGAGGTGAGTTGGGATATCTCGACGGTGCCACCCTTACTCACGCATTTGTAGGTAGAAAACCAGTTAAATGACCCGCTCACAGTACTCTTCATCATCTTCTGGCTCTGTTGCATCTTCCGCGCGCGCGCCGTCCTATGAGTTTATTGATTCACAAGACAGGTTCAACCATTGCTTGTCACTTTGTCTCGGTTCCGAGTTTGTTTCGATCGATACCGAGTTCGTCAGAACCAATACGTTTTATTCCAATCCTGGCCTATTCCAAGTGGCGGTCGCCGACAGCATTTTTTTGATCGATCCGCTGGCAATTCAGGATTTGTCTCTTCTCGCCGATCTACTGAGTTCGACCAAAACCAAAAAAATTATGCATGCGATGGGGGAAGACATCGATCTGTTTAAACACAGTTTGAAAATCTTGCCCAATCATGTCTTTGATACGCAGATAGCGGCTGCTTTGATCGGTATTGGGCCATCCATTGGCTATGCCAATTTGGTGAATCATGTCCTCTCGCTGGAGCTGGATAAAGGCGAAACGCGATCGAACTGGTTGCAACGGCCGTTGACTGACAAGCAAAAACACTACGCAGCGAATGATGTGTTTTACCTGGCAAAGATTTATCCTCAACTTCTAAAGCAACTTGAGCGACTGGAACGCGAAGGCATCGTTGAAGAAGAGTGTCAACGCCTGATCGGTCTGATCGATCAGGCCGGTAATACCGACCTGTATTATCTTAAAATACGTGGTGCCTGGCGACTGACCAGGCACAAGCAGTTCATTTTAAAAAGCTTGTGCAGCTGGCGTGAGCGAACGGCGATGGACCTCAATAAACCACGGGCGCGAATTCTTCCAGATGCTGTATTACAGACTATCGTAGAAAAAATGCCTTCCGACTTGCGCCAATTGTATATCGCCGCGCATCAAAACCCGCAGACGGTTCGTCAGTTTGGCGAGGAAATACTCGAAATAATTCATGGCTGTGCAGGGATTTCTGACGACTGTATCGAAGCAAAGCGGGACGGGGACGGGAAGGGAGTTAAAACAAGCCAAGACAAAGATCGCGAAAACATGCAGCTCATTATGGCGCCGCTGACATCGCAGCAACAAGGTTTGCATAAAAAACTGAAATCTGTCGTCCGTACCGTTGCGCAACAATCCGGATTTTTACCGGAGATGCTGGGTAACGGTAGAGTGCTGGAAGAGATGGTGTCCAGATCCTGGTCGGTTGCAGACGTGTATGTTCCCTCGTTTTATCAAGGTTGGCGCTGGCCAAGGGTCGGGCAGCGATTGCAAACAGTCGTTCGGCAATATTTGGATGAAAATCAATCAGGTATAAGTGGCAAATGAATGAAGCAAGTGTGATTTGCTCTGTTTACAAGAGTGCTAAAAAGGAAGGAATGTATTTGTATATTGACAAAAAAAGTCAATTGGACGATGTGCCTGAGGCGTTAGCGCAATTATTTGGTCGAATGATACACGTGCTTGACTTTCTGTTAACGCCGAACAAAAAACTAGCCGGGGTTGAGGCGACCAGGGTGCTTCAGGATATCGGGGAAAAGGGCTATTTTTTACAGATTCCCCCGCGCGAGGAAAACCTGCTTATAGCGCACCGAGCGGCAATGGGGCTGGACCCTGAGCTGGAAAAAAACAATGGTTGTTGAGCCCATGTCTTTCTGGCAGGTCAAAACACTTGATGAAATGTCGCCAGAGGAGTGGGAATCACTCTGTGATGGTTGTGGTAAGTGTTGCCTGCATAAACTAGAGGATGAAGACGATGGCGAAATTTATTACACGGATATTGCCTGTCGTTATCTGGATGAGCAAAAATGCCAGTGTACTGTTTATCGACAAAGATTGGAGAAAGTACCCGAGTGCATGTGTTTGAAAGCGGTTGACCTCGCCGGTATGTCATGGTTACCTGCAACCTGTGCTTACCGCCTTCTTTACGAAGGAAAATCCTTGCCCGATTGGCACCCTCTGGTCAGCGGAAATTTACAAACGATCCATAATGCGGGTATGTCTGTCAAAGGCCGGATCGTTGCTGAAACCAGCGTGGCAGAAGACGAATGGCAGGATCATATTATCTTTGGGATCAAGTAGTCAGCGGGGTCAAAGTCAGTACTGGGTGTCAAATACAGCGGGTTAAACGATCGATGTCACCTTTCGGTTTAGAAACAGAGGTTCAACTTTACGATGGATGATTGGTTCAGAGTTTTCAGTCAGCAGAATTATTATTTATTGGCCTGGATTTGTTATTTAATTTCCGCCACTGGCGTATGCGTGGTTTTTCTAAGGATAACGAAAAATATATCCTATCGAGGATTGCGTCGCTTTTTGCGGTGGTCGCTGGTGGTTTTGTTGTATACGCCGGTCTATACGATTGCCGATGAAAGCTGGATGGTTCCTGCCTTTCTGGTTGGCCTGTACGAGTATGCGCTTGGTAATCAGGACGTGGCACAAAAGGCAGGAATATCGTTATTGATCGGTATCGGTATCGTTCTGCTTCTCGTCAAGTTAGAGTTTGTTCTTCGTAAGTTGTTGCATCTGCAAGCCGAGTGACCTTGCCATTCAAGTGTTTCCGGCAAATCGAAATCCAGAAAAAACGGTACCTGGGCATGACGTATTCGTTGCCTGCTTTCGCGGCTGCGTTGTAGTTAGCGTAAAAACTGCTATACCTAATGTATCTGCCTGGCGTATATCCGTTATGCTTGGTTTAGCTATGGCGGTTTGACTCTGTTCGTTTAGCTGTGGTTTTTAGCTATGCCCATTTAACTATGCCGAAGCGGATTTAATTGGAATCCCGATGCTTACTTATAAATCTCCCTTTACATTAATTGTCCTTCTCGTTTGTTCTTGCTTCGTTGTGGCCGCCTCCAACGCGATTTATGCGGCCGATGAACCCAAAGATGTTCGGGTGCTTATCGATATATCTGGTAGCATGAAAAAAAATGATCCAAATAACCTGCGCATACCGGCGGTCAACCTGTTAACGGAGTTAATCCCGGATGGTAACAAAGCCGGAGTATGGACCTTTGGTCAATACGTCAACATGCTTGTCAAACACGATGTCGTGGATGATCGATGGCGAAAAATGGCCAAACAAAAGGCAAACCAGATCAATTCGGTCGCTCTGTTCACCAATATCGGTTCCGCCCTGGAAAAAGCGGCTGACAATTTGTTCAATTCAAATGTTTCCAAGGATGTCCACTTTATTCTTCTGACCGACGGCATGGTGGATATAGATCGCGATCCGGCGAAAAACTATGCAGAACGAGAACGTATTCTTTCAGATATTGTCCGAAAGTTTAAAAATGCTGGCGCCGTTATCCATACCATTGCCTTGTCCAAAAATGCAGATTCGTCATTTTTGAATAAATTGTCGGTTCATACCAATGGTGCGTCAGAACGTGCCGAGTCTGCCTCGGATTTAACCCGGATTTTTGCCCGTACTTTCGATCAGGCGGTGCCTGCGGAACAGGTTCCTATCGAGGGCAATCGTTTCGATATTGATTCAAGCGTCGAGGAGTTGACGGCGTTGATTTTCAGACAACCCGGTAGCCGAGAGGCCAGTTTGATCGAGCCTTCACGGCAGCGCTATAATCTCAACAATAAGCCCGACTATGTAAGATGGTACCAGGATGCGGGCTATGATTGGATTACCGTAAAACGGCCTTTCGAGGGTACCTGGATTATCGATGCCGACTTGCTGCCGGATAGTCGGGTAACGGTAGTGAGTCATTTGCAGCTAAAAGTGCAAAAGTTGCCTGTCAATTTTTTTGCTGGTGACATGCTGGATCTGGTCGTTTCATTGGAAGAAAAAGGTGAAACCATTACAGCGGCCGAGTTTCTGAAGGTGATCGATGTAGATCTGAAAATCAGGCGGGAAGATGGTAAATCCGGCACCAAAAGGCTGTCAGACCCGAACAATCCGCCGGTGAATGGGATTTACCAGGATAAAGTCAGTAAGCTGAGTACCGTTGGCCAATATGAGGTGAATGTTTTGGTCGACGGGAAAACGTTCAAACGCAAGAACCGGCAAATTGTCAATCTAAGATCACCTCTCGATGTCGAGCTAAGTGTTGCGCCTGAAGCAGATCAGCCAGCGGCTTACAATTTGGTCGTGTCGCCACTCAGTGAGGATATCGATTTATCGAGAACCCGAGTTGCAGCCAGAATAACGGCACCTAATGGGACAAGCAAAATTGAAATGCTTCCGCTATCGAAACGAGGCGATAAATGGCAAATGAAGATTACTCCGAAGAAGGGGGATGGGGCTTATCGGGTTGATCTGAAAGTACAGACTGTGAACACTCAGGGTAACAGTTTTAAGTTTGCGCCACGGTCGTTTGATGCTGTATTCCCGATTGATTCTTCGGCGGGCGGCATTGTGAGTATTCCCGAACCTGAGACAGAGCCGGAAAAATCGGTAACAGAGGGGCCTCCTTCTGAGCCGGAACCGGTTATTGCGGCACCGACCGAGGTGCCGGAAAATCTCGAACAAGATGCACCGCTACCCGAGTCTGAATCTGGTGATGACGCTATGTTGTTTATCCTGGGTGGGGTTGCCGCTGTCTTGGCTGTGTTGGGTGCGGCTGTCTTTTGGTTTATAAAAAGGAAAAAGAAATCTGGGCAAGATAGTGCTGACTCGGGCGACCGGGAAGATGCCAGCTTGGCAGAGGCAAGCATAGAGGAATCGGAAATTGATCAGCTGCTGAAGACTGATGAATCAACGAAGACCGATGAACCAACGAAAACAGATGAGTCGGTGGATCTGGATGATGTCTTGGATTACGTTGATTCTGAACCCGAGGCGATGGCGCCAGAAACTGATCGGACAAATGAGCCAGAAACACAGGGAATAACGCAGTTTGATACCGAACCCGAGCCAGAAGAAGACTATACCAGTGAATCGGAAATTGACGCATTGTTGGAAGATTTGTCAGATTCGGACGAAGTGATCGATGATAAAAAAAACAATGATAGCGTCGCAGAAATTTTGGCGGATGGTGATCCGGATGATCTAGCGACGGAGCCGTCTGGTGATATGGCTGGCGATCAGGAAGTGACGGAAGATGACGATGAGGAATTTAATCTGGAAGACTTCGATATCTCGGATACGGATGACCTTATTTTAGATGATGACAAGAAACAGTGATGTCATTTGTCAGCCACTGAATGATGAGCGCCCGGTCTCTATATTGTCGACCCAGCCGGGTACTCTTTTTTATTTCTGAATCCGTCGATCAGGCGGTGATTACTGCTCCATTTCTTTTTCAGAAAAAACGCCGTCAAAAAGTGGGCTGGTTAGATAGCGCTCAGCCGAGTCCGGCAAAATGACAACGATATTCTTATCCTTGAACTCAGGTTGTTCGGCCAGCCTGGTTGCGGCACAGACAGCCGCTCCGCTGGAAATTCCAGCCAGTATTCCTTCTTCCTTCATCAGTCGATGAGCGAACGTGATAGCATCTTCGTTACTGACTACTGCCACTTTATCGACAATATTCAGGTCCAGGTTTTTGGGTACAAAGCCGGCACCGATACCTTGGATTTTGTGTGGTGAGGGTTGCAACGGTTTACCATGGATATATTGAGTGATAACGGGCGATACCTCGGGCTCTACCGCAACGGAGGTAATGCTTTTGCCTCGGGTGTGCTTGATATAGCGTGAAATACCGGTGATAGTGCCACCGGTGCCAACACCGGCGACCAGCACGTCAATGCGGCCATCTGTGTCCTGCCAGATTTCCGGCCCGGTGGTTTTTTCATGGATATCAGGGTTGGCGGGGTTATCGAATTGCTGCAGTAACAGCGTGTCGTTTTTGTTTTGGTCCAGCATTTGCTGGGCTTTGTCAATGGCGCCCTGCATGCCCTTTGCCGGATCAGTCAGCTCAATTTCGGCGCCCAGTGCTTTTATGATTTGCCGTCTTTCCAGGCTCATCGATGCCGGCATGGTAAGTATTAATTTGTAGCCACGAGAGGCAGCGACAAAAGCCAGAGCGATGCCCGTATTACCACTTGTCGGCTCGATCAGCGTCATGCCCGGTTTCAGTATGCCATTTTTTTCTGCATCCCAGATCATATTCGCGCCGATACGGCATTTTACAGAGTGCGCCGGGTTTCTGCCTTCGATTTTTGCCCAGATAGTGCCACTAGTGATTCGGTTGAGTTTGACAAGGGGGGTATTGCCAATAGACTCGGAGTTGTCAGCGTAGATTTTTGTCATTTTCATCTCTTTTTTACTGGTTGAATGTTTTGTAATCCTTTGATTGCTGCATATTATCGCTTTTCAAGCAGTTTTGGCACGACGAGAACAGACCATTCGCCTGACCAAAAACAGGCATCGAGTCTTATTTAACCTGATAATTGTGTGATTTCGCCATTGCCGGGTAAAATGCGGCCGAATATAATCGCAGAACAATTGAAGTTTACACGCAGGAATAAATATATGAATTTTACTGGTACTGAGAACTATGTTGCAACGGAAGATTTGCAAATGGCGGTAAACGCGGCCATTCACCTGCAAAGGCCATTGTTGATCAAGGGAGAGCCGGGTACCGGAAAAACCATGCTGGCTGAGGAAATGGCGGCGGCGTTGGATATGCCGCTGATTTCCTGGCATATCAAATCTACGACTAAAGCGCAGCAGGGGTTATATGAATATGATGCGGTATCGAGGTTGCGTGATTCCCAGTTAGGCGATGACAAGGTTCATGATATAAGCAACTATATTGTGAAAGGAAAACTGTGGGAAGCCTTCACCTCCGAGAAACAGTCTATTTTATTGATAGATGAAATTGATAAAGCGGATATTGAATTTCCCAATGACTTGCTTTTGGAACTGGACAAAATGGAGTTCTATGTCTACGAGACAAAAGAGCGAGTGGTCGCTCGTACCCGTCCGATTGTCGTTATCACAAGTAACAATGAAAAAGAATTGCCCGATGCGTTTTTACGGCGTTGTTTCTTCCACTACATTACCTTTCCCGACGAAAAAACCATGAACGAGATAGTCGATGTTCACTTCCCGAAGGTGAAACAGAGTCTGGTTCGTGATGCTTTGGAGATATTCTTCGATATTCGTAAGGTGCCGGGCCTCAAGAAAAAGCCCTCTACCTCGGAATTGATCGACTGGCTCAAGTTGCTGATGGCCGATGAACTGTCTGCCAAAATTTTGCAAGAGCATGATAACGCACAAGCTATTCCGCCTTTGTATGGTGCGCTGGTGAAGAACGAGCAAGATGTCACACTGTTGCAGCGATTGGCCTTTATGAGCCGTCGTCGTACGTAAGCTTTGGCGCTGAGCGTCATGGCCAGCAATGCGTTAGCGAATGGCTTATTGATGAACACCCGAGTAGCGAACAACTCAGTATCAAGCAAGAGTGCAGACCAATGCTAGTTGATTTTTTCCTTGAAGTTAGAAAAGCCAGAGTTCCGGCGAGTTTGCGTGAGTATCTGGATTTGGTCGAGGCATTGCAGGCTCGTTTGGCGTTTGCTGATCTGGACGAGTTCTACTACCTCAGTCGCCTGTGTCTGGTCAAAGACGAGCGACATTTCGACAAGTTTGATCGCGCGTTCGACAGCTATTTCAAAGGCATAGAATCCCTGGATATGGCTTTGGAAGCGGCAATTCCCGATGACTGGCTGCGAGCCGAATTTGAGCGACAGTTATCCGAGGAAGACAAGCGGAAAATAGCCTCCCTTGGCGGGCTTGAAGAGTTGATCGAAACCTTCAAGCAGCGTTTGGAAGAGCAAAAAAGACGACACCAGGGCGGCAACAAAATGATTGGCACTGGTGGTACCTCGCCATTTGGTGCCAATGGCTACAATCCCGAGGGTTTTCGTATCGGACAGAAAAAGTCCAGGCACAAGTCAGCGTTGAAAATCTGGGAAAAGCGCGGTTACAGAGACCTCGATGACAGCATTACGATAGGTATCCGGAATATTTGGATATCAACATGGTTCCTGAACGCCACAATGCGGTAAAAGTGCTGTTATTTCTCGATGTCGGTGGTTCGATGGATCCGCACGTCAAGGTCTGTGAAGAGATATTTTCGGCATGCCGGGCTGAGTTCAAACATCTTGAATACTTTTACTTTCATAATTTTATTTATGAAAGTGTCTGGAAAAACAATATCCGAAGAATGAGTGAAACCACCTCGACCTGGGATTTGATACATAAGTATACGCCAGATTATAAAGTGATTTTCGTTGGCGATGCCAGTATGGCGCCTTACGAGATCACCCATGCCGGAGGCAGTATCGAACACTGGAATGAAGAGCCGGGCGCGGTATGGATGAAGCGGCTTAAAGATCATTTTAAAAAGGTTATTTGGCTGAATCCTATGCCCGAATCTTACTGGGGTACTGGCGGTTCTCTCGGGATAACCAAGGAGTTGATCGAGAGAGAAATGTATCCATTGACCCTGGAAGGGTTGGAAGCCGGCATGAAGTCGTTGACAAAGTAATGGGCAACAGAGCAGTGGTGAATACCGCCACAGCAAGCGTCAATGAATAAAAACAATGATTGATACAAATAACAATCAACACCAGTCACCCAATTTATCAGAGTTCACGGGTTGAATTGCCAGACTGGTGGCAGTGGATACCCTGGCCTGAATTCTGAACAAAAAAAGCCGGTGGGGTTGGAGCCACCGGCCTAAACTCGGCTTTGGCCACCATCTGGCCAAAACAACAGCTCAACTAAATGCTACCTAGTTTCCCTGTGTCAAGACTTAAGCGAATGAAATGCCATTTTATCAATAATCCATTTTAAACATGGAGATAGTTTTATTTTTTTGTTCGCGCGCGTGCGCTAAGGTGGTAATTTGTAAAATATTTTGACGATCTATACTGGTCTCGCCACGATCGCCCTGTTTTCTTTGGCTTTTTGTATCGGGTTTTATTCGCGTCATCGAAAAGTCCGGTTTCCTGCAGGCAATGCTAAAGGAAAGTGAACGTGATCGCCTGGACACAGGTTCATTGTGTTTGGGTACTAGAATTTGATCGGCAAAACCTGGTTGCTTTGTCGATAAATCAAGCGATGGGCAGTCAGAGATGACAAAAGGATGAGTGACATCCGGTAGCCCGGATGTGTATCGCAGCACCATCAAAGGTGCCGCAAATAACGAACGGAAAGACCTGTGATCACTTTTTAGGGATATCACCGATGGTAATTTTCGGAAGAGTCGGTTTTTCCAAGGATAGTTTTTCGGTCGGGGCCAGGACGGTAGCGACACCCTCAACCACCAGTTCATCGTTTTGATTGGTGACCTGGCACGCCATGACCACTCGGTTTTTCGATTTTTTTTCTGCGACAGTAAGTTTTACTGTCAATGTATCTTCCAGCTTCACCGGCTTTTTAAAACTCATCTGCTGTTCAAGATAAATAGTCCCCGGGCCGGGAATGACCGTTGCCAAGGTCGCGGAAATCAGTGCGCCAGACCACATCCCATGCGCAATGCGTTCCTTGAACATGGTTGTCTTGGCATATTCGCTATCCAGGTGAACAGGATTGACATCGCCTGATACCGCTGCAAACAAAATAATTTCGTCTTCGGTGAGTGTCCGTGTATAGGTCGCCGAGTCGCCTACGGCCAACTCGTCATAAGTAATGCTCTCTAATGCATCCATAATATAATCGCCTTGAATATAGTTACAAAATTTACAACACGATACATTAAAATATATCTAGTCGAATATTGCCATTTATTATGAAAATAAAATGCGATCTATTAGCCTGTCGATAGTGTCGCACATTCACTGTCCGTTTTAGACCCACCTGGTTAAGAAGCGCGTTTAAAGCATGAATAATCGAAAAATACGACAAATAAACGCTATAAAAATTGACTAACCAACGCTCCTCATAACACAATACGTATCGCCAAATTTTTATAGCAAGGTTAATAGACGAATTCATCAAGTTGCTACAAATGGGAGAGTTACCATGTCTGAATCTGCTCAAAATGAAAGTGTTGCCATGTCCGAAAGTGACATTCGGAAATTTTTCAAGGATAAATATCCGGCCGGTATACCTATTGATATCGATACGAGTCAGTATTCCTCCATGGTGGATGTGTTTGAACAATCCTGCAAGCGTTACGCAAATAATCCCGCATTCACCAGTGTTGGTGTCACCATTACATATGGCGAGCTGGATAAATTAACTCAGGATTTTGCCGCTTACCTGCAGAACAAGACCAATTTACAGGTGGGCGACAGAATTGCAGTACAATTGCCAAATATAACCCAATACCCCATTGTCGTGTTTGGTGCCATGCGGGCCGGACTTGTCGTTGTCAACACCAACCCGTTGTATACCACCCGTGAAATGGAACATCAGTTTAACGACTCGGGTGCCAAAGCGCTGGTGGTATTGGCCAATATGGCCCATATGGCGGAGGAAGTTCTGCCTCATACAGGGATTGAACACGTCATTATCACCGAGTTGGCAGACATGCATAGTCAACCAATGCGCATGGTGATCAACGCCACTGTGAAGTATGTCAAAAAATTGGTGCCCCGCTATCGAATCCCCAAAGCCGTTTCATTTTTGTCTGTGATAAAAGCCGGAGCGAAACAAAAGTTCAAGCCGGTTGAAGTGACAGCGGATGATTTGGCAGTGTTGCAATACACTGGCGGTACCACCGGGATTGCCAAGGGCGCCATGCTGACCCACCTGAATCTGCTGGCCAACATGCTGCAGGTCAAACCCGTGTTGTTGAGTAAATTAAGCGAAGGCAAGGAAACGGTCATCGCGCCGCTGCCCCTCTATCATATTTACTCTTTTACGTTGAATTGCGGGATTATGTTGGAAACAGGCAATCACAGTATCTTGATACCCAACCCACGCGATATTCCCGGCTTTGTCAAAGAACTGAAAAAATGGAAATTTACCGCCTTCTTGGGATTGAATACCCTGTTTGTCGCTTTGTGTAATAATGATGATTTTAAAGCGATGGATTTTAGTACACTTAAAATCACCGCCTCAGGGGGTATGGCGCTGACCAGCGATGCGGCTAAACTTTGGAAAACGGTAACCGGATGCGATATCGCCGAAGGTTATGGAATGACGGAAACTTCGCCTGTTGTTTCGATCAATCCGATGAACGCGATCCAGATTGGCACCATAGGCTTACCGATACCCTCGACATTGTTGAAAACCATCGATGACGATGGTAACGATCAACCTATAGGTGAACCCGGTGAACTGTGCGTGAAAGGCCCGCAGGTGATGAAAGGTTACTGGCAACGTCCGGATGAAACCGCAAAAACGATGACCGAGGACGGTTGGATCAAAACCGGCGATGTCGCGGTGATTCAGGAAGATGGTTATGTTCGTATTGTCGATCGTAAAAAGGATATGATTCTGGTTTCCGGCTTCAATGTCTATCCGAACGAGATCGAAGATGTGGTAACCGGCCATCCGGATGTATTGGAATGCGCCGCAGTTGGTTTGCCTGATTTGAAAAGCGGCGAAGCCGTTAAAATTTTTGTCGTTAAATCCAATCCGGATCTCAATGAATCCGAACTGAAAGAGTTTTGTCGCGAACGCCTGACAGCCTATAAGGTACCGCGATTTGTAGAATTCAGAAACGACTTGCCAAAAACCAATGTCGGAAAAATTCTCCGACGCGAACTGCGTGACCAAGAGGTGAAGGCGAACTCTTAGTATTTCAGCTAAAGCTGTCTGATAGCCGACCTGTATCCGGGATTCCGGGGCCAGTGTCGGCTTTTTGCGTTTTTCCTGAAAACTATTTCGATTTGTTTGAACAATACGTCGGTTTTTTCATTGTGTTCTATTCCCAGGCAAACTATGTCTCAAAATACTCGTTTCCGTCACACTGAATTATTGAAAAAGCTCCCTTTGTGTCTGACCAAAGATGTATGGCAATTTGAAAAGCGTATTCATCAGTTGCCGAAAGAGCTGGATACCGGGCAAGGTGCTGTGCGTTCGAGCAAATTACTGAAAGAAATCGAACGCTCTTTGTCCAGGGTTGAAGCGCGTCGGGCCCGGGTTGCTGCCTGGGGTTTTCCTGAACAACTGCCTGTTTCCGAAAAGCGGGAACAAATTGCGAACAATATTGCGAGCCATCAAGTCACCATTGTTGCAGGTGAAACCGGTTCAGGCAAAACGACACAGTTGCCTAAAATATGTATGGGCTTGGGTTTGGGGGCGAGAGGTTTGATTGGCCACACCCAGCCCAGAAGGCTGGCTGCCCGCACGGTTGCGAGCCGGATTGCCGAAGAGTGCCAGAGTTCGGTTGGTGAGCTGATTGGTTACCAGGTGCGTTTTCATGATCAGGTCTCCGACCAGTCATTGGTCAAACTGATGACGGACGGGATATTGCTCGCTGAAATTCAGACCGATCCCTATCTGAGAAAGTATGAAGTCATTATTATCGACGAAGCGCACGAGCGTAGTCTCAATATCGACTTTTTACTCGGTTACATAAAAACACTGCTACCGAAGCGGAAAGACCTGAAACTGATTATCACCTCGGCAACTATTGATGTCGAACGGTTTTCACGGTTTTTCGATGACGCGCCGATTATCTCTGTGTCTGGTCGAACTTATCCCGTTGCCGTTGTCTACCGGCCTTTGGAGCTACTCGAGTGTGATGAAGAAGATGTGACGATACAAACCGCCATTGGCCAGGTCATTGCGGAGATTGAAAGTGAAGAAAAACAGCGCAAGCATTCTCCCGGTGATATTTTGGTCTTTCTTTCAGGGGAGAGAGAGATCAGGGAAACGGCCAAGCATTTGCGAAACTGTGACTTCAAACACGCTGAGGTGATGCCGCTCTATGCCCGGCTCAGCGGGGCGGAGCAGAATAAAATATTTCAGTCTCGCCGTGGCCGCAAAATTGTACTTGCCACCAATGTCGCCGAGACATCGATTACGGTGCCGGGTATTCGCTATGTTATCGATCCGGGTAAGGCACGGATAAGCCGCTACAGTTATCGCTCCAAGGTGCAGCGGTTGCCTGTTGAGGCGATTTCTCAAGCTAGCGCCAATCAGCGCAAAGGACGTTGTGGTAGGGTGGAATCCGGGGTGTGTTACCGACTGTATTCGGAAGAAGATTTTTTGAGCCGGCCTGAATTTACCGATCCGGAAATTGTCAGAACCAATCTGGCCTCCGTCATTCTGCAAATGGCCCAGTTAAATCTGGGGGATATTAAAAAGTTTCCATTTATCGAGGCGCCGGATTCACGGTTGATTAATGACGGCTATAAGCTGTTGCATGAACTTGGCGCAGTGACTCACCGCAATCGGCTTACCACACAAGGCAAAGTGTTGGCGCGAATACCGGTAGACCCGAGAATTGCCCGGATGTTACTGGAAGCGAGCAGTAAACACTGCCTGACGGAAGTTTCCGTTATTGGCGCCGCGCTAGCCATACAAGACCCGAAAGAAAAGCCGCACGATAAACAGCAGGCGGCCATTCAGGCCCATAAGCAATTCGAGCATACGGAATCTGATTTTTTATCCTTGTTAAACCTCTGGAACGAACTGGAAACACAGCGTCAGGCACTGTCCAATTCCCAATTTCGAAAATATTGCCAGAAAAACTATATTTCTTTTCTTCGCTATCGCGAGTGGCGGGATATTCATCGTCAGTTACACCTTGTTTTCAAACAACTTGACTTGAAAGAAAATGCCCAGGCTGCCTCCTACCAGGCCGTTCATATTTCCTTGTTGGCCGGCTTGCTCGGGCAGGTCGGGCAAAAAGATCAGCGTTTCACCTACAAGGGGGCGAGGAACAAGGTGTTTTATCTGTTTCCTGGTTCCTGTCTTTATAAAAAACAGCCGAAATGGATAGTGTCCGCGGAGTTGGTTGAAACCTCGAAGCTGTATGCCAGAGTAGTGGCGAAAATCGAGCCTGAATGGATCGAACCGCTGGCCGAAGAGGTAGTGAAAAAAAGTTATTTCGAGCCGCATTGGGAGAAAAAGCGTGGTCAGGTGGTAGGCTATGAAAATGTGTCACTCTATGGCTTGCCCATTGTACAAAAAAGAAAAATCAACTATGCCAGGATCGATGCGCCTCTAGCCAGAGAGATTTTTATTCGCTCCGGCTTGGTTGAGGGCGAGATTCAGACCAAGGCGCCTTTTTACAAAAAGAATTTAAAACTGATTCAAACTATCGCCAATCTGGAAGATAAAACCCGCCGACGGGATATTCTCATTGAAGATGACGTTCTGTTTGATTTGTATGATCGACTGATTCCGGACGATATTGTCTCGACGCGTCATTTCGATGCCTGGTGGAAAAAACTGTCAAAAACTGAACAGACCAATCTGGAGCTATCCGCTGATGAGTTAAAAAAACAGGAAACCGACTTTGTCTCTCAGTCCGTGTTTCCGGATTTTTATCAAACAGACTCAGTTCGGTTCAAACTGGATTATCGTTTTGATCCCGGCGAATCCTCGGATGGCGTCACCCTGGTCACGCCGGTTGCAGCGCTTAAACAGTTGTCAGATAAAAAACTGGAGTGGCTGGTTCCCGGTTTGTTGAAAGAAAAATGTACCCAATTGATCAAAGGGCTTCCGAAACAATATCGGAAACACTTTGTTCCGGTGCCGGACTTCGTTGAAAAGGTGTTGCCCAAGCTGGAAAATGCGTCAGAATCGCTGATCGGGCAATTATCGAAACACCTTGGCTATATGACTGGCATTACCATTCCGTTCGAGGTATGGCAGGCGATCGAGGTTGACCCGCATCTTAAAATCAATATTCGAGTCGTCGATGAAAAGGGTAGAACACTGCTGGAAAGCAGAGACCTGAATACCATTATCGATCGCTTTGGCAACGAAGCCGCACAAAGTCAGGCGCTGGAGCGACTGGAAGGGCGTCGGGGTAAAGAAGGTATTGACGAATGGAACTTTGGTGAAATACCCGCAGAAATATCCGCAACCCAGGCCGGGGTGAAAATCCGTATGTATCCGTATCTGGAGGATCGCCGAGTCAACGTCAGTTTACTGGCTAGCACGGATCGACTCTTTGCCGAAACTCGTCACCGTAATGGTTTGGCTCGTCTGATTGCGCTTTATCTCAAGCCAATGCTGAGCTATCTGGCGGATGATCTGCCGGTATTTGACAAAACTGCCCTGTTGTTCGCTCCTGTTGGTAGCAAAGTGGATTTACTGGATGATTTTTTCCTGGCTTTGGTAAAACACCACTTTTTACGAGATAAGCTGCCTGTCGATCGAAGCCAGTTTATAGCCTTGTGTGATCGGCATCGAGCAGACTTTTATGCCGCGGCGATGGAGTTTGATCAGCAGGTATTCGATATCGTTAATGCATACCACCAATGCGCAAAAAAGACCAAAGGTAAAATCAATCTGGCACTGGCCGCGCCACTGGCGGACTTGAAACAACAATTGGCGACGCTTGTCTATCCCGGATTCCTGACCCATACTCCCTGGGAGTGGTTATTGGAGTTTCCTCGTTATTTTCAAGCCGGGCTGATTCGTTTGGAAAAAATGCCCAGGGAAATGACTAAGGAGCGCGAGTTTTTACTCTATTTCAAGCCAGTGTGGGATAAGTATGTCGAGCTGCATACTAAATATCGAAAGCATGGGATCGAAAGTGACGATCTTGTGCTGTTCCGCTGGATGCTGGAAGAGTTTCGGGTGTCTTATTTTGCCCAGCAACTGGGTACAAAGATGACGGTTTCAGAAAAAAGGTTGAGTAAACAGTGGCATCAAGTCATGCAAGAGATGTTGTAATAAGCTGCAATCAGATGGCGTGCTTGCTTTTGACTGCGAAAATATCACACAATAGCTCACCGAGCGTACTATCTGGAAAGATGGCGAATAGCCGGAATCATCGTGGTGCAGCGAAGAGCCGAGATCAATGAGCGCATATTCCTTGCTTGAATGGCTCTATTTGATGACAGTGATTAGCTAACTGATAAACGGAGACCCTGAGTGAAAACAGCAATTAGTGGTACTGGTTTATACACACCCGACCAATCAATTAGCAACGATGAACTGGTCGCTTCGTTCAATGCCTGGGTTGATGAGTTCAACGCTGCCAATGCCGCAGATATTGAGGCAGGCCGAGTCGCTCCGCAACAAAAAAGTTCTAGTGAATTTATCGAAAAAGCCTCGGGTATCAAAAGTCGCTATGTTATCGAGCGATCCGGGATTCTCGACTCTAGCCGGATGATTCCAATTATCCCGGAGCGACCAAACGAGCAGCCGGGCATTCAATGTGAAATGTCGGTTTTGGCAGCGCAACAGGCGCTTGCAGAGGCCGGTAAGTCGGGTCGTGATGTCGATGCGGTGATAATTGCCTGCTCAAATTTGCAACGCCCTTATCCGGCCGTGGCGGTTGAGGTTCAGCAAGCCCTTGGCATAGACGGTTTCGCTTATGATATGAACGTTGCCTGTTCGTCTGCGACTTTTGGTTTGCAGGCCGCGGTCAATGCGCTACAAACCGGGCAGGCCAGGGCGGTACTGGTAATTAGCCCTGAAATATGTACCGCACATCTCAATTTTCGTGATCGGGACAGTCATTTTATTTTCGGTGATGCGTGTACGGCAGTGCTCGTTGAACCCTTGTCTGAAGCCAAGTCCAACGCGACATTTGAAGTGGTATCCACCAAACTGAAAACGGCGTATTCCAACGCGATCAGGAATAATTTCGGTTTTTTGAATCGTACCGACGAGTCCGGAATCGGGTTGGCGGATAAGTTGTTTATCCAGCAGGGAAGAAAAGTGTTCAAGGAGGTCGTGCCATTGGTGGCCAGCTTGATTACCGAGCATCTTGCTGAGTGTGAATTGAATGCCTTGGATATCAAGAGAATGTGGCTGCATCAGGCGAATTTAAGTATGAATCTGTTGATATCCAAAAAGGTATTGGGTAGACAAGCGACTGAATACGAAGCGCCAGTCATTCTCGATACCTATGCCAATACCAGTTCAGCCGGTTCGGTGATTGCGCTGCACAAATACAAAAATGATCTTGTCCGGGGTGATGTCGGTGTGTTGTGCTCGTTTGGAGCCGGTTACTCGGCTGGATCCGTCATCCTTCGTAAATGTTAACGTTCTGGCTGGATAGTGGCCTATTTGATAGCAGTATGTAGGGAAACTATGAACAAGAAACGGGTGGGTGCCTGGTTTTTATTTTTGTTTTTCGGTTTTTGTCTGATCAACCCAACCTTGGCCGAGAGTTCGGAATTCAGGCAGGCTGAAGTCGATCCCTGGGAAAGCGTCAACCGGAAGATTTTTCAGTTCAATCAGTTTGTGGATACTTACCTGTTCAAGCCCGTTGCCCAGGGTTACCGTTTAGTGACACCCAGCATAGTCGATAAAGGTGTTACCAATATATTCAACAATATCGACGATATAAAAACGGTAGCAAACTCATTGCTGCAATTTAAAGTGCGAAAAGCGGTCTTGTCGACCGGCCGCGTGATGTTTAACAGCACCTTTGGTGTGTTTGGCTTTTTTGATGTTGCGACCTATTTTGGCTTGCAGCGATCTCCTGAGGATTTGGCACAGGTTCTCGCCCATTGGGGCGTGGGCAAAGGCTACTACCTGGTGTTACCTGTACTTGGCCCGTCAACGACCAGCGATGCGCCAGCCAGGTTAGTCGAAATGGCTTTTCTGGAGCCGCTTGGTTTTCTGATAGATGACGATACAACGCGCTATGCGTTGGTCGGGTTGAAGTATGTCGATTTGCGTGCTGATTTAATTGTCAAAGAAGGGTTGATTGTTGGCGACAAATATTCGTTTGTTAGAAATGCCTACCTGCAATATCGGAACTACTTGAACAATGACGGGGTAGTCGAAGATCCATTTGCGCTGGAGGAAGAGGACTATCTCGATGATTTTTAATGTCTGCAGGTTCAATGGTTCCTTTTTATCTATCGAATATCCTATTTGACCGGTATTGATTGACTTCTTATGTATTGCAATTATTTCTCACTGGTTGAACCGCCCTTTTCGATTGTTCCGGATCCTCGTTTTCTATTTATGAGTGATCGCCACCAGGAGGCGTTGGCGCACTTGCTTTATGGTGTCCAGGGGCAGGGCGGGTTTATTCTGGTTACCGGAGAAGTCGGTACAGGCAAGACCACGGTATGCAAAGGTTTTTTAAGTCAGCTTCCGGAGAATACCGATGTTGCCTATGTGATCAATCCCAAGCTGAGCGCCATTGAATTACTGGATACTCTTTGTGACGAGCTGAGTATTGCCAGAACAACCGGTCATTCAGTCAAGCACTATATCGACGTAATCAGTCAATACTTGTTGCAGGCACACGCGGCAGGACGCCATACGGTATTGATGATCGACGAGGCGCAAAATCTGTCGGTGTCGGTATTGGAACAGATCAGGTTATTGACCAACTTAGAAACCCATGAAAAAAAGCTGCTGCAGATTATTTTGATCGGCCAGCCGGAGCTGAATGAACTTCTGCAAAAGCGGTCACTGCGTCAGTTGACGCAACGGATTACCGCCCGCTACCATCTCGAAGGGTTGAACCGGGAAGAAACGGAATCCTACGTTTGTTTTCGCCTTTCTGTTGCCGGATGTAACAGAAAGATTTTCAGTCAATCCGCGTTAAAGGCGATATACAAGGTAACCGGGGGAATCCCCAGGTTGATCAACCTGGTGTGCGATAGGGCGTTGTTGGCGGCCTATGGCAAAGGTGTCGATCAGGTGTCTCGTTCGATGGTTATCCGATCAGCGCGAGAGGTGTTGTTTCCGCTGACAGCCAAAAACAAAACAAAGGCCGATTTGCGTCGTTTAATCGTTTTTGGCGTTGTTGTCTCCATTCTGTCGCTCGCAATTATCTATTATCTTCCTTTGGTACGTCAAATTCTGGACAAGACTGCCTGGCGAACTACCGAGGCTCCTGGTTTATCCTTGCCGCCGAATGCCAGTGTCGATACTGGACCACCAGGCAGCCTGCAAGCGAAGCCGGAAAACGAAGTGGTGTGGTCGGACATTCTTCTCGATGCGTCGTTCGCTTATAACCGACTCAGTTCAATATGGGGTGTCGATGATAAGCAGGAGGGCAGTGCACAGCCGGCTGGACGCGCAGAAGTTTGTGCCGCTATTGAGTTAAAAGGACTTAAATGTGAATCCAAACAAGGCAGTTGGCGAGCTTTTCTGGATATAAATCGGCCCGGTGTGTTAAAGGTTTTCAATCCTGATCGGCAAGAAAACGGCTATCTGGTAATAAAACAGGTGTCTGGTGCCAAAGTACTTGTGGTCACCGTGCAGGATGAGCAATGGTTGGCTCGATCCGATATAGACAGGTGGTGGCGGGGGGAATTTGTCTATTTCTGGAAATTACCTCCTTACAAGGCGGCATTGGTCAGACCGGGCCAGCCAAAAAGAAAATCTGACTGGTTGGTCAGCTCGTTGGCGACGATAAAAAAAAGGTGGCGACAGGCCGCCGACACCGCTTTTGCCAGGCGTCGGAACCTGCCTGGATACGATGTCGGTGCGATTGTTCAGTTTTACCAATCGCCAAAGATGATCTATCCGGATCAGGCCGATCTGAAGGAACAGGTGCGACTGTTTCAAGACGCGACCGGGTTGGTCAACGATGGTATTGCCGGAGAAATGACTCAAATTCGTATCAATGGCGAACTAGATGACAGGATTCCCCTGTTATCGCCGTCGATAAGCCAACTGCTTCGGGTTCAGAAGGGTAACTAAAATGTCCTATATTCTCGAAGCGCTGAAAAAGTCTGAAGCGGAACGGCGTCAGGGCAAAGTGCCCGAATTCGGTCAGCAGCAGTATTTTCTGCTGCGGAAAAATCGATCGCCCGCTTATCTGCCGGTGATAGCTGTCGCACTGGTTTCAATCAACCTGTTGGCACTGGTTTTTTGGTTTTTCTGGCAAACGGGTATTTGGGGTAAGCAAGATTCAGACCCGATTCAATCGAGCACGCCTGTTGTTTCTGCGCCTGTTGCGACCAAGGTTCCCGCTGCGACAAGTCCCGCTGTTACAACTACTGCCATCAGGCCAGTCACTCAGCCCGACCACTCGGTTGCGAACAAAGAAGTTGAATTGCAGGAGGCAGTTATTGAACCGGCTAAACAGGAGGAGGCATTTGAGAAACCGGATGAGCTGACGGGTTCGCGGTCTTCGGCTAAATCTGAGGCGCAGTCTCAAACTCAGGCCAGGGCAGAGACTATTCCTCATCTGGATTCACTGCCCGCAAGTTTCAAGAGAAGAGTCCCCGACCTGATTTTCAATAGCCATATCTATTCCGATGATGCATCTGCCAGTCGGGTTATGATCAACAATATCTATCTCAGAACAGGCGAGTATCTGGCCGATCTGAAATTGGAAGCGATTACCGAACAGGGAGTGGTATTGAGTCTGGATGGGCGGAAGTTCCGGCTTGGTGTGTTGAGTGATTGGTCAAATGATTCCTGAACAGGTAAAGAAAACGATTCAGTCCAGTTACTCGACTTTTTTAAAGGCCAATGCGTTAGTTGCCCGTCGTGGTCAGCGCCAAATGATTGCCGATATCGCTCGCTACTTGTTTGAGCGGGACGCAGAAGGCGAAACAGATGACTCTGATAACGTTTGCGTGATCGAAGCGGGGACGGGTACCGGGAAAACCCTGGCTTATCTTGCGGCAGCGATTCCTTGCGCGCAGTATTTGGAGAAAAACCTCATTATTTCCACCGCGACCATTACGCTACAGGAACAGCTGGTGGAAAAAGACTTGCCGGACTTCAGGGATCACTCCGGCCTGCAGTTCAATTTTACTTTGGCAAAAGGCCGGGGGCGGTACCTGTGTGTTGCCAGACTGGAAGGGTTGTTGGCTCAGACAGAGGGCCAGGACGATATGTTTGCCGGACAAACGACTGAGCTGTCAAATACCAAGACAATCTCACAGGACGTATTGCAACAACTGTTTAAACAGTATGCCTCCTTTGCATGGAATGGTGAACTGGATCAACTCAATATTGCTTTAGACGAGGGCGACTGGTTGCAGTTAATTTCCGACAATCGCTCCTGTGCAAACCGGGCATGCAGTCACTTTTCCCATTGCCCGTATTTCCGCGCGAGAACCGAATGGGGCAAGGTCGATGTGCTGGTATGTAATCATGATCTGGTTCTGGCTGATTTGGCCCTTGGTGGTGGCGTTATACTGCCGGAAACCGAAGAGACTATTTTTGTCTTCGATGAGGCCCACCATCTTGCCGACAAGGCGCTGAATCATTTTTCTCAGCAGATGTATTTATCCGCAACCAGGCAGTGGCTCAAGCAAGGAAGTAAGTCGCTCGTCGAGTTCAATCGTTACTTGCTGGGCAGGCCTGACTTACAAACCGCCATCGATCAGATAGGCTCGATGACCCGTGAAATTGATCAGCAGCTAGATGAACTTATCGACTATTTGATAAAGCAAATTGAATGGCCGGAACAGCCGGGCCCACTCGTCCATCGGTTCCCGAATGGTGAGTTACCTGCCACATTGACTTCATTGAGTCTCAACCTGCAAACAAGTTTCGCGGCGACCACGGTGGAATTTGCCAAGCTGCATGCGGAGCTGAAAAAGGCGCTGAGTGATGATGTCAATGTCAGCGCCGATTTGATTGCTCGGGAAGACGCCGAACGCTGGTATCCCGTGATTGGTTCACTCTATCAGCGTTGCGAATCTGGTGCTGAATTCTGGAAGCTGCTGAACTGTGTAACTGGTGATGAAAAAAGACCTGTCGCCAAGTGGATAACAAAACGCGTCAATGAGGAATATCTGGAATTTATCTGCGCGGCAAGTCCGATTGTGGCCGATACTCTTCTGCGTACCGGGCTATGGAAACGTGCCTATGGAGTTGTGCTGACTTCAGCAACACTGTCCTCGGGAAACAATTTCAGCGCATTCTGTTTTAAAAATGGCCTGACAGAGACAAGTTTTTTCCGTTTGCTTGCCAGTCCGTTTGATTATCCTGCAATTAGCGAACTGGAAATACCGAGAGATATTGCCGACCCGACAAAAACCGATGCGCACACGAAAGCCGTTGTTGACTTTGTGCTTCAGAGTATCGAAGGGAGTCGTCAGCAGACGGCAAAACGGGTGGCTGACGGACAGGCGCAAACAGCCGGCACCGGAATGCTGGTTTTATTTAGTTCCAGAAAACAAATGAACGATGTGTATTTTGATTTGGATCGGGATGTCAGGAATTATATTGTTCGGCAGGATGATATGAATAAATCGGAAGTGATTCGTCGGCATCGTGAAAAAGTCGATGCCGGTGAGCATAGCACCCTTTTTGGCCTGGCGAGCTTTGCCGAAGGGCTGGATTTACCGGGAAATTACTTAACTCATGTGGTGATTGCCAAGATACCCTTCAGCGTTCCGGATGATCCGCTGGATGCCGCACTTTCCGAGTGGATAGAGTCGCGAGGCGGTAACCCCTTTATTGAACTGACCCTGCCTCAGGCGGCGGTTCGTCTCAAGCAGGGTTGTGGCAGGTTGATTCGGAACGAAAAAGACCATGGCAAAATCTCTCTGTTAGATAACCGCATGGTGACTCGCCGTTATGGCAAATATCTAATGGATTCCTTGCCCCCGTTTCGATTTAGAACTGACTAGCCGAAATTAACGGTCAATTAAATTCTGTTTGTCAGCCTGGCTTTTTGGCTGGGCATAAAAAAAAGCGATGTTACCAAGCTATCGACGCTGGTAGCATCGCCCGATAATAGAGCCCGGGATTAAACCAAACCCGATAATAAACTAATAAAACGATACCAAAGCCTGAAAAAGAATTCGTTGGTCTTTCTGATCAGCGTGGCTCGATGATAAGGGACAAAGGGGCGTAGTGGGATCGTCCAAAAGGCTTAGTCCGTGAAAAAAATAAGAAAAAATCGAAAAAAATCAGATCAAATTGCGGTTTCTCGCTTTCGCCAGCGCTTCCGTTCTACTTTTGACATTTAACTTACCATAAATGTTCCTGATATGAGCTTTCACCGTGGCCGGCGACAACAATAACTTGCTGGCGATTTGTTTGTTTGCGTGTCCCTCATAGATCAGACCTAACACTTCCAGTTCTCGCTGGCTCAATGGTTCAATCAGAGACTGATTTTCAACCGAGAAAGCGTTCAATTTGGATTGGCCGACCGAAGCAGTGCCATTTGGCCCGATACCGGATGCCGATTCAGCGTGATGCTTTTGCCTGGTATCGTTTTGGACTCCGTTGTTCTTTTTGCCGGAAACGTCGAGGTTGAGCAATACCTCAGAGCGAAAACTCACCGGGACTGAAGCACTGTCACATTGTTCGATCAAATTGACCAATAGCGACCCGGTTTCTTTGAATAGCGTGATAAAACGGTCTTTACTGGCCAGGCGAAGCGCTTCGGCAATGTTTTCTTGTGCCTGAGTTGTCTGGTGTAACTTCTGATACGCAATGGCCCGGAGTATCTGCAACTCAATTTGGTGCTTGAGGTGATGCTGCTCTACCATGGTCCGAGCCAGTTTATCCAGAACCCCCAGTCCTTTTTGAATCAGTGCCGGAAGGCTATCCGGGGAACAGATAAACAGGTGCGCCACAGCCAGAAACTGTTCTTCTTTGTTAAGTGAACTCGAGTATTCAGGGCTGTTTTCGTAATTGATTTCCGCCCAGTTGAGCGCTTGCTTATATTGTCCGATCTTGGCCTGGCACTTGGCTTTTAGTGCGGCAAGACCTGGTGGCTCAAATAAAATCACTTCTTTTTTATGTTCGTAAAGGTTTTGTGCATCTTCAATACAATCAATCGCTTGCGAGAATTTTCCCTGAGTGTAAAGTAGTTGGGCGTGCACAAACTGAATAATAATATGTTGCCCGGGTTCTGTGCCCAACTCGAGATGTTCCAGTAGCGGTGCTAAATAGCTCGAGGCGATCGCAGCTTCGCTTTTTTCGAGATAAATGCGTGTCATCGCGCTATTTTGCCAGCAGGATATCATTTTCGGTTGGCTTGGGTCATTCAGGCAGCTATCCAGCCAGGCTTGCGTGCCAGTGCTTGAGTCGCAGGCTCTATCCAGCTCACCTTTATAGTAGAGAATCCAGGTGAGCAGTCCTGAACTGGAAATTACGACAGAAGGTTTGCGTTCAAATTTCCCATATTGGATGGCTGATAAGAGAGCTCTTTCGGCGTCGTCCAAATTACCTTCGTTAAAACAATCTATCCCGATACCGTAGAAAGTCATTGACTTGAGCGGCATATTGGCGTGGTCGATATTCGCCAGTACCTGTCGGGTCAGGTCGCTGGCACTTTTGGTATCCGCTTTTGCCCTCGCCAGATACGAGCTGATCAGCGAAATCTCACTGGTCAGTAACAGTGCTTCGTCTGTATTTGGCGGTGATTCAGCCGTTCGATGACCGAGAGTATCTATTAGCGACTCCAGCAGCGGTGGTATTGTGTCCAGTCGATTGCTAAAAAACAAGCACCAGATTTTCAGCATCTGCAACTGAGGTGACTGTTCCAGCTGATCTATCGGCAGCATGTTGATCCATTTCAGCATCGCGAGATGATTGCCGTCATGAATCAGTGTGTTGCCGTGATCCTGAAGTACTTCTTTCAGCCAGTTCCAGTCCTGTAATTGAACCAGTTGGTCGATCGACTCGTGCACTTGCTCATGTTCTAGCAGCCAGTGAATGGCTTTTCGCTGAATGGTGGTGACTTGCTCCGGATTCTCCAGGTGAATGCGATGCAACAGGGATTCCCGAAACAAGTCGTGATAGCGATACCAGTTATGGCTGGTATCGAGAGGAATAATAAAAAGGTTGGATTGTTCCAGGTTTTCCAGAATCTCCTGTGACGATGAGATATTCAAAACCGTGTCACACAACTGTCCGCTTAACCTGACAAGGCAAGACGATTGCAGCAAAAAGGCTTTTAGCGGATCCGGTTGTTGCTCGAGTATCTCTGTCAGCACATAGTCATTGATCAGGCGGTCGGCGCCATGGTAATTGCATATGGCTGGTTTTATTCCGGTATTTTGATGCAGGTTTTCTTTTGAAATCGCCGCAAGCTGCATAGCGGCAACCCAGCCCTCGGTTTTGTCTCGTATTTGTTTAGCTTCATCACGATCGATCGCCATTGCCATAAAATCACGGAAAAACCGATAGCATTCGTCATCGGAGAAGGCGAGGTCGGCTGCGTAGATTTCGTTGAGATAGTTTTTTACACGCCATCGTGACAGCGGTAAAACCGGCTCGGTACGGGCGGTGATAATAATGTGTACATTAGATGGCAAATAATCAATAAGAAAAACCAGATTTCGCAGAATATCGAAATCCTGTATATGATGAAAGTCATCGAATACAAGAACAAGCTTTGGATATTGAATACAGAGTTCGCTTAGAGAATTGACCAACACGGTAATTACCGCTTCCATATGATCGAATTCGGTCTTCGCCAGGAGCTTGTTGGCTTCCAGAGCGATAGCCGGGTCGATTCGCTGAAACGCACCAATTGCATACTGCCAGAATCGTCGCGTGTCGTTATCGGATACATCGAGCGATAACCAGGCGAATGTGACATCAGTCGAGTGCAACCATTGGCTAACCAGGGTTGTTTTGCCATACCCGGCGGGAGCAATGACAAGAGAAAGCTTTTTACCACTGTCTGGTGTGATAAGGCCAAACAGTCTGTGCCGTTGAATCGTTTTTGGATTGCTCGCTGGAGCGAAAAATTTAGTTTGTAACAGCATGTTCCGGAAATTCCGCAATCTGGCCACTCAATATAGCTTAACCATAGTGGTTTGCACTCAGAGGATCAGGCTGATGGGTAAAAAGTTAATCTTGAACAAAGGTGTCAAATATTGCTGCGATAATATCAGAATAACCTGAGGCATTGGCAACTAATACCCTAACCTGAGGATTTGAACCAAAACGCTATCCTGGCACCAGCTAAAATATATAACAATATTTTTTTAATATTGGTCTAAACTGGTTAATAATGGAACACCCACACAAAAGAAGCGCCGCATTAACGCGCTTTAGATATTCCTACAAAGAATATTGACTTGCATTTTGTTCTACTTTTATTCTTTTTTGTAGCCGGGTTCGTAAACAAGTGCTTCAGCGTGGTTTGCTGAATGCGCTTTGGTCTGACCAGCGAGGTTGTCCAGGCTTGACGGTACCATGCTTTCAGCGGAGACAAGATGAAATTACAACAATTGAGATACATCTGGGAAGTCGCCCATCACGACCTGAACGTATCTGCAACGGCGCAAAGTCTTTATACCTCGCAGCCCGGCATTAGCAAACAAATCAGGTTGTTGGAAGACGAATTGGGGGTGGAGGTGTTCGCTCGCAGCGGCAAACATCTAACCAGGATCACTCCAGCTGGGGAGACAATCATCCAGGTCGCCGGTGAGATAATGCAAAAGGTTGAAGATATCAAACAAATTGCCCAGGAATTCAGCAATGAAAAAAAAGGCGACCTGACCATAGCGACCACGCACACCCAGGCCCGTTATGTGTTGCCTGCTGTGATTCGAGGTTTTATCAACCAATACCCGGACGTATCTTTGCATATGCATCAGGGCGCGCCGATGCAAATAGCGGAAATGGCGGCCAATGGTGCAGCGGATTTTGCCATTGCAACGGAAGCGATGGAGCTGTTTTCAGACCTGATAATGATGCCCTGTTATCGTTGGAATCGCTGCGTGGTGGTGCCCAGAAACCATCCCCTGGCACAGCTTAGCGTGTTGACTCTCGACGAGCTGGCCAGGTACCCCATTGTCACTTATGTGCTTGGGTTCAGCGGTCGCTCCAGGCTGGATGAGGCGTTTCAGGCAAAAGGATTGGTGCCTAAAGTGGTGTTTACAGCCGTTGACGCGGATGTCATCAAAACCTATGTCAAGTTAGGGTTGGGCGTTGGCATAGTGGCTAAAATGGCGGTCAACGATAATACCGATACTGAATTGGTTGCCCTGGATGCGAGTCATCTGTTCTTGCCAAGTGTCACCAAAATTGGTTTTCGTAAAGGCTCGTTTATCAGAGGATATATGTATCAGTTTATTCAAACATTTGCCCCTCATTTGACTGAAGATATTGTGAACACAGCCTGTAATCTGCACAATCGAAATGAATTGGAAGAGTTGTTTGGCAAAATGGAATTGCCCGTTTATTGAGCTGGCTCCATCGCATGGTATGACATCCAAAACAAATTCTATTACTATGGGCTAACGCTGAAGCCACACGCTTTGTTGTTTATTCAATTTGTGGACATCAAATTGAATCGTTCACCCGATATAGTAGAAGGAGTTCTCTGTGGAACTGGCATGCCTGGATTTGGAAGGAGTATTGATCCCGGAGGTGTGGATCGCTTTCGCCGAAAAAACCGGAATCGAACAGTTAAAAGCGACAACCCGCGATATTCCCGATTACGACGTGTTGATGAAACAGCGCCTGCGCATTCTGGATCAGCATGGCTACGGCTTGCCGGCTATTCAGGAAGTGATAGGTACGCTCGATCCGCTCGATGGGGCAGCTGAGTTTCTCAATTGGTTACGATTGCATTTTCAGGTCGTCATTCTGTCTGATACCTTCTATGAGTTTGCAATGCCGCTGATGGCCAAACTTGGCTTTCCCGCTTTGCTTTGCCACAAGCTGGAGGTGGCGGAGTCCGGTCAGATCACTAATTATCTGTTACGCCAAAGAGACCCGAAAAGACAGTCGGTACGCGCATTCCAATTATTGAATTACCGGGTGATTGCAACCGGTGACTCCTATAACGATACCACTATGTTGGCTCAGGCCGACAAGGGAATCCTGTTTCATTCCCCGCAAAATGTGATTGATGAATTCCCACAGTATCCCGCCGTTCAAACTTTTGAGGAATTAAAGGAAGAATTCAAAAAAGCCAGCCTGAAGACCGTGTGGTAGTCCGGTCGGCGTAGTGATTCAATAATAAAGTGAGGCAATTATGACAGCTATGCGATTAATGAGCAGGTTTATGGCGGCCCTGTCTGTCATCCTGATGGCGCTACTATTGGTGCAGCCAGGGCAGGCTGTGGAGCAGTCAAAAGAAGAGAAGCAAAATCTTGAGTATATGTTTAACAAGGTGGCTCGAAAAATATCCGATCTATTGGAGATCAATCCGAACTTTTTGCCCTTTGGTGCCGGTATGGATGTTAACGGGCGGGTTCAGTTTATCTGGACAGATAATAAACAAAAGTATTCGGCAAAAGGCGCGATGATACTGATTCGTCAGGCCGAGATCGCGAATGCCAATGCCGGCAGATTGCTGGCTGTCGCAACGGTGTATCGTTATGGTCATAAAGATCAGCAAGGTAATATTAAAGAACAAGTCAATGTCGAAATGGAGTACGCCGACGGTTATGCCATTGTTCGTGCGATCGAACTGATTGAAAAAGAAGGCAAGAAAACCATTGGTAAAGCTGTGCAACGAACCATCAAACCCAAAATTTTCACGCCGGCCGTGGTCAGCAAGCTGCTCCCGAAAAAAAAGTGAATAAAGTGTGACACTGATTGTGAATTGCGTTGTGAACCTGTTATCAATTGTTAGCCAGTGTAATGTCGTGAGAAAAAAGTGTGATCCTTATCCCAGAATTAAATCCTTAGTTACATAGAATAGTTATCACCCGAGAATAACAACAAAACTCGGTAAAACTAAACAACAAAATGATACTATTTCTTGTAAGGAGGATTTCATGAAAGGCCTGAATAAACTTGCATTGGTCGCTGCGATTGCCGCTGCCTCTTCAGCTCAAGCAGAATTGGTTGCAATGGACGACGCCGCTTTGAGTGCTACTACAGGTCAAGCTGGTTTGACTATTGATGTTAACGAAGCCAATATCAATATCGGTGAGATCCAATACAAAGACGAAGGTTCCCTGTTTATCTCCGGTTTTCAATTGGGTGGCGCTGGTTTGCTTGGTGGCGAATTGCTTGTCGGCAACAATGATTATTTTGACAACCTAAGAATTACTGTGGATATCGCTGGTGATAGTACAGATGTAAACACTATCGGATATGGTTTGGGTAAGGTTGATTCAACGACTAATGTTTACGGTACTACCGTGTTTACAAATAATGGTACTGCTGAGTCTGCTGGTGGTGCCTCCGTAAATGCTGCCGCGAATTATTTTGAGCGAGATGCGTCAGGTAATAGATACGCTGATATTGATGATGGCGATATGGTTATTGGTCTTGATGCTCAAGATCAGGACGTTTTGGTTGACATGGGTTTCTTGATTGGTGAAGTGAGCCTGGGTGAGTCAGCAGTTGCTACTGGTTCTCGCGTTGGCGCCTTCGGGGTTAACCCTGCGCACTCTAACACGGTTCTGATGGCTGATACCGCACTCGCTGGCGCGATCGGTCCTGTTGATATCGTTATCGATGGTCAGGACGGTGGTATGAATATCAATGCTTATTTTGGTTTGGAAGGGCAGATTGAGTTTCCATTTGTCGCAACCTCTATGCATTTCAAATTGCACAACAATCGTGGTAGTAACAGTTTGATAGCGAAAATTGGAACCGATAAGAGTGGTGGTTTCGCTGTTTATGATATGTCTGGTGCACATGCTAACGTTACTATCAGTAAGTGGGATGCTGATGCTGATTCAGATTCAGACGGTTTAGCGCTCGATATCAATAACTTTGAAGGTGACATGGATTTGGAAAATATTGTTTTGGGTAGTGATTCAGGTGCGCAGTCGATTGGTAGTCTTTATATCACTGACCTGAAGATGAACGCAAAAACGGTTGTTTATGGTCACTAAGATCGTAAGTAGTCAGTGTAGATCTGTTGTCTGACGAGGTTGTTAGTCCGAAACGACAGCAGTTCAAAACAAAACCCGGCTTCGGTCGGGTTTTTTGACCCGTACAAGGCGGGCGGAGATAGTGGCTTTGAACTCAATATCAGGTTGAGCTTGAATGCTATATGGATATGTTAGGGCTGTTGAGGTTTCATATTGGTAACCACTGAACAGGACACGCAATAGCCACCATCGACTCAAAGTTTCGCTGTAATTTATCGTATCTTGGGGCCTAGAGACGACGCATTTATTGCCGCTTTAAGACTGCACAAGGCCTTGTTTTTAGCTCGCATTTCTTAAACTTAACGGGTATCTACGCATAATGGTTTTTGTCAATCGAACAATATTGGCCTTGTTGATCTGTTTGTTTTTCGCCGGGTTTGCCGGCTGTTCCAATGAGGCAAAAGCGCCGGATGTTCGTCTTATTGGCTTTGCGCCAACCAAGGCTTATCTGGGGGTGGAATACTATTATAATTTCGGCGGAGATGGTGGTCAGAACCTGCTTAACTACTCACTTACCAACAATCCGGCCTGGTTAAGTCTCGAAAATGATAATAATCTGGTACGCGAAGGCGTTGTTTTAAGAGGTGTTCCCGGCGTGTCCGGAGGCAACAACGGATCTGGCGATTTGGGGCTAAATGATCGTATTGTCCTGATGGCGACGGATGGTGGCGATGCCAATACCTACTCGTTTGATCTGGAAGTGGTAGAGAACCAGTTGTCTGTTTCCTCGGTGAGTGTCACGGAAGGACAAATTGAAGATGCGGATACAGAAAACCTCGATTCTGAGGAAGCTCCTGTTTCCTGTGCAACACCCAATCTCGATGTCAGACAGTTTCGGGTTGGTGATGAGTATGTTACCGCTTACCCCGTTTTGTTGAGAGTTGCTTTGTATCGGGCTTCCGTGCAAACGACCCAGGTTAGATATCAACTGTCGTCAAATTATAGAAAGGACTACGACGAGTCTGGCATGCTTAATTGGGGGTATGCCAGACCAAACAAGGATTTTTTTATCGATTATGACGATGGGTCTGGGGACAGCGTCTTATATCGAGACAAACTTTTCCCCGCACCCGACGATCGGTTCGTTCCGGGTGTCGTTACCTTTCCACCGGGAGCCTCGGTGTGTTTTATTCGCGTATATATCAATGAGGATATTGTTGGCGAGGCCAGTGAAACGTTTTCCGTTACTTTGACCGAAGTCATTCAGGGGCTGGCCAGTATCGGCCCGGAAAGAAGAGCGGATGTAAAAATTCGCGACAATGAGCCGGTAGCTGCATTCGAGAAAACCGATATTGCTATTCAAAATGAAGGGACGGAAGCGGTTTACAAAGTCAAGCTGGATAAACCACCAGGCAAGGCATTTGATCACTTTGATGAGGCAGGTAATCCGGTTTTTGTCGACAATGTAATCAGAGTTAAAATCAGACCATTGGACGATAATGATGATCAAGACAATCTTTCGACAGTCGAACCCTCTGATTATGTTGTTGCGCCATTGCTAGCTGGCACCCGTGATGCTTTCGTAACATTCTCGGGTGAACAGACGGAAGCCGAGTTTGCAGTGAGTTTGCCAGATGATGGTGATCGGGAACCGGGAGTGGATGAGCAGCTTGTTCTTGTTTTAGTCAATGAGCTTGGAGAATCCGGCGCGGTTACCGATGAAGACAAGGCCTTGTATCTTCGGATAAATGAATGGACGAAAGACCAAATCATTGGTTCGAGTTTTGATCATGTCAAATCAATCGCGGTAGACCGGTTAGGCAATGTGATGTTGTTGGGTGTCGAGCGATCGGCTACCGGGCAGTTGGGGAAAATACTGAGCTATAACCGCTTTGGTGAACCGACCAGGGAGCATCTGGTGGCGACCGGAACTTCTGTTATTCCTGTCGATATTGCAGCCAGTTTTTTATTGAATCGAGAACAGGATCAGAACGATGAAACGGATGACTATATTGATAGTATTACTGCCGCTTTCAATGTTGCATCGGATCCAGAGGGCAGCAAACACGTTATCGTTACCGCAAGGTATTCCAAATCAAATGATTTTGCCGATTATACCTTCGACTGGAATTATCAATTCGGTTCGAACGGTGATGATAACGCGATCGGTTTGGTGGTGAGAGGTAACTCGATCTATTATGCGGGAAATACCGATGGCGATTGGCAGGGTATCGTTCTTCCGGAACAGGCGAATCGCTCAAACCTGGAAAACAGCGGCAACGGAGACGTGTTTATCGCCCAGTTGATGGATAGGAATGACACCCGATTTCTGAACTGGGTAACGCTGCAAGGCAGTGAACAGGAAGACAAAGCGATAGATATTTCGCTGCTGGGGCGAGTCAATGTACTGGGCATAACGAATGGCCAGATCGGCAGTAAAGCCTTTGGAGGGGGAGATGGATTCATTACCCAAGTAGGGACGCAAGACGGGATTCCGGATGAGACCCGGCAAATTGGCTCGGCAGATAACGATAGCTTTTCGTTTTTGCTTTTTAACCGAGGTTACTGGGTGGGTGGCGCCTCTACCCAGGAAATCAGTATGGCAGCCAATGAAAACAATACAAGGCAGGATGATCCCGAGGAGTCCGGCCCAATTTATGAAAGTCAACGGGCGCAAACCCTTTTTCTGGATAACAAGCTGGAAAAGCAAAAAACTGTTGCCTGGGGCCTGGATGGCCGGTCCAGCTTTGCAAACGGGATAAAAGTCGATGCGAAAATCAATATTCTGTTCGGGTCGACCAATGGCAGAATTGCCGAATCAGCAACCAACTCAGGTGGCAAAGATGCTTTTATACTGAGTTATCTGGTCAAGGAAACAGAAGAAAGCGAGCTGAAAACTCTATGGGCGAGGCAATTTGGTACTGCTAACGATGATGAAGTGATCAGCCTTAATTTTCATGATGGATACAAACTGTTTTACCTGTGGCACAGTGAGCAAGCTGGCTATACCTTAGGCGTTATGGATAAAAACGGGAAGGTCTTTAGTTCTCCGTAATAACCTATTGCACTGTCGCCACCTGAGCACGTTTGCTTTAATATGCCAAAGCGTTTTTTTAGCTGGTGTACAATATTCTGTAAAGTGAGTCAATTAACAGATAGAAGTTGCAGCCAATTAATCACATTAACGTTAGTTTTGCGGTATCTCTATCACCAAATCAAAGCCACCACCCGGTCGAGGTGTTAGCTGAACCGGCCCTTCATCAATCGCTCTCGGCACTTGAATGGTATCGACCCCTTTCAAGTCACCAAACCCCATAATAAGTTGATTGTCGACTCGTTCAATCTCAATTCCGGAACCACCAAGTAGCGGGGTATAGTTGAAATTGCGTTCGGTTACGCCGGATTCAAGAAATTCTTCGAAACCCGGAATATCTGGCATGGGTCGCTCTGGCATAATCAGTTTTATATCCGGGGCCGGCATCATCGCGGTCTGCTGTTGTCTAATCAGGTTTTGCTGCGCGGCTTCTATGTCGGCGAAAGTCATGGCACTGTCTATCCGGCTGGCTTGTTGCGAGGTCATCTGTTCAAATTCATAGTGTTCGTCCGCTTCGGATTTTTCTGCCTTGCCGGGGGAGATGGTCAATGTGGTCAGTTTACGCTTGTTATCTGCGGCTTGGTTTTTTTTGCGTTTGCCCGGGGTAACGATAATGGTGGAGTCTTTGATATAGGTTTCAGTCATTTCATCACTGGTCAGGGATTTGACATCCGCGACAACGGCGGCTGACATTGCCGCACTGGCTGAAACAATGATGCCTGACAAGAGTACCCTTTTCCCGAGTATTGTTGTGGGGAGTGATTTGTTGCGCGTTCGTTTGTCTGTGTTCCAAGTAGTCATAACCACCATTTCCATGTATTGGGTGTTGTCCAAGTGTTAGTTTTGCTTAAACAAAGGGCACCGCGAGTCGATAAGCTATACAGCATTCCCCGTACTTCAGTATCTGGTCATTACGTGGTGTTTGCAAGCATTACATTGGCGTTTTTCGTTATTTGGATATATATGTTTAGTCATAGGTCATACTAATTTGAATTTGGCGATAGCAGGTTGTTCTATGGTGTCAGCCCGGCTTTCCAGGTGGCTTGATAAACGGATTCCACCTTCTAACTCAGTGAAACTGACACAGAGGTCTGTTTTTGTTTTTCCCACCCTGGAAGGACTGATTTTTTGTAGCCTTTTGTTATTGCTTCTGCTGACCGCAATTAACTATCAAAACAGTATGATATATATGTTTACCTTTTTTTTGGCGAGCCTGTTTCAGGTTGTTATCTTTCATTCTTTTCAAAATCTGTCCGGATTACGTTTTACTTTCAAAAAGGTCGAGCCGGTTTTTGTCGGCGAGTCTGCCGGATTTTTAATTTCGATTGGTTCCGAAAACCAAAACCGCAGTCATTATTCAATTGGTGTCATGTGGCCTGACAATCCTATGGCGCATTTACCTGTTGTCAAACCCGGGCAAGCGCTGACCCAATTGAGTGTGCCGATTGTGGCAAAAAAACGAGGCTATTTAAAACCCGGGCGGGTGCTAATAGAAAGCAGATACCCATTCGGGCTGATACGTGCCTGGTCATGGGTCGATCTCGATTGCCAAATGCTTGTTTATCCCGCACCCATCGAGGGTCGTTATAAAAGAGAGGCGTCCAGTGATGCGGTGGGAGACAGTCTAGAGGCACAAACTGGTGTGGATGATTTCAAAGGTATCAAGGCATATGCGGCGGGCGACTCACTGAAACGGATCGACTGGAAGCGCTATGCGAAAAGGGGAGAGGTGCTGGTTAAAGAGTTTGAGACGCCGGTCTCTGATACGTGCTTTTTCTCTCTGAGTGATTATTTATCAGCAGATATGGAGTCAAGGTTGAGTCACCTGTGTTTCGATATTCTACAAGCTGATGTCGCCGGTGATGTTTATGGCGTCAGGCTGGGTACTGAAACCCTGGAGCCGGCAGCAGGCCATCGTCATCTGATGCATTGCCTGCAAGCTTTGGCTTTGTACAAGGTACCGCGGCATAACACCTAGCGGTGCATTGTCAGCAATTGTCGGTAGCACTGTTGACACATATAATTTCAATACCGTACACAAAAGGTGCGGTTACGAGAACGAATATCGTCATAGGCGACGAATGAATGAAGCGCTTGAAATAACCGGCGCAAAAACCAAGAAAGAAGCTGTTGCGCTTGGTTTAAAAACTATCCTGCAGTTGAAAAGCAAGAAAAAATAAAGGCTTACAGGGGGAGATTAAAATGGGAAGGCGATCTCGTTCAACTGTGCCGAACTTATGGATTTCGCACGCAGTCGTACTGGTCTCGCTGCGATTGGAGGAGACCAGATGTTCAGCTTGACTGGCAACAAGTTGAATCATTCCCGAGCCGTGACTCAAACCGATATCTATATGGTTTTGCTGGCATTTGCGTTGTTACTTGGCCCATCGGTTTTGCGACTCCCGCTGATCGCAACCGGTTTTGTTTTGCTGATGTTGGTTTACCGTGCAGCGATCGCCAAATTGATGATCGGATTCCCCTCAAAGCTTGGTAAAGTGGCACTTGTCGGGACGGTGGTGTTGATCACAGTTACCAGCTCCGGCTGGGTTTTTAGTGTTAACGCGGCAGTGACTTTTTACGCTTTGGTTATTTCACTAAAACTTTTTGAGATTAAGTTCTATCGAGACCTTTATGTCTATGTGCTTTTACTACTGTACTTTTTGGCGACAGAGTTTTTATTTGATCAGAGTGTATTTCTGGTGCTGTATCAAAGCTTATGTGTGTTAGCTATCTTCTATATTCTGTTTGCCATCAATACCAGCATGAGTACCGGTGTCAGCGTCTGGCGATTGACCGTCATCGAACGGTTAAAAATCTGCGCCAACATTCTGTTGCAGGCGATTCCTGTGATGGTCGTGCTCTTTATTTTTTTTCCGCGAATGGCGCCCCTTTGGAGTGTGCCGCTTAGCTCAGGTCAGGCCAGAACCGGAATTTCCGATACCATGACTCCGGGTGATCTCTCTGAATTAGTACAATCGGACAAAAGAGCATTCAGAGCACAGTTTAAATCGCTGATTCCACCCAAACAACGGATGTACTGGCGAGGGCTGGTGCTGGATCAGTTCGATGGCAGAACCTGGCGTGCCAGCGAGCGTCAGCCGCATCCAAGGATGGGTAAAATGGCGTCGATTCAGTTGAATGAAAATGTATCTGACCGATCCTATACCATTATCATGGAGCCAACGGAAAAGCGGTGGGCCTTTGCGTTTGAGTCGGCGACACCGGCAAGCAGTAATATTGTCCGCAATCAGGACGGTCTGCTTCGGTTTCGCCAGCCAGTTTTTCAGACGACCATTTATCGGGTCGATCACCGTGCCGAGAAACCGTACGATTTAAGCCGGGAGGAAAGACGTAGGCATACCCAAACACCCTATCGTACAAACCCGTTGACCCGCGCTTTTGTCAGTGATTTAAAAAAGAGAACGGCCAGCCTTTCCGAATTTGTCAATACGATTTTGCTGAAGTTCCGAAATGAAGACTTTGTTTATACCTTGCGGCCGCCACCTGCCGGATCAAGTGGGGTGGATGACTTTCTGTTTGGTACCAAGCGAGGCTTTTGTGCGCATTATGCCGGAAGCTTTGTATTTATGGCACGACTCGCCGGAATACCTGCCAGGGTTGTGGTGGGTTACCAGGGCGGCGAGATCGTCAATGACAGCTATGTCTCGGTTCATCAGTATGACGCCCATGCCTGGGCGGAAATCTGGGATCAAGGTCGGGGTTGGATGCGGATAGATCCTACTGCATTTGTCGCGCCGGAGAGAATTGAGTCTGGCATCAGAGAGGCAGCGCAAGAGGAAGGGTCATTTTTGGAAAACACTCTGTTTTCGGTTGATCGCTATGCCTATTTTCAATGGGTTAACTGGGTTCGTTGGCAAATCGATGCGTTAAACTACCACTGGCGAAAGTGGGTGGTGAGTTACAATGAAGATGCTCAGCATTCGCTGCTGAAAGACTGGTTCGATAACAGCAGTCTGGTACTGATGGCAGGTGCGATGCTGGTATTGTCCGCCGTTGTTTTCCTGATAATGTATTTCTATGTTCATATGCGGGAGGCAGGCATGGAGTTATCTCCTTATGTCCGAGCCTATCTCGAATTCTGTCGTTTTTTCGAGAAAAAAGGATTGCCGCGGGGTCGCGGGGAAGGCCCTGTCAGCTATGCGAACCGTATTGTGATTCGCTATCCAATAGTGGGCAATGAAGTGAAGGCGTTGACCGAGAGCCTTGTTCGAGCGGTGTATGCAAAAGAGTCTAGTTGCGAACTGGACCAAAACAGTGTAAAAGCGGGGCCATTCCGGCGTGCTCGAGATCCATCGTTACGGGCATTCAAAGCCTCGGTGTCTGCGGTGATAAGGCAGGTAAAAAGAAACGAATGAGGTGGTCGGTATTGGTTTTTCCCCTTTCATGTTGGTGGCAGGAATTCATTTGAACTCAAGTTTTTATCCCTGGTTTGATGGTGTGTTCGAGCAACTTGTTAGCGCAAAAGCTGAGGGGGTTTTAGCGCATGCGTTGATTTTTTCAGGTTCCGAGGGTATGGGTAAATATGACTTTGCGTTAAAATTCGCCTATTCACTATTATGTGTCGGGCCGGATAAACCGGCTTCGGGTGTCGTTTGTGGCAAGTGTAAAAGTTGCCATCTGAATATGGCTGAAAGTCATCCTGATCTGGTAGTTTGTCAACCGGAGGAGAAGAGCAAATTCATTAAAGTGGATCAAGTCAGAGCCATCAGTCAGTTTGTCGCCCAGTCCCCCCAGATTGGTGTAATCAAAATTGTCGTCATAAACCCTGCTACGGCTTTAAATATCAATGCTGCCAACGCACTTTTGAAAAGTCTCGAAGAACCAGCCGGTAATACACTGTATTTACTTATCGATAACCAGAAACAAACCCTGCTGCCGACGATACGTTCTCGTTGTCAGATCGTGAAGCTAAACCGGCCTGGCCAGTCCCAAGCCATCGATTGGTTGCAGCAAGCTGTTTCTGAAGCTGGCGAAGCGGTGTGCAGTCCGACAGAGCTTCATTTGGCATTGAAAATGGCAAATGGTAGCCCGCTGAAAGCACTGGAATTAATCGAAAACAAAGGCGTAGAAGCGGAACTTAAACTTATCGAGCACTTGGCCAATGTACTCAAGGGTAAAGAGTCGGTCGTGGCCTTTGCCGAGACTTTTGACAAGGGCTTTCCGTTCGGGTTGGAGCAATTTCTGCTGTGTCAGAATAACTGGATCGAAACCATGCTCAGATACAAAATGACCAGTGACCCAGAGTGTTTCAAAGGCGTCAGTGGTGCGGCCATGTTCAAGTATCTGGCTGACAAGAATGACGGGCGTTTGCTTTTTGCGTTAAGGGACGAGCTAACTCAACGGCGACGTGATTGGCTTAGCGGAGCCAATTATAACGAGAAGTTGTTTATCGAAACTATCGCGATCAAGTGGCAAAAATTGTTGACAGGCCAATGATTTTTTTTGAATAACAAGTTGATTAATAGAGAAAATAGATTACTGTTTAAAAGAGTGGAATAAAACAACGCTGACGCAGATGCAAAGTGGAATTTGGGGTGTTCTCGTGGTTTTATTTTTGACACGGCGATCATTCACTTGAGTTTGGATTTGAACTATGCCTCCAGGATTAGGTGCCAGACACGGCATACTTACGCTCACCATAAAAGATAAAGCGGTATTGTACGCGGCTTATATGCCTTTTATCAAAAATGGTGGGTTATTTATTCCGACAACCAAGAGTTACCAGCTTGGCAATGAGGTTTTTTTACTGCTCAACCTGATGGATGAAGTGGAGAAAATTCCGGTGGCCGGAAAAGTGGTATGGATTACCCCTAAAGGAGCGCAAGGCAACCGGGCGGCCGGGATTGGTGTTCAGTTTAACGATGATAGCGAACATGCCCGCAATAAAATTGAAACCTACCTTGCCGGGGCTATCTCGTCTGACAGGCAAACACATACTATGTAGAAGGCGTTGAATTCTGCGTCTACACCCTTACAATGCTGCGTTGACTGACATTTTTTGGGGTAACTATGTATATTGATTCTCATTGCCATCTTGACCGGTTGAATTTAAAAAAATATCACGGGGATCTGAGCCTCGCTCTGGAGGCAGCGCGAGTCAGGGGCGTCGATACTATGCTCAATGTCGCCGTAGACCTGGAACACCTGGATAATGTCTTGGCAATCGCAGAAAACCATGACTTTGTCTATGCCTCGGTGGGTGTGCATCCATCGACTGACATAGATGAAGAACCGACAGTAGATCGATTGGTCGAGTTGACACGGCATGCCAAAGTGATTGCCATCGGTGAAACCGGGCTCGACTATCATTACGGCGCAGACCAAAAAGCCGTACAGCATTCACGTTTTATCAATCACCTCGAAGCCGCGAAAATAACCCAAAAGCCCGTTATTGTTCATACCAGAGATGCAAGAGAGGATACTATAGCCCTGATGCAGCGATATGCAGATACGCAGTTGGGCGGTGTCATGCATTGTTTTACCGAAAATCAGGAAATGGCAGAACAGGCGCTGGCATTGGGTTTTTATATCTCGTTCTCAGGTATCATTACGTTCAAAAATGCCCAGGAGTTGCGTGATTTGGTCGTAAATATACCCATGGATCGTATGCTGATCGAAACAGACAGCCCTTATCTCGCTCCGATGCCTTATCGTGGCAAGTCAAATGAGCCAGCCTATGTGGTCGAGGTTGCCCGGCAGGTCGCTCAAATACAGGATATATCAGTCGAGGAAGTGGCCGCGATAACCAGCGCCAATTTCAAACGATTGTTCAGACTGGCCTGATATTGATAGCCAGGGAGAACCTTCTCAGCTTATGTCCGCCTGGGTAGAAAAAACAGTTAACAATGGGCGATTGAATATCGCTTACAGGCAATCGGGTAACCCTGATGGTCAGACTGTTCTGTTGTTGCATGGCTGGCTGGACAATGTAGCCAGCTTTGATCGAATCACTCCGTACCTTGATCTTCAGCGTTTTAACCTGCTCGCGGTTGACTTACCCGGCCATGGCCACTCGGATCATCGTTCACCGTCTGAAACTTATCATCTGCTTGAGTATGTTCTGGATTGCGAAGCAATGGCCAGAGCACTCGAGCTTACCGCCATACAAGTGGTTGGCCATTCACTGGGTGGTATCGTTGCGTCGATGTGGGCAGCCGCAATTCCGGATCGGATCGATAAACTGTTCCTTATTGATTCACTCGGGCCGTTGACCACAGAGGAATCCAAGTTTGCCAAGCAACTGGGCCAGTCTATTGAAAAGATTCTATCCCCGATTCAGCCGCTGACGGTTTATCCATCCATCGATGCCGCGGTGAAAGCCAGACAGCTCGGCTTTGGAGAGTTGACAGATGACGTGGCGAGATTACTGGTGGCAAGGGGAGTGACAAGGTGCAAAGGCGGTGTTATCTGGCGCTCTGATCCACGCTTGCGACATCCATCATTGATGCGCTTATCGGAAGCTCAGGTCAATGCGATGCTGTCTTCAGTTGCTTGTTCGGTCGGCGCAGTATTCGCTGAACAAGGTTGGTTGGCCCTGGGCGCTCAATTTGAGTCGCGTGTAAAGCAAATCAGGCATTTTGATTACTGCCGGTTGCCGGGAGGCCATCATCTCCATCTGCAAGATTGTCCTGAGCAGGTCGCACAGCGGATCAACGCGTTTTTCTAGTGTACTGTGAAGGTTTGGCCCATTGCGACGGACTATAAACAATTCGCCGGTTTCGGCAGCCCGGCTATTTTTGCGCAAAGTTTTGCGGGGCTGCCGGGAAACAGTGTCATCAGGTAAATACTGTTACCTTTTTCTTCTCCCAGCTCGGTTTTAATATAGTTAATCAGAGCGCGATTGACCGGCGATAGCTCGAATTCTTCATAGAACTTCCTGACCAGCGAAATAATTTGCCAATGCGCCGCTTCGAGCCGGATGCCTTCTTCAGCGGCGATGGTATTGGCCAGTGACGGGTTCCAGTTCTGGTAATCGATAACGAATCCTTCTTTATCCCGCACAGCCTTCATTCTTGTCTGTCTCTTTTTTGTGGTGTGGATTACCAGGTAATACACTTTTCGTGGTCGGCGGAGAGTTTAACAAATTCCGGGTAATCAATGGAACGAACCGTTGGCGCAAGCAGATCGGCGAGACCTCTGGCCAGGACATGGTCAGTTAGTACGGCAAAGTCAACTTCCTGGGTATCGAGTGAGACAAACAAATGATCAAACTGCTGGTTAAGTGTTTGGTAAACCCCAGACTGGATAAAAAGGCAGGTATCACCGGGTTGAATACAAGCGTTTAACAGCGTAACTAACTCGTTTGTTTCTATGCTTCGAGCTATTAAATGTAAAGTCATAATCTGAATGTGATGGCAAGTCGACGATTGTTCAATAGTGGAACACCTGATCCGCTTGATCGATTAATTGGCCTATCCGGTCTATGGTTGCTATCTCATGCTCGATAAGGAGATGGCTGGTTGTCAAGCCTCTGGCGAGCAGAGAATCACTATCCACATAGACTTTTTCGATTCCATAGAGTCCCAAAGCGGATAGCATTTTGGCGGAGTTTTTTGCACCAATTTTTGCCGGGTTCTGGTTTTTGACCAGTTGAAATACACCATTACCGATAAATACTGGGCAAACAGGCTGCCGGTAAGCCGTAAACGAGAACATGATATCCATCGCTTCACGGGAGAGCAAGCCATCGTAAGGGGGCTGGCTGAATAGTATCAGGATGTTTTTGGTTGCCTGATCGGGTTTTGCCATCATTTGATTCCAGTTTAAAAACTGATCACCCTGTCTGATTGGACGACGGCATCGATAAGTTGCCCCAGCCCCGCCAGTTCAAAATGTTCTGTGCAGTTGTTGCCGTTTTTTGTGTATCGTTCAGCTTCGTTTTTATCCACCACACCGCGCCTTAAAGCGGCAGCGATACAAACCACAACATCTAAATTGTGCTCTTCGCTGAATAGCCGCCACTGAGTCGATATATCTTCTTCGTCTGTCGCCAATTGTTGATACTCATTGGCCAATTCCACTGCTTGCTGGTATAAAAAAACACGATAGATTTGGTGTTTCTGGTGGATTAACTCTTTTGCGAAAGCCAGTGCGGTAGAGGGGCTGTCGGATTGATTGGCAGAGTGGTTGATTACTATGGAATATTTCATTGGCCTTTACATTGGGATAATTGAAAAAGGCTCCGGAAGGAGCCTTTAGCGCACAGCCATTATGAATCAATGAAAGATTGATTAATCGTCGCCAGAAAAAGCCATCAATAATTGCAGCAAACTCAGGAACAGGTTGTACAGTGACACAAACAGCGTCACCGTCGCCATTACGTAGTTTCTTTCGCCGCCGTGGATAATGGCGCTGGTTTGATACAGGATTATAGCGGAAGAAAACAGAACGAAGCCGGCTGATATGGCCAACTGCAAGCCCTGAATATCGGCAAATAAGCCAACCACCATGGCACCAATCAGCACAAAGCAGCCAATGGTAATAAAACCGGCCAGGAAGCTGAAGTCTTTACGTGTAATTAAAGCGTAAGCCGACAGGCCGAAGAAAACAAATGCGGTCAAACCTAATGCGTTAGTGACCAGATGCATCGCGCCGGCTCCGGCGAACATGCCAATGATCGGGCCGAGGGTATAACCCATAAAACCTGTCAACGCGAAGGTAAACACCAGGCCCATAGTGCTGTTTTGCGTCTTGTGAATCGCGAAAAGCAGGCCGTAGAAACCGACTAGGGTGATAATCATGCCTGGGTGTGGCATATTCAATGACATGGACATGTAGGCGACAAAGGCGCTGAATGCCAGTGTCAAACCAAGAAGCATGTAGGTGTTCTTGAGTACTTTACTGGTCTCAAGTGATTCAACCCCGACCGATTGCCTTGACAAGGCGGCCGTATCGACAATTCCGGGTTGATTTCTCCGATTTAACATCGAGTTGATGTCGGATTTCGAAAGCTTTTCGTTACTCATACAAGTTGACTCCACAAAAGTCAGACGGTTAGTAGTTTAATTTAGTGCGTTAGTTCTCATCATAATGATGATTTGGATTAATTCAATAGGCAGGGAGGTTAATGTAAATTAATGATTGACACTTAAATTGGGTAATGTATCATTCACTGCGCTGTCATGAGACGGCATTTTTGTGTGATATTCAGTTATTTAATTGAATATTTTTTTTCGGTGAGCTGGCAGAGTGGTCGAATGCAGCGGTCTTGAAAACCGCCGTCCGTTAATAGCGGACCCGGGGTTCGAATCCCTGGCTCACCGCCATTTTTTCGACTGGTGTTTGCTCTCCGTTGATTGCTGTCTTTCTGTCACGCGGTCAGTACGAGAAATGTTTTTCTGACAATAAGCCCATGGTAAAACCCTCCGGCTCCGTTTACCTGTTAATGTTCTGAAACTGTTCATCCTTTTGAACTACGTGTTATTCTTTTCCCGGTGTTTTCCCCCATCTTGCAAAGGTATCGAAATGCAGTTTGATAATAGCCTGCGTCCGCAATGCTCTGCAAACAGCGGCTTTTGGAACGTGGAACGGGCAGGTGATGAGGTATTGAAAAGTGGTGTATTGCAAAAGAGTGTCCATGGTCGGTGGATGTCTGCTTGCCATGTTGGGTTGGGCGTTGACGGCGACGGCGGCAAATAACTTGAAAACAATTAGTACAAAGCAGCTAGGTGGTGACAAGCGCTACCTTGTTTATGTGAGTACTGATAAACCAGTGTACCGAGCGCAAGAGCCAGTTTATCTGCGCGCGGTTATTCTCGACGCTGTCGATAACACGCCGTTGCAATCTGGCGAACAACCCGTGATTGAGGTAAAAATTCAGGGGCCACAAGGAAACACGGTTTTCGAGGGTAGTGGTATCGGACGCGATAGTTCGGTAGGAATAAAATGGCTTATTCCTGAAGAAACTCCCGGGGGGCAATATACCGCCTATGTGACCAGTGTCAGCCTTGGTCTGCCCGAGGCCGAACGCACCTTTGAAGTGCGTGCCTATCGTACGCCGAGATTAAAAACCCAGATTGAATTTATTCGCGAGGGTTATGGCCCGGGTGAGCAGGTGCAGGCCACGGTTAAAGTGACCCGAGCAGAAGGCGGCGTGCCGAGCGATGCGAAAGTGACAGCGGTTGCCAGGGTTGACGGCGCAGAGGTGTATCGAAAAACTGGCCTCTCGATTTCGGAAAATAGCGATACCTCAGTTGCCTTTACCTTGCCAGAGGTCATTTCCGTCGGGGATGGTAACCTGAACTTTGTGATCGAAGATGGTGGAGTGGTAGAAACTGCAAGCAAGACAATTCCGATTTTATTGCAAGACTTGGAGATTGCGTTTTTCCCCGAGAGTGGCGATCTGGTTGATACGTTGGAAAGTCGGGTGTATGTTCAGGCAAACCGGCCGGATGGCAAGCCGGCTGACATTGCCGGTCGTGTCGTTAAGTTGGATAACGGGGTTCCGGGTAAAGTCGTGGTGCCCCGTTTTAGTACAACCCATGAAGGCCGCGGTATTTTTTCAATCATACCCGAACCCGATGCCCGTTACGCATTGGTTTTGGCGTCACCTTCCGGTATTGCCCGACATTTTCCGTTACCTGTGAGCAAACCAAACGGGATGGTGATCGAGAGCTTGTCACCTGTGTATGCCTATCAGGAAGAGATAAAAGTGAAGATGACGGCCACTGACGCCGATTTGGCGTCAATGATCACCATCCACAAGCGAGAACGGCTTTTGGACTCAAAAGCGTTATCGCTTGACGCCGCCTCTTCCGGCCATCATGCAAGCGAAACCATCACTCTCGATGCAAAGGATAGTGAAGGTGTTCTTATCGTCACCGTTTGGGATTCAGCAGGTAACCCAATGGCGGAGCGTTTGATCTATCGACAACCCAGGTTTGCCGTCAAGGTAAAAATCAGTGCCGAAAAACCGCCTTATGTGCCGGGTAAAAGCGTAAAACTGCAAATAGAAACACTGGATGAAAATGGCAGGCCGGTAGAGGCCGTGGTGGGTTTGACCGTCACTGATGATGCTGTACTGGAAATGATCGAGACGCGGGATCAGGCACCACGACTGCCGGTGATGGTTTACCTGGAAAACGAAGTCAATGATTTGGCGGATGCCAATGTGTATCTGGATGCCGTCAATCCAGACGCAGATAAAGCGCTGGATTTATTGCTCGGAACCCAGGGCTGGCGCCGATTTATTCTGGTACGTTATGCAGATATCAAAGACAAATACGAGAAAACAGGCCGACGAGTTCTCGCTGAGCGATTGAAACCGGCAATAAACTATAAGGCCTCAAGACGGAATTTCGCGCAAGAGTTGGTGATGGCTGCACCAGCTATGATCGGGCTTGAAAATGATGGTGTAGATGGTGAACTGGCGCGAGTCGATAAGTTCGAGGAGCTTGCTCCGGGCCAGTTGGCAGCCGGCGAACCTGATATCGGGGATGTCAGAGATATTGCAAATCTCGAAATAGAACAGGTAGAAGAAATAATTATGGCCGACAAGGCTAGGCAATTGCGAGCAATGCCCGACAAGGGCAATATCGACGACGCCTGGGTTGTTTTGAGAGAGTACGCGCATCAGGTTCGGCCTAACCGAAAAGCCAATGATCGTATCGATTTTACCGAAACGCTTTATTGGAATGCCGGCATAAAAACCAGTGCCAGAGATGGAACGGCGAGCGTCGAATTTGGCCTGTCTGACAGTGTGACCGGTTTTCGGGTAATGGCTGACGCGTTTGGTCGTAATGGCGCGTTAGGCAACGATGATTTAATGATCAATTCGACCGAACCCTTTTATATCGAACCCAAAATGCCTTTGCAGGTGACCGTCGGGGATATCATCGAGTTACCGGTAGCGCTAGTAAATGCGACCGATAGCGCAATTGAAAAAGCGGATCTACTGGTCAAAGGAGACGGGTTTACCATCACTCAGGCCGCTTCCGGCCAATTGGCTGCTGGCCAGAGGGCAAGGCGATTGGTCAGGATTGTCGCCGATAAACCCGGCACCTTGCCACTTGTGCTTGTCGCTTCTGCCGGGCCGTATACTGACCGGGTGACCAGAACGCTAGAGGTCAAACCTCGAGGTTTTCCGGTTGCGATCAATTATGGTGGTCTGCTTGGGCCGGACAATCGATTTGGCGTTGACATCGTTATCCCTGATGCAACGGAGCCGGGCAGTGTCAATGCCTCCGCAAAAGTGTACCCGTCACCATTGGCTAATATGGAAGAGGCGTTGAATGCATTGTTACGGCAACCAAATGGATGTTTTGAACAAGCCAGCTCGACCAATTATCCGCTGGTGATGGCACAGCAGTATTTTGTCTCGCACCAGGGAATTGATCCTGAAAAAGTGTCTGAAGCAAAAAAACTGTTGCAAAAAGGCTATAAAAAACTGATCAACTTTGAGTCCAGCCAAAAAGGCTACGAATGGTTTGGCGGTGATCCCGCCCACGAAGCACTGACCGCTTATGGCCTGATGGAGTTTGTCGATATGAGTCAGGTTATGTCGGTTGACCAGAATATGGTAGAGCGAACTCGTGGCTGGCTACTGAGTCGGCGGGATGGGCAAGGTGGCTTCAAGCAGAGCGAAAAAGCCTTGGACAGTTTCGGCAGAGCACCGGTAAAAACAACTGATGCCTATGTGATCTGGGCTTTGCTGGAAAGTGGCGAAGACCCGGATAATCTGGCGCAGGAGATCCAGGCTATCGAACAGGAAGCCTCGAGCAGCGAAGATAGTTACCTCGTCGCGTTGGCGGTCAACATTCTTTACCTCGCCGGTGACCAACAAGATGCTCGTCGGTTGGCGCAAAAACTGGTGGATGCGGTTGGTAAAGATGGCGCCATTACCCGAGCCGTTACCTCTATTACGCGTTCAGGAGGAGATGCGTTAGCGATAGAAACCACCAGTTTAACGCTTTTGGCCTGGTTGAAAGAAGATGAAAGATGGGCCGCCGATGTCGAAAGATCGATGAAGTGGTTGTTTGAGAGAAGCAAGGCGGGTCGGTTTGGCTCGACCCAATCTACCATTCTCGCACTGAAAGCGATTAACGCCTATGACGCAGCGCGTTCAAAACCCAAAAAACCTGGCTCGGTTCAGCTGCTGGTGGCTGGCAAACCCTTTGGCAAGTCTGTGCCGTTCAACGTGGATGCTAAGGGCGCCATCGAGTTACCGGATTTTGCTTCTGCTTTGCAACCCGGCAAGTATCCTGTTGGTTTGACGATGACGGGTGGCAGCAAAATGCCATTTGCGATCGAAGTCAGCTATCACACCATGCTGCCAATTGCAGACGAGGCAACCAATGTCAAATTGACCAGCCGCCTGGCATCGAATCAGGTGGTCGAGGGAGAGCCTTTGGAGCTTGAGGTCAAGGTGACAGTCGGCTCTGAACCGGCCACAATGCCGGTGGCTATTGTCGGTGTCCCGGCCGGGTTGGAAGTTCGTTATGAGCAATTGCAGGAAATGGTCGACGACGGTCGAATCGATTCCTATGAAGTGATGGGCAACGAGGTGGTATTGTATTGGCGTCAACTTGCGGCGGGAGCGACGCGAACTGTTCCGATCAGCCTGGTAGCGGCGGTTCCCGGACAGTTTACCGGGCCGGCCAGTCGCTCCTATTTGTACTATACGGACGAGTTGAAATTCTGGGAGGCGGGCCACGCTATTAAGGTTGTCGCCAAACAATCACCGGAATAGGCAAAACGAGCGAATAGTCAGTTTGCAGATTTAACTGGCCACAGTCCCGGACTGTGGCCATTCCATTGCTATGGGTGTCCCTGATGAAAAGCGTTTTTGAAGTTTCTGCTCCCTATCAACCTGCCGGTGATCAGCCTTCCGCTATCGAGCAACTGGTGGCAGGGCTCAATGATGGCCTGGCCCATCAAACCTTGTTGGGCGTCACAGGCTCGGGAAAAACGTTTTCTGTCGCTCATGTGGTGGCGCAAATGCAGAGGCCGACGATCGTTCTCGCGCACAATAAAACGCTCGCGGCTCAATTGTACGGGGAATTCAAAAGTTTTTTCCCGAACAACGCCGTCGAGTATTTTGTTTCCTATTACGACTATTATCAGCCGGAGGCTTATGTCCCTGCATCCGACACCTATATTGAAAAAGATGCCTCTATTAACGAGCATATCGAACAGATGCGGTTGTCTGCCACCAAAGCCTTGCTGGAGCGTGAAGATGCCATTATTGTTGCCACGGTATCTTCCATTTATGGTCTGGGTGATCCCAATTCGTATTTAAGTATGATGCTGCACCTCGATCGCGGCGATCGGATCGATCAGAGGAAAATACTACGTCGACTGGCCGAACTGCAATACACAAGAAATGAATATGAACTGCATCGGGCAACCTATCGAGTGCGTGGTGAAGTGATCGATGTCTATCCGGCAGAATCCGATAAAGATGCAATACGTATCGAGTTGTTCGACGACGAAGTTGAAAATCTCAGTTTTTTTGATCCGCTTACCGGCGAAATTGTGCGCAGGGTACCAAGAGTGACGATTTACCCTAAATCGCATTATGTCACCCCGAGAGAAACCGTTCTGGAGGCGGTTGATAAAATAAAGGCAGAACTCAAGCTGCGCCTGGAATATCTCAGAGAAAACAGTCGCCTGGTTGAAGCCCAGCGTCTGGAAGAGCGAACTCAATATGATATTGAAATGATGGTTGAGCTTGGTTATTGCAGTGGTATTGAGAATTATTCGCGCTACTTGTCCGGTCGTGAGCCGGGTAGCCCGCCCCCCACTCTTTTTGACTATTTGCCGGAAAACGCGCTGTTAATTATTGATGAATCGCATGTGACCATTCCGCAACTCGGTGCCATGTATAAAGGAGATCGTTCCAGGAAGGAAAACCTTGTCCAGTATGGCTTTCGGTTGCCGTCGGCTTTGGATAATCGCCCCATGCGATTCGATGAGTGGGAACGCATCGCGCCCCAGATGATATTTGTTTCCGCCACTCCAGGTGACTATGAGGCGAAATACAGTGCTCAGGTAGTCGAGCAGGTAGTCAGGCCAACCGGACTGCTGGATCCGGTGATAGAGGTGAAGCCTGCTGTCAATCAGGTCGATGATTTAATTACACAGATTAACCAACGGGTTTCGCTCGATGAACGGGTTCTGGTTACTGTTCTGACCAAAAAAATGGCTGAAGACCTGACTGAATTCCTGACCGATAATGGTATAAGGGTGCGTTACTTGCATTCTGATATAGATACGGTGGAAAGGGTTGAGATTATCAGGGATCTCCGTTTGGGTGAGTTCGATGTGCTGGTGGGGATTAATCTGTTGCGAGAAGGTCTGGATATGCCCGAAGTGTCTCTCGTCGCGATACTGGATGCAGATAAGGAAGGCTTTTTACGATCTGAGCGTTCGTTGATTCAGACAATGGGCAGAGCGGCACGCAGTCTCAACGGCCGCGCAGTTTTATATGCAGATACCATAACCGGCTCCATGGCGCGTGCGATAAAGGAAACGGAACGACGCCGAGAGAAGCAGATTACCCATAATAAAAGTCACGGCATAGTGCCGAAGGGACTGAAAAAAAATGTCGCAGATATTATGGAAGGGGCGGCTCCGTACAAACTGAAAGGCAAAGTGAAACGCACTAGCAACACCGACAGGTTACCTGGTGCAGATGGATTAGACCTCAATAACCCGGTCCTGGTTGCCAAACGAATGACTCAGCTCGAGGATGAAATGTACAAAGCCGCCGCAGACCTGAATTTTGAAAAAGCCGCCCAGCTAAGGGATGAAATCATGGAGCTGAAGCGGCTTGCCTGGCAAGCCTGAGTGTCCGCTCGGCGACCAGTGTCAGAACGCAATTGCCGGGGCCAACCGGCCTTACGCCCCCGTTTTGCTGATCCTGTTTTGATTATCGCCCTTACAGTTGTTTCGTTATTTTCTAATGTTATTGATTAGCGGCTTGGTTATGCACATTTTTGTCACTACCGTCAGTTTTGTGATAAAAAACCGTCGAAAATACACAGAAAAAACATTGACAAATATAACTTTTTGAAAAATAAAGAAATTTAATTTGATTAAAATATAATCAGTTTGGGTTGAGCATTCTATTTTCGTGGCCTTACGAGCATTTTAAATAACTTTTCAACAAAGTTATCCACAAAAACCGTGGATAAAAGGTGGCACTGGTGCCGATACCTGGCTTAGGCTGAGCGTTTATCCTGTTTCGGTTGGCGTTGAATCATTTAATCGTCTTGCCTGTGAATAAAACAAATTCGTTGTTGCGTTTTCTGGTGGCGCGATTCCAGAACTTGACTGCTTTACCAAGAAGTGGTACTTACCTCGGTTGTGGCGCGGCGGTTCTGCGTCTATCCCATACGGGTTCAGAATGAGTCTAGATTGGGGTTTCTTAGCCTAGCCACAGTTATGATATTTTCTGTCAGAGTAATTCCTATCATGTACCAGTTACTGAGAAAGCTTCTTTTCACCCTTCCCCCGGAAACGGCCCATGAATTGACCCTTGACTTGCTGGCGGCAGGGCAACGAATCGGGTTCAGCCAACGAATGGTTCGCCGACCTGTTCCTCAACCGATAAAGTTGCTGGGTTTAACCTTCGATAATCCGGTTGGCCTGGCAGCCGGTTTGGATAAGAATGGTCAGTGTATAGCGGGCTTGGCGGCGTTGGGTTTTGGCTTTGTTGAAATAGGCACCGTGACGCCCGCCGCTCAATCAGGAAACCCCAAGCCCAGATTGTTCCGTCTGCCAGAGGAGAAGGCGATTATCAATCGTATGGGCTTTAATAATTTGGGTGTTGAAGCACTGTTGACCAACTACGAGTGTTATAAAACCGCATTCCGGGAAACCAATCGGCCGCCTTGGAATGCCCCAATCGGGATTAATGTAGGGAAAAATCTGACTACCGCGGTGGAAAATGCCCATATCGACTATATCAAGGCCATCCAGGCCGTCTATGCCCATGCAGATTACATTACGGTGAATGTGTCATCGCCCAATACCCCGGGTCTGCGTAATCTTCAATTCGGCGAGGCAATGAACACCCTGCTGGATGCGATAAAAACGGAACAGTGTCGCTTACAGGAGCAGAATAAGCGTTATGTGCCGATATTGATCAAGATAGCGCCCGATATGGATGATAAAGAAATCGCATTTGTCGCCGCCACTTTCAAAAAGTTCGGTGTGGATGGCATTATCGCCACTAATACAACCCTTGACCGAAGCATGGTAAAAGTCTCTGCAATGGCCAAGGAAAGTGGCGGTTTAAGTGGCGCACCCTTGTTAGGTAAATCGACCCATGTGGTCAGCGCTTTGTATTCGTATCTCGGTGACGACATTCCTATCGTGGCCGCCGGCGGTATCACTTATGCCGAAGATGCAGTCGAGAAAATCAAGGCGGGAGCGAAACTGGTGCAAATCTATACTGGGTTTATCTATCAGGGGCCCAGTTTGATCAAGGCGGCATCTGATGCAATTCTGGATTATCGGATAAAAACAAAAGCGATTTGCATTTGAGGGCGGGCCGGATGACAGAAGACTGACTTGAAATAACTCAATTTCTTTTTTCAACCCAATCTGGCTGATGATACGCGCAACCAACATAGCGGACACCAGATTTTCAGATCCAAAAAAAAGCCCGCGGATGCGGGCTTTATCACGATGAACTCTCAATTTCTATTGCATTGCCTGAGACGCTCTTTGAATGCCAGAAACGCCAGTAAGACCATCCCAACTATCATTCCGACCATCACGCCAGCCACTTAACCACTGCTGTTTTATATCCGAGTTTTCCGACGGGCAGGTATCTTTTGATTTGCCGGACACGCCGGCTTGATAGCCGCGCTTGTACGCTCGTTGGGTCAGATCACGTTTTTGTCTTTTCATTACTATGAACCCTCGCAGGTTTGCCATTATGATTCAATCGGTGCGCTCAATAAAGCACTCGCTCAATTTATTCGGCGGGCTTAATGGCGTCGTTCAATCGTGCATCAATAATTATCAGTTAAGCTAAATAATTCATATGTGTATACTAATTATTTCATCTATACTAATGCCTTATTATGCTAAGCAGATATAAGATTTCATAACACCTTGTTTTCATATGTCTTATCGAATAATTGTACAATTAGTGCCCAAAAACTAATGTTCAAGAATGAGTGCGCAAAGACTCTGTTTATCAATGAAATGAAATAACACTATGACTATCAATCACTCCCGCCTGTTTGTCAGTTGCCCCAAAAGTATGGAATATCTGCTTGAAGATGAAATAAAAATAATTTGGGATCAAAGAAGTAAGGCAGGAAAGGCAGATGCGACCTGGGCGTATAAAACCTCCCCTTTGGGCGTGTCTGTTGAGTGCGATCAAGCTTTTGCCCTGACACTTTGTTTATGGAGCAGAATTGCCAACCGCGTGTTTTATCAACTCTGTGAAACACGCTGCCACTCCGTTGAGCAGTTATACGATGCGGTCTATTCGATAGACTGGTTATCGCATCTTGGCGAAAACGCGGTTATCGCGGTGGATTTTTCGGGTCAAAGCAGTTTTGTCAGAAATACTGTATTCGGCACCCAGAAAGTGAAAGATGCCATTGTCGATCATGTCAGGGATAAAACCGGAACAAGGCCCAGTGTTAACGCTGATAATCCTGATATTCGAATTCGCGCGCACTTGCGCAAAGGTATAGTGGCAATTTATATCGATATGGCAGGTTCCAGCCTTCATCAGAGAGGCTATCGCAGCGAATCCGGCCGGGCGCCGATGAAGGAAAATCTGGCCGCCGGGATTCTGCAACGTTGTCAATTTCAGCAATTGCTGGAGCGATGCAATCAAACCGGGTTTGCCGTTGTCGATCCGATGTGCGGTTCCGGCACCTTGCTCATCGAGGCAGCGTTGATCGCTTGTGACAGGGCGCCGGGGTTGCTGAGACGCAACTGGGGGTTTCAACGATGGCGACAGTTTGATACAGGCACCTGGTCAACTCTGGTGCAGGACGCAGAAAGCCGGTTTTTGATTGGCAAGGAAAAAGTCACAGCGGGTTTTTATGGTTATGATGTTGACCGCAAGGTGTTGGCGTCAGCGAAGCGTAACGCTGAACGGGCGGGCGTCGATGACTTGTTGCATCTGGTTCAGCGTGATATTCGGAAGTTTAAACGACCAGCGAAAGTGACCTCTGCACTGGTGGTCAGTAATCCTCCCTATGGTGAAAGGTTAGGTGCGCTTGCCGAGCTTGGCGAACTGTACGGCGTGTTAGGCAATACAGTTCAATCCGCGTTTTCAGCCGGGGAGGGTGATGCAAGCAATTTGGGTAGTCGGCCGCAAAGCCGGTTGGCTGTTTTTTCATCCAATCCGCAATTGATCAAAAACCTGGGCATACGAGTTGAGAAAAAGTACAAGTTTTTAAACGGGACCATTCCTTGTGAGCTGGTTGTTTCAAGTTTAAGCGACGCAAATCAGCTCTTTCAAGCCGATAATGCGTTTGTGCGAGGGGCCAATTGGCGAATCGCCAATCCTGAACGGGCTGCCATGTTTGGTAACCGGTTGCAGAAAAACCGAAAGTCGCTTGCCAAGTGGTTAAAGCGGGAAGGAATCAGCTGTTACCGACTTTATGACAGTGATATGCCCGAATACGCGGTTGCTATAGATGTCTACGATAGTTGGTATCATGTTCAGGAGTATGTCGCACCAAAAACCATCGACCCGCAAAGTGCCAGAGAACGATTTATGGAGGCTCTGGCAATGGTGCGTGATACCTTTGGGGTCGCTCCGGACAGGATTGTCTATAAGCGTCGCGAAAGGCAAAAAGGACTCAACCAATATCAAAAACTTGAGTTTGACTCAGAGCGAATCGAGGTGTCGGAATACAATGCGCGTTTTTATATCAAGCTTGGAAGTTATCTGGATACCGGGCTTTTTCTGGATCATCGGCCAATAAGAAAATGGCTGGGTCAAAATTCGGCGCAAAAAAGAGTGCTCAATCTTTATTGTTATACCGGGTCGGTGTCTGTTTATGCGGCGTTAGGCGGAGCGAACGAGGTAGTAAGCGTCGATATGTCAAACACTTACTTGAATTGGGCCAAAGACAATTTCAGGTTGAACCGCTTGTCGATTGATCGTCATGGTTTTGTGCGCGCAGATTGTTTTCAGTGGTTAAAGCAGTGTAAGGAAAAATTCGATCTTGTTTTTCTTGATCCACCGACCTTTTCCAATTCCAAAAGAATGGCAGGAAACCTGGATATTCAAAGAGACCATGTTGCGCTTATCAATCTATGTGTTCGTCGCTTGAGGCCGGGAGGCGTGTTGCTGTTTTCCAATAATCTGAGGAAGTTCAAAATGGATTGGCAGTCACTTTCTGGTTTGCTGATCGATGATATTTCCAAACAAACCATCGACCCGGACTTTAACAGAAACAACCGCGTTCATCATTGTTGGAAAATAACTCGGCCGGATTAGCCCGCCATTTTATGATGTCGAGTGCCGGTCTAGAATTCGTATAGAATTCCGAGGCCACAATGGGTGGTCTTGACTCCTGTTGTGGTGTCGTTATGCAGCCGCCCGTATTCTGCTGTGACGTAGAGGTCGTCGGTAATTGCCAGGTCGCCGCTGATCGCCCAGCTCATACTGAAGGTGCTTTGCAAAAAGTCTTTCGGTATATCCTTGAATTTTTTATTGGAATTGTCTCGGGAAGTGTCTGCCTGTACGTGGGAAAAACCGAATTTGCCATGAACGGTTGAATATTCAGTGATGGGATAGGCCAGACCCATATACCAGCTCAACCAGTAGACAATACCGACATCCAGCCCCGGTGTGGCCTGGTCTTTTCCATATCCCCATCCAGCGCGGCCTTCAACCGTCACATAATCAGAGATATAAGTGCCTAGGGTGAGTTCAGAAGCCAGTGTGTTGGCTTTGTATGCGTTATCGATTAACGCGTAATCCATAAGCTTGGTGGTGAATAAGGCGTAGTCTGTCGATTCTTTGCCAATCCCTTCTTCAGCTTGCTCACCCGGTTTCCCCCCGGCATGGGTGTCAATGGCAAAAGCGGCGAGTAAAGCGTATGAAAGTGCAGTGTATCGAATAGTCATGGCCAGGTTTCTACTTTATGCCCTAAATCATTTTAGCTTAATTTTAACTATGCGAGAGCCAATTTTGAATGACGCTGTTCGATTGAAGCTGGATGCAGGTCACAAATAGTACCTAATCTGACTACTTCATACGCTAACGAAAAACGCTAGTGACTCTGATCTGGCGAGTATTTCATCTTGGGAATCACTCGCCTTGGTTGCTATTTGATCAATTTGTGAATTCTGGGTGCAGTTTCCCCTTGCTCCATTGTTTGTCGACGTGCCGGGTAGTACTGGTTTCTCGTTAGCCTGGATTCAAACGAACAGCAATCAGTCGGAATAAATTTTGGTGTGGGTAAGCGCTGGATAACAAGAAGCGAATGCGTCTGGCATTACGCAATCGGACTGCACTTTTTTGCGATTTAAGGGGGAAAATCAAAATTAGTTTGGGTACAATGTGTGACGGGTAAAGTCTTGTTCGAAGCCGACTTAACTCATTGAATTATAATGAGCTGTAAGTGTTTTGCCTTCTTTTTTTACGAAATATTCAAGTTAGAGGCTTGGGCTTGCCGGAGTTGGCAGCACGATGAAATTGTTTAACTTGAAACGCCGTGGTACGCGACCCGTATGCCCGGTGTTCTGGGAAGAGGGCATTGTGAGATGCCTCTCTATCCCGATTCGGTAGATCCACAAGAGCAAAGGAGCATCAATATGAAAAAACTTATGACACTTATGGCAGCCGTTCTTCTTGTAGGGATGGTCGCCACCGGTGTAGCGGGTGAGCAGGTAACAAAATCGTCTAAGGATGGCGTATTCCTTCACATTAGCCATGGGAAAGACGACCCTCATCGGTTCTTGATGGCGCTGAATATGGCGAACATCATGGCCGATGACTATGACGTTCTTGTCTACTTCGACATCAATGCAGTGAACGCTGTGCTAAAGGACGCGGAAAACGTTGTGTTGGCGCATTTCCCCTCGTCTAAGGATGCTTTAGAAGCCCTCAAAGCTAAAAACGTGATTCTTATGGCTTGCCCGGGATGCCTGAAGGCGGCAGGGAAAACTAAAAATGATTTGGCCGAAGGCGTCCAGGTCGCAGACAAGAAGGTTTTCTTTTCCTTCACAGAAGGGCGAATAGTGACCCTCGACTACTAATCATTGTCGAACGAGTTCTTGCAGCCGACGCCAAAGACGGCTCGGCTGAAGGCTGTATTGGCACAATGGCAAGTCCAGGAAAACCATAAAGACAGGCGCAGGTTCGGCAATGGAATCCAGTGGTCAACAAGCGAAGCGCATTAGTGCGCTTCGACTGACACAGAATTTTGAACAGCCTCCACTGGTTATTGCGACATCCTAGTCTTCAAGGCCGGTTGAGCGGCTTGTTTTTCGTGCCAATCAATATGACTCACCGTATAGTGCTTGAAATGGTTATACGAGATAACGATGATCATGTGCATTGGTCGGACAGTTTTAATCGCCTGTCTGTGTTGCGAAAAAAGTACAACGACAAGCCAACCACGCTGGTACTGTGTCAGCTTAGTGTTGAGTGCAAGTCGTGTCTCTCTCCTTAATGGTTTGCCTTTAGCGTTTTGCTGCGCACCGGCAATAATGTAACGATATGTAAATATATTTAAGCCTTTGTAAGCAATTATGTGGAAGTGTTTCTGTTATTCCTGTTTACTATAAATATGGTCAGTTTTAAACAGAATAAAGTGTAAAAGAGATGTCACAAAGCTATTGACAAGAAAAAATATGCACAGCAGGCAGGTTGTACTTGACAATTGTTTGTCCTACTTGCTCGAAGTGATGCGGAGGCAGCGTATAAGTCTATAACTTATTGAAATATATATAAATATCCTTTCGAGGCTAAAAAAAGATCAAGTTAACTTCAGCCCTTGTATCTAGCGGGTTCTGGCTGGTTTCCCATCTTCTATCCACAAAGTTACCCACAGTTTCTGTGGAGAAAAATGGGTTGACAATTGTTTTGTAAGGTTGATTATTTTGAAACGAAAATATCTGGTGTTGTAGCCGTCTGCGATCACTTGTTGTTGAGTGCTGGAGGGATAGGGTGTACAAGCTTGTTTTCTTTGTACCTGAGTCACATTTGGAATCGGTCAAACGTTCAGTTTTTGAAGCAGGAGCAGGTTTGATCGGAAATTATGAAAATTGCTGTTGGCAAGTCAAGGGCGACGGTCAGTTTAGACCATTAAAAAACAGCAGCCCTTATATTGGAGAGTTGGACAAGCTGGAGGTTGTTGAAGAATATCGGGTGGAGCTGGTCTGTCAGGATGACAAAATCCTCGATGTAGTGACAGCGTTGAAAGAGACCCACCCCTATGAAGAGCCTGCTTATGATGTAGTGAAGTTGGCTAGTCTGGCTTGATATGCCATTCGGCAGGCGTGTTTCTGCGAATATCTTCAACTCGGACTCTAAAGTCGGATGTTGGGGATGAGCGTTCAGCGAAATAGTATTGCAGCGTTTTTTTAACGGTAGGGAAAGCGATGTAATCCCATGGAATGTTTTCTTCGCTAAACAGTCGGGTTTCCAGGCTTTCTGCGCCTGCACCAAACTTCTTCTCGGGAAGTGTGGCCAGGAAAAACAAATGCACCTGGTCAATCTGAGGCACGCTCAATACGGTAAAAAGGCGTTCAATGATTACGTTTGCCTGGGCTTCTTCGTGAGTTTCCCGAAGCGCGGCCTCGATCGTGGATTCCTGATTTTCCATAAATCCGGCTGGCAAAGTCCAGTAACCAAAGCGGGGTTCAATTGCACGTTTACACAGTAAAACCTTATCCTCGTAGATTGGAATCGTACCCGCTACCATGTTTGGATTTTGGTAGTGGATGGTGTTGCAGTTGACGCATACATGTCGTTTTCTATTGTCCCCCTCCGGTACGACTAGCCTTACGGGGTGCCCGCATTGGTTGCAATATTTCATCGAAAGAATTCTTGAATCGTGTAGAACCGAGAGATTATAGTAGGGTTAGCCAAAAGGGATAGCAACTGATTTATCTGTTGATTTGTCCACGAGTGTTATAGAGCATTAAAAGTTTGTATATGCGGGAAATCAATGAGTTAATCGATCGAGTTCGACAATATCGACCGCGCACCCTGTGTTTCGATTATCGTGAAGCCGCTGTCTTGGTGGCTGTAACCCGATCATCGAGTCCTGAAATAGTTTTTACCAGACGATCCCAGGCATTGGCCACTCATGCCGGGCAAGTCGCCTTTCCTGGTGGCAAAAAAGAAGATATCGACAAGAATTTGCTGGCAACTGCATTAAGAGAAAGCCGTGAAGAAATTGGTTTGCATGCCAGAGATGTTGAAATAGTCGGGCCGTTGAGTCAGGTGGTTTCGCGTTTTGGAATACTGGTCACGCCCTACGTCGGATTGATTGATCCGTCGCTGCAACTAGTGGCATGTGAGTCTGAACTGGAATCCATTTTCAAGGTGCCTGTCAACTTTTTCCTTTCGGAAAAACCGGCTCGTGTTGATCTGTTATCATTCAAGCAATATGTGTTGCATGTGCCTTGTTTTCAATATCAACAGTACGAAATTTGGGGGATGTCGTCGATTATCATGGTGGACTTTCTCAATGTCGCTTACGACGCAGAAATAAGCTTGTTCGCGTAACTATGGTGTTCTGGTAACGATTAAATAAGATATTGTCTTTTTTCTGTTGGCTTGGAGTACGAGGAGTATCAGCAGCTATGCTTTACCAATTACCCGGCAAACGAGTAACGATAGCCAAGGATTGTTTTGTTGCGAAAAATGCGATCGTTGTTGGACAAGTGGTATTAGGTCGGGGATCCAGCGTTTGGTTTAACGCTGTGATTCGGGCCGATAACGATTTAATTCAAATTGGAGCTGAGTCAAATATTCAAGAATCTGCGGTATTGCATACCGATGCCGGTTTTCAACTGGTTGTTGCAGAGCGTGTGAGCGTGGGGCACCACGCCACATTGCATGGATGCTCTGTTGGTGAAGGATCCTTGATTGGAATTAATTCAGTTGTGTTAAATGGTGCGAAAATTGGCAAAAATTGTTTGATTGGTGCCAATGCTTTAGTGCCGGAAGGTGTGCATATTCCTGATGGTTCTATGGTGCTGGGTTCGCCGGGTAAGGTTAGGCGTTCACTTACTGAAGCTGAAATTGTTTCCTTGCGGGAAAGTGCGGCGCATTATTGTGCCAAAGCACAGTTGTTCAAAAGTGAGCTTAAGCCTCAAACAGACGAATAACCGGCGCGAATTAAGCGAGTGAGCAAGAGCCAAGAGCAACAGGAGAGTTGAAATTGAATGGTTTGGATAGTAGTGATGTCAGTCGAAGATACAAAAACAAAGGGGTTGTGGCTTCGCCCTGTGTAGGAATTTGCGCGCTGGATGATGACGATATTTGCATAGGTTGCCAACGTTCAGGCGATGAAATTACCAACTGGGGTGTGATGGATGCTGACGAGAGGGTAGCCGTTCTTGTAAAAGTTGCGGAAAGAGAAAATGAGCTTAAAAAGCCGGAGCGCTAATAGCCAATGATTTAGAATTATTTTTGATAAGCCGGTTGACGGTTCAAGTTGGGAAGTTATGATTTTTGTTTTTTTT
>PDWJ01000292.1_pt1 | contig 76297 bp, 56 predicted proteins | sample 1430881 | NCBI WGS metagenome assembly PDWJ01 (sample SAMN01162460, study PRJNA174530) | Oral metagenome, whole genome shotgun sequencing project. | biome: Marine environment; feature: Marine mammal; material: Swab sample of the gingival sulcus; isolation source: swab sample of gingival sulcus...
CTTGGCGGCAATTTCATGCCCCGACGACGGCCTTGTCCCTTAAATCGGAGTTTGGGCGGTTTGGCCGGTGTCCCAATCTGGCGAATAATCCGACCGAAGCCGCGCTGAACCAATGTAGGGGACATCTGTCGCGTTTTCATCGTTGGCAGATTCCGCTCCCATGGTCGTGACAAGCAGTGAGCTACATGGCGAGCCAACCAGAGTTGAGCGTAGGCCAGATGAACCAACTGTCACTACTTCTCTTCTCGGTCATCCCCTGGCGTCTGGAAGCCATCTAGCAACATCTTCTGCTTGCCGAAACGAAGGAAATGTTCGTGAGCAAAGCGTTGGGTGTATGCTTGGTAGATGTCGGTGGCGCTTAACTTAACCTGATACTCTCCAATCGCCAACAGCCACAACGGCCGTTTACGGGCTAGATTGTTAGCTTCATCATAGTACGTTAATCTGAGCACTGCCCACCAATGCCATTAAAGTATCGGCACGCTTGTCAAAGTTCTGGTAAAGTTGTTGTCGGAACTGCTCTAATTTAATTGTGTATGGTTGGGTTGTCATACACGATCAATGGAGCAGTTTCGCTTTTTGCGCAAATCTATTTATGCCGAATTAATTGTCAAAAGTCCAAAGTCAAGAAAAGTAGGGAAAAATGACAAGGTAGTGGCAAAGCCTAGACTGATGGTATCATAAAAGCAAGATAGCTCAGATAATTGTAAACCACTGCACAACATGTCAAAGTGAAAGCCTCGCCAAGAATGGCAAGACCAACACGGATAGGCAAAAATATCACGGCAACGCTTGCGCTGCTTACAGAACGCTTAACCCATCTGTTAAATACACACCGGAACGCCTTCTTTTTTGCCAACGCCGTTTCCAAGTTAAGAATTGCCGCCCTCATTGATGATTTGCTAAACGGCCGTTCATGCAGCAGTTGGCATATCATTAGGTAGTCAGGTAGTCTAGTAGTCGAATAGTCACCCGCCTGGACACCTAGACTATTCAATGATCTGACTAACTCGCCCGTTCGACAAAGGAGAACTCCATGGCTATCAGTCTAGAACAATTTCGAGATGCACTGCGCCACTTCCCCACCGGCGTCACCATTGTCACCGTAAAAGCACCTGGCTATGAAAACCCCCACGGATTGACAGTTTCTGCTTTCTCCTCAATTTCACCCACTCCCCCATTGATTATGGTGGCGATTGACCATCGCGGCAACGGGCATGAACAGCTACAAACAGACGGAGCCGTATTTGCCGTCAACATTTTGCCGCAAGACAAAATAGACATTTCTAACCGGTTTGCCTGGGTAAAAGATGTAGATCGATTTGCAGAAGGAGACTGGGGAACGGCTGTTACCGGCGCCCCGATCCTCAAAGATGCCCTAGCCTGGTTAGATTGCACCATTCACGCCCGATACCCAGCAGGAACCCATACCATCTATTTAGGTAAAGTGCAGGCCAGCGCAGTCCCGCGTCCAGACGAAGCACCCCTTATTTATTGGAACCGAAGCTACCAACGCCTACATCAAGATAATCCCGAGGAGTAGACCAGTCCTCATCTTGACGCGGGTCAAACAACTCATCAATGTAGAGCCAGATAATTCGAGCATAGACAAACACAGGCAGCGCCAACAAGAAAATAAGCACCCCCATGATAGTAAGCGAAATTTGCCACGCCACTTGCTGGAAATACAACACCAGCGCCAGCGGCGCCAAAATAACGCCAAACATCACATAGCCGATAAAGACCGACATCATCCAGTAACCTTGCTCTCGCTCAAAATGAGTGCCACATTCAGGGCAATCTTCATTCATGCGCCACACACCCCGGAAAATCTTGCCCTGGCGGCAATGTGAGCAGCGACGCAGCAAAATAGCGGCAATCATATTCATATAACCTCCCCTGAGATTGCTTCCAGCCCCACAGCCATATTGTTCTCATCCGTCATGGTCAAAAGTATACGCTTTCCCAGGTCTATTGGCTACTAAAACAATTTCATCACCCAAATACAAAGTGCAAAAAAAGCCAATGCTGCTGCCTCTTTGCCGCCCTGCCACTTTATGGTACGATTTCGCCATCTGCCGCTTGCACCAAGAAAAGGAAAACTCCCTTATGAATGAACTGCTCCAATTCACTGACATACCCAAAGCCGAAAACATGATCATGATAGTCGGTTGGCGTCAGTGGGCAGATGCTGGCTCCATCTCTTCTGGCTTGCCACAATACCTCATCGATACCACGAATGCCCAAAAAATTGGTGTCATTCGCCCTGATGGATTCTACCTCTTCCAAATACCAGGCACACACCACCTCGTGCGCCCACGCATTCGCCTGCAAGATGGCTACCGGCAAGAAATCAAAGAGCCACGCAACGAATTTTACTACACACGCCTTGGCGAACAGGGCGTCATCATCTTCTTAGGCGACGAACCACACATGAACGCCCACCGATACGCGCAAACCTTTTTTGACGCAATCAAAGCATTAGCCGTGAACAACGTTGTGGGAGTAGCTGGTGTTTATGGCCCCACACCCTACGACAAAGATCGTCAGATTTCTTGCATCTATAGCTTACCGCAAATGCGGGCAGGCTTAGCTGATTACGCCCTCAACTTTTCCAGCTATGAAGGAGGATCCAGCATTGGCTCATACCTGGTTAGCGCCGCCGAAAGTGAAAACATCCCCTTCATCGTGCTGTATGGGTTTGTGCCAGCTTACGACTTTGCTCAATCAGCCCTTCAGTCCCAGGGCATCCAAATCGAGAACGACTTCAAAGCATGGTATGACATCATGCGCCGCCTCAATCATATGTTTGCTCTCCATTTGGATTTAACAGAGCTAGGTCAACGTACCCACAATATGGTTCAAACCATCGACGAAAAAATTGAAGAGATGGCAGAAGAAAATCCAGGGTTAAACATTAAAGCATACCTGGAAAAACTAAACGAAGAATTCACCGAAACCCCGTTCTTGCCCCTTGACGATGTGTGGGAGCAAGGTCTGCAAGGTCTATTCGATGATGAAAGAGATGAGTGATTCATGACAGACGCCTTCGTCAAAACCGGTTCGTCATGCCTGGCGAGATACGCTACAATATGCGTCTCGAGTACATGAATTGCAAAACAAGTGAAAGAGGCAAAAAATGGAAGACCAATCAACAAATTATTTCTTGGCATTTATTTTGATTTTTGGCTTGCTGTTAGGCTGTGGCGCCGTGGCATTTGTTTGCTTGTTTTTGACAGTCATTTTTGGACTGACAATGGGAACGTAGTAAACAGTGGATAGTGAACAGGGAGCCCTCACAAAGAGGGCTTTTCGTTTTTAAAGCGGAACCTAGAAGACAAAAATCTCAACCCCAGCAACATTGCCATCTCCACAGAAGTACCCATGAAATTTGATGCAACCTTACTCCCTTTTGATTACTCCCTTTTGATTCGAACGAGATCCCTGCTTACATGCAGGCCGCAGAATCGCTTGGTTTTGATGGCTTAAGGCTGGCTGAAACCCAAACAGATCCTTTTTTAAGTCTGATGTTGGCTGCTAAACCTTCACAGACGATAGATTGGAGCACAGGCATCGCCGTCGCTTTCCCATGCAGTCCAACTGTGACAGTGATGATCGCCTAGAATATTGTCAAGATGGCAAACGGCCGTTTCCTCTGATACACTAGAAGCATCTTGTTAGGCACAAAACTTGTCCGTTTGTATCTTGCATCTTTAACTTTTCGGAGACGATCATGGCACAAATTCGAGTAGTACGCTCCTTCGTGGCAGGCTCCGCCCTGGCAGAAGTGATTGATAATAATTATGATTTAGGCGGGTCAGCAGAGGCTCGTTTGTTCAGCAAAATGCTGCGCACTCAGGACAACGACCATTACAAAGTCCTCGTGGGCAATAAAATTTATGCAGCTCGCGTTTATCAATACGGGGAACATCTGCACCGGCAAGAATCTGATTACGAATATGAATTAGATTGGTTACACTACCTGAAAAAACAGGGGATCCCTGTCTCCTACCCGATTCGGCGCAAAGACGGCCGTTTTCTTGGTAGTGTCGAAGCCCCTGAAGGGAAACGTTATTTTGCCCTCTTCAGCTTTGCCCCTGGTAAACCCATGGACATCTTCAACGAAGAACAGTTATTCACGATAGGGGCTTACATGGCAAAAATCCATCTCGTTTCCAACGACTACCCCGCACCATACGAGCGACAAATCATGGACTTAAACTTTCTGGTAGAGCGCCCCATTGCTCGTTTGAAACGGGTGTTAGGCAGCAAGCCACATCGGGCTTCTGATTTAGAATTACTCATCATGTCGGCTGAAGAAGCGAAACAAGAAATCATAGAAATCATTAGCAATGAAGAAACCACGCCAGATGGTTGGGGTCCCATCGGAGGCGATTTCCACAGCACCAACACCTTCTTCACCGATGATACATCCCCCACCTTCTTTAACTTTGACCTCTGTGGTTACAGTTGGCGAGCTTACGACATTGCAGCCTTCCTGCAAAACACAGATCTCATCAACACCTCAGAAACATTAACCGAAGCCTTCTTCGCCGGATATTACTCAGAACGCCGTTTATCCAACAACGAACACAACGCCATCTCGCCATTCTTGACCATCCGCCGCATTTGGCTAACCGGCACCTTCACCCGGGATGATATGCCAGTGGGATATTCGTTTATTGCACCAGCATAACTAAAGAACAAAGATTGCCGTCCATTTGGCCTTGAGCGGCGCGATTTGGTCGTGGGCACGCCTGATGCATAACTGAAGAACAAAGATTGCCGTCCATTTCGCCTGCACATCTCTAATCGCCCCTCCTTACATTGGTAACGATCACCTCTCTCCTCATCATCAACCGTGGTGAAATTGCCTGCTAAGTCATACAAACCAGATTCGAGCCATAGCAGTGTATTCTAAGGCCGTTGCAGCAACCAAAGCCGTCCCCATTCATAATTCCCCATTCCCCATCCACAATTCACAATTCAAACTTCACAATTCACAATTCACAATTCACCATTCACAATTCCCCTATCCCCTATTACAAATTAGAAAAACATCGTGATACTGACACACAAAAACAACAGCCCCCCCCCCACAGCTGCTAAACCACCTCCACCAATACCTGATCCCGCAGCACCGTCTGCCCCTCACTCACCGGCAAAGCTTGCACTATCCCCGCTTTTGGTGCGCGGATCTCATTTTCCATCTTCATCGCTTCCAAAATAAGCAGCGGATCACCCACCTCCACAGCCTGACCCTTTTCCACCATCACGCGGGTGATCAAACCGGGAATAGGAGCCTTAAGACGCCCATCACCGCTTAGCGGTCTTGAGATACGTGCCTCCTCGTCGCGTACCTCCAAGCGATGTAACCCACCATACGCCTTAATCCAATCCAGATCTTTATGGAAAGTAATTTCATAAGGACGGCCGTTTACCACCAACCACTCCTGTTCAACAAAAGTCGCCTCAAATTCAGGAATACTGACAGTCAACAGTTCTCCATTCACACGCACCGAAAACTCAGACTCATTTTGCGGGAAAACACTCGCTTCAATTTCATAAACTTGTTCATCAATAGTGACAGATAATTTTTGCATGTCGTCACGCCCTCCTTAACCTATTTCTGGATGCACTTCAAGCGACCTAACATCTGTAAAAAGAGAAATCATTACTAGACAACCACAAAGGCAAAAGAGCCAAATAAGCCATTCATCATGAGTCAGTCGTCACATTGCTACTCCGGCAATCGCCGACTATCCTGATGCCAACCATTGTGGGTGCGTGGAGGCACCGTAGGATGGAACATCTGGTTGCGGCGCACATAGAGCATGGCCGCAATCACAGCCAGGTCGCGGTAATAAATATCATCCTGAGGGGCACAGTCAAAATTACGAGAGAGAGAGCTAGTATTGTAACGGCCGTTTCCATAAAACTCACTACACAACACATGTTGCAACAACGGCAAGTTAGTCGGTGTCCCCACCAGTTGGAAATCCTCAATGGCTCGCCGCATCCGCTTCAAACATTGCGGACGCGCTTCCGCCCATACCGCCAGCTTAGCAATGAGCGAATGATACTTGGCAGGCACATCACAACCCGAATACACATACGTATCCACCCGAATGCCCGGCCCGCCCGGAAAACGAACCCGTCTCAAATGACCCGGGCTGGGCAAACTATGCCACGGATCCTCAGCATGAATGCGGCACATCATCGCCCACCCGTCCAGGCGAACATCCTCTTGCGCCCGATTCAGCAATTCACCTGCTGCCAGACGAATCTGCTCACCCACCAAATCAATACGCGTCATCATCTCCGCCAATACATGATCCACCTGAATTCTGGCCTTAACCTCCGTGAAGAAAAAATTACCTTCCACATCCACCAAAAATTCAACCGTTCCCGCATTTTCATATTTGAACAAGCGGGCAATGCCCAGCGCCATCTCCCATAATTCTCGGCGTTTCTCATCTGTCAAAAAAGGTGCTGGAGCCTCTTCCACAATCTTGCGATTGCTGTAGACAGCCGAACCATCCCGTTCACCTAAATGGATAATATTGCCTTGCCTATCACCTAAAATTTGCACACCAATTTGATGAGCTGGCAGAACAGCCTTCTCCAAATAAACACGCCGATTGCCATACATCGCATAAGCTTCAGCTTGGGCACGGCGCACCACCTGCTTTAGACGCTGTGGAGAGCGCAATAACCGCTCAGTTGAACTACGCCCACCTCGACAAGACTTCACAATAAGCGGATAACCAATCAAGTTTGCCGCAGCATCTAACGCCCCCATATCATCCTTGTCAAAAGCAATAGGAGCGTAATCTACCACAGGAAAGCCAGCCGCACGCACGGCCGCCAACGCCCTGATTTTATTGCGCAGCGTCTCCAAAATAACCGAATTCGGACCAACAAAAGCCACACCTGCCGCTTCACAAGCATGCACAAATTCCGGTTCCTCTGCCAGATAGCCATAGCCCGGGTGAATCGCCTCTGCACCCGTGTCCTGGGCAATTTGTAGAATAGCATCTTGATTCATGAAACCGTCAGGCGCATCCAACAGCACGCACTCATCAGCAATGCGCACATGCCGTGACCCTTTATCTGGCCGTTCATACAACGCCACCGTATGAATCCCCATTTCCCGACAAGTCTGAATAATGCGGGTAGCTATTTCCCCTCGGTTCGCAATTAAAATTTTCTCGAACATAATTTTTCACTCCTGTAGTCCATTAGTTCGGTCGCGTCCCCCCTGACTGCTCGACTATTAGACTAACCCGCTACATCGGTGAAATCCCGTGCTTCTTTGGTAGATGCCTTTCCCGTTTAGACAAGGTTACTTCTAAGGCACGTACCAAGACACGGCGCGATTCTTTCGGCTCAATAACATCATCAATGAGACCACGAGAAGCCGCCACATAAGGGCTGTTAAACTTCTTCTTATAATCGTCAACCAGCTCCTTGCGCCGTGCTTTCGGGTTTTCTGTGGCTTGCACATCTCGGCGGAAAAGAATGTTTACCGCTCCTTCCGCCCCCATAACAGCAATTTCAGCATTGGGCCAGGCGTAGAGCAAATCACCGCGGAGACCTTTGCTGCTCATCACACAGTAAGCCCCCCCATAGCTCTTGCGCAATATGAGCATCAACTTAGGCACAGTGGCTTCGCTGTAAGCATAAATCATACGCGCCCCGTTGCGAATAATGCCGCCATATTCCTGGTCAGTTCCAGGCAGGAATCCGGGCACATCTTGCAAAGTAATGATGGGGACATTGTAAGCATCGCAAACACGGATGAAATGAGCAGCTTTGATAGAGGCTTTAATATCAATGCAGCCCGCCAGCACCATCGGCTGATTGGCAACAATGCCCACCACCCAGCCATTCAACCGGGCAAAGCCAACAACCATATTTTCTGCCCACAAATTGTGAACTTCAAAGAAAGCGCCATCGTCAAAAATACTGGCGATCACTTCCCGCACATCGTAAGGTTTGTGCGGCTCAGTGGGTACCAGTTTCTCCAGTTCTGGGCATAAACGACGAGGATCATCAACAGGGCGCACGTAAGGCGGATCCTCTTTATTGTTAGAGGGAAGATAGCTCAACAATTGCCGGACGTGATTGAGGCAATCACGATCATCCCTAGTCAGGAAGTGAGCCACACCGCTTTCATGGCTGTGGATCAGGCCACCGCCCAAATCTTCGAGGCTCACATCTTCTTGCATCACCGATTTGACCACACTTGGCCCTGTGATAAACATGAAACTCTGCTCTGTCATAAACACAAAATCTGTCAACGCTGGCGAGTAAACCGCCCCGCCGGCACAAGGCCCCATAATCAACGAGAACTGGGGGATAACGCCCGAAGCTTCACAATTTGCATCAAAAATTTTGGCATAACCACCAAGGCTGTCAACTCCTTCTTGAATGCGTGCGCCGCCAGAATCATTGAGGGCGATGAAGGGACAGCCATATTGCAGTGCCATACGCATCGCCTTCACAATTTTATTGGCATGCATTTCGCCCAACGAGCCCCCCATCACCGATACATCCTGGGCAGCCATAAAGACATGACGGCCGTTTACCAAACCATAGCCAGTCACCACCCCATCCCCATATTTGGAGCTTTTCCCGCCCAGATACGATTCGTAACGGGGCATTACCAGCGTGTCAATTTCCTCAAACGTACCAGGATCAAAAAGCAGGTTAATGCGCTCACGGGCAGTCAGTCGCCCCTTTTTATGCTGCTTTTCTACCTCTGTTTCCGTACCTAATGTCACTTGCTTACGAGCCCGCAGATCTTGTACATATTCCTGCATCTCTTTTGCCATATTGTTTTCCTCCCAGCCTTCCTGTTACTGAATTACTGAAATCAGGATGCGTGATACCTCAATTCTCAGTTTTCACGTATCGCGTTTTATACGTCACGTTTCTGTTACTAACGTCAAGACAAAATCTTTATAGGTGCGCCACCATCCGCCTAAAGGAGGAGGCGTCTGGGACAGACGCGACCCATCACATTGCACCGTGAAAGGCGTCCAGGCTAACGGCCGTTCTGTTACCGGTTCAATTAAACAAGCCACCGACCGGGTATCAACCGTCAATCCCAGATGCAAAGCCTTAAGTACAGCTTCTTTAGCACTCCAAACGGCCGTTACCGCCACAGATCGCATCCCATCCACCGCCTGAGCAACCAACGCCTGCTCATCCTCCGTAAAATAATCCGTCACAAATTCATCTGCTCGGGGCACAACCTGCTCAATATCCGCCCCCAACGGCCAATCCGCTCTCTCCACCAACGCGCAAAAAGCATGGGAATGAGAGTGGCTGATAGACAGCGTAACAAGCGCTTGGAGATTAGAGATTGAAGCGCGACTGCTATCCGTTAGCAATTGACGATTAACCATAGACAACTGACAGTTGACAATCGGATCTCCCATCACCCCACTATGTATTTCAATGGTATCAAGCGGTACCTTTGCTCCAGTTTGATCGGCAATCACCCTACCAACTAACTGCTTGGCCGTCCACCGACCCAGCAGCCAATCACGGCGGCGTTTTTCAGTTTTCAAGGTCGTAAATCGAGTTTGCTCCCTTGAATGCAATATGCCATCCATAATAACAACCCCATTACTGCGAGTTGGGTATGATTCTAAAGATTGAACAAGCCAGTGGATCATGTCACTCATCGGTGAACAGCCATCAAGAAACAATTATCAAGGAACCGTAAGCCGTGAACAGTCACCATACGCGCTGCCCCCTGTTCACAACTTACGGTTCGCCATTTTACGCTGGGCGTGAGACCGTCAAATAGCCCTTCAAATCAACATACACCACGCCGCTTTCGTCAACAACCTGAACATCAAAACGGTCACCGGCGTCAGTTTTCAGGCGGGCATAGAGGCGTTTACCCTTGGCCGCAGCTGGTTGTCGGTAAGCTGTGACCGAATCAAAACCAAGCGGAAAGCCCATGGCGTTATTGACTTTCTGATGCCAGAGAGCTGCCAGTTGGAAACACAACTCAACCACCCTCGGAGCCATTAGCTCCGCTGCTTCAGCCGGTTGGATATGGGGAGGTAAGTTATCTGCCATAAGCGCAACGGCCGTTTTCCTATTCACCTTCGCTCGTTCCACCACCTGGTAAGCAGGGCCATGGAAGAAATCTGTATAAATTTCAGCCGCTTTGATGGGCAGTGAACTGGGTTTTGGTGCCTTAAACTCAATGGCCTCTGCCTGTGGCGCTTCTTTGGCAATGACCACATTCGCCGCAAAATGTTGCGCTTCGCGGATAGGTTGGCCTTCACGTGCGGGGGGCGTAATCGAGCGCAAGATCGTGTGCGCGGCAAAGCCATCACCCGCTGGTATAAACTGCGCATTGAGATACAAAGTACGCGGCTGGTTGCGGAAAAACTTAAACGCGCCTAACATCTCTTCATTTGTCACCGCACTGACGTGATAGTTGGGGAACAGCACCGCCGCCACCTCTGCCATCGCCTCAGTAGCCATCACGCCTGGCAGCCAGGGCACCCCCTCATCTGGTGCATGGTCACTCAGAAACGGCTGCACCTTCGGATCCAACAACGTCTCCACGGCCAAGCCACCGTACAACGTTGCCCCTGCAATCTTACCCACTAAAGGGAAACCCTTTGAACCCTTAGTCTCTTTTTTTCTCTGTAATAAAAACGCATCAGCCTTCTCAACATCCAACCCACCTGTTTCATCAAACTCTTTCACCATCACGCCAAGAGCCCCACCAACCACCACTTCACCTCTGAAGGCGCTGGCGACCAGTTCACGGCGCACGGTGGGCACACCGGCCTTGGGATGCAGCATGTCGATCCCAGCGTATTCCATAATCTTAGGCAGCGACCCTCGAGAAGCCATCCCGATTTCGCCCCAGGCTGTCCAGTCAATGGCGACGCCTTTGGTGTGAGGACGCCATCGTTTCAGACTGCTGGTTAGCTTGCACAGCAGGTCATTGGCGGCACTGTAGTCAGTTTGGCCGTTGTTGCCAAAGCGACCAGCGACAGAGCTAAACACCACCGCAGCGCCAATGGGCATGTTTTGCGCCGCACTGAGCAAACTGAAGAAACCATCCGCTTTGATGTCGAAAACAAGGTCAAACTGAGCCGCAGGTTTGTCGGGCAGCACCTTGCTGATCTCAATGCCACCAGCGTGGATAAGTATGTCAATTTTGCCGTAATTGGCGCGGATGTGATCCACAACGGCCGTTACCGCTGAACCATCCAACAAATTCACACTGAAATAGTGAGCCGTGCCGCCGGCCGCTTCCACCGCTTCGATGGCACGGAGCGCAGCTTCGTCTCGCTCTACCACCGCCAGTTTCTTTTGCACTGCGACAGGAGTCGCCCGCTCCCCAGCCGCTTTGATTTCAGCGACAAACTGCTGCGATAACGCATCCGGGTCACGCCGGAAAAGGGCAATGTTGGGATCGTTGCGGTCTGGTTCCGCCACCAGATCAAGCAAGTAGAAAACACCGCCGCTGCTGGCTGCCAGATCAGTGATAATCTCACTGGTGATACCACCTGCCGCTCCGGTAACGAGGAAAACAGTGTCATTGTCCAGTTTAATACCTTCATTGGTGTAAACGGCCGTTTCCTCCACAAAAGTCACAGTAAAACGTTGGTCGTTGTGATAGCCAACCTCCACCAGGCCAGGGTCACTCAGCGTCTCCGCAATGAGCAAATCAGCTGGTTGAGCCGTCTTACGGCTGACTTCAAAGTCCACCGCTTTCACCAACACGTCAGGACGTTCCCGTTTGTACGCCTTAGTGAAGCCAGTCACAGCGCCACCCAATGGAGCCGCAGCGCCATCGTCGCCATAACCATGCAAGCCGCCCAACCTCGTGGCTGAGATGAGGAAGCAGCCTGCTTCGTTAACACTCTCATAAAGGGCACGCATGGTGGTGTAGAGACTTTTCACCCGTACCCGGTTCGCTTCCCTCCATGTTTTCAGCGTCATTAATTCGAGCTTCTGTTCCACATCCAATGCAGGTAGCCAATAGACACCCTGCACTGGACCATCAGCTAACCACGCCTTCACCTGTTTCTCAATGAGATCCCTGGCTTTGCCTGGATTCAAGGTCAGCACAGTCACGCCCAATTTACGCAAGCGACCAGTCAACGCTTTCCCCACCCCCTTCTCATCCATCGCCACAATCACACGGCTCTTTTTGTCCAAAACAACGCCAGTTGGTTTACATAAATCAAGCTGTGGTCGTAAAGCTGGCACCACAACGCGACGCGGCATGGTATCGGCATCCTCAAGAGCATATTGCGTGGTGTGGGATGTGGGCGCAGGAGCAGACGCCTGGGAACTAGGGGCGGGCGCCTGACGCTTGACGCCTGCAGAGGCCAGCACAGTGCCAGGCTCAGGGTGGCGTCTCTCGCCACCCGCCTTTAACTCCGGTCGCATCTCTTCCACGAAGCCAATGACCTTGGCAATGGTGCTGTAATCACGCAGGTTTAACTCCTCGCGGAGCGGGATGTCAAATTCCTTGCGGATAGCGGCAAAGGTTTCAGCTTGCTTCACCGTATCGATGCCCAAATCAGCTTCCAATTCCAGATCAAGTTCAAGCATATCTTCAGGGTAGCCAGTCTGATCCGAGATAAGGCTGATGATGCGCGTACTCACGCTGTCAGCAGCTGCGGTTTGGGGAGCGGGGACAGGCGCTTGCAACCCAGCGTCTGGAGAGGGGAGCGGCTGCTCTTCAACAGGCTCAGAACGGCGCCCACCGCCGCTCGCCTTTAACTCCGGTCGCATCTCTTCCACGAAGCTGATAACCTTGGCAATAGTGCTGTAATCGCGCAGGTTTAACTCCTCGCGGAGCGGGATGTCAAATTCCTGGCGGATAGCGGCGAAGGTTTCAGCTTGCTTCACCGTGTCGATACCCAGGTCAGCTTCCAATTCCAGATCAAGTTCAAGCATATCTTCGGGATAACCAGTCTGGTCTGCGATGAGGCTGATGATGCGCGTACTCACGCTGTCGGCAGCTGCAGTTTGGGGAGCGGAGACAGGCGCTTGCAGCCCAACGCCTGGAGAGGAGGTCGGCTGCCCGGCACCAGGCTCAGAACGACGCTCGCCAGCTTCTGCCTGTAAATCCGGTCGCATTTCTTTGACAAAACCGATGACTCTTTCTAGCGTGTTGTATTCGCGTAAGTTAAGATCATCGCGGGCAGGAATGCCAAACTCGTTGCGGATAGCTGTAAAGGTTTCAGCTTGCTTTACTGTATCCACGCCCAAATCCGCTTCCAAATCTAAATCGAGGTCTAGCATATCCTCAGGATAGCCAGTTTGCTCAGCGACCAACGAGATAACTTTGGCTGCGATGCTGTCTGTGTTTAGGGCTGGGGGCGTAGGAGCTGGGGCTGGGGGAACGGCCGTTTCTGTTTTCTGCTTTCCCTCTGCTGCCGGCTCAACCCTGACCGGTTCTGGCGCCGGTTCCAATTTAGGGGCTGGAGGGGCTGGTGTGGACACAATCGGCTCACGACTTGCGGGTAACGGCTCACGAACCGCTGCATCCTGTTCACCGCTTACTGGATACCGCTCACCCAATCCCGCCAACGCCCGCATTACGGGTCCTGTGCCATATTGCCAACGGTTTGGAGCCGGCCGTCGCGGTGGGGCACCTTGCGCCTGGATACGCAGCACCCGTTTGACTACCTCCGTTTCGGCTGTGTCATAACCGCTGACGTCGGCCAGCCAGCGGTCATACATCGGCTGGTTATCAATGCGGTTGAGGTTGCCGGGAATACGCCGGGTGAGCGTCATTGAAACCTGCGAGCCAAAGCCAGCCGCCAGATGCAGCGCATACTGCACTGGATAACGACCGCCGCGACTTAAATTCAGCGTACCCAAATCAGGATCCACTTCTTTGTAGTTGGGCACAGGAGGCACAATGCCGTGCTCCAGAATCTTCACGGCAATCACATCTTCCACACCGACCCCCATGGGATGGCCGGTAAAACCTTTGGTGTTGGCCACCACAATTTCACTGGCTGCTTCGCCAAATGTATCCCGCAATGCCGTTACTTCTGCCGCCGCACTGCCCCCACGAGCTGGGGTAAACGTTTCATGGGACATGAACACCGTATGCGGTGCCATGGCGTAACGATTCAGGTTAAAACGACGTTCGGCAGCGGTGATCAGGTTATTCATAACCATGGCGATGTGGTCAACGTCGAGGCGGGTACCGTGGAAAGCGCTGTTGCCGATTTCACTGCTAAGCAGCTCCACAATGCCGCGCATGCCCCGCTCGCGCACTGCATCTTCACTTTCCACCAGGAGCGCACAAGCACCCATGCCCAAAATAGTGCCGTGGCGTCGTTTGTCAAAAGGCAGCGCCGCATGATCAACGCGATCTTCAATAGTGGCCGCGCCAACCGCCAGGAAACCGGCGCCGACCCATTCCATGAGATTGTCTCCAGTCACATTATCAGCCCCAATGACAAGGACACGCCGACAACGGCCGCTGCGAATCCAATCCTCCGCAATAGACACGCCCTGAGCGGTAGATGCACAAGCCGCATTCACATGCGTGTTCGGACCACGGGCGCCAATATACTGCGCAAACTGGCTATGACCCATCGCCAAAATACGAAAGACAAAGCGACGGTCGAAGTAATACGGTTCTCGTTCTAGTTGGTCGCGCAATTCACCGATGCGCCGGTTGAGTTCAACCAAAGTACCGTTGTCTTGCGTATACCGACGGAGATCTTCCAGCATCTCCACCCGTTCAAGGCGGTTGAGGTAAGTGTAGTAACGGGTAAATTCGTCCGCAAAACGGTCACCACCAGGGAAGGCACTGGCAAAAATAACACCAGTGTCATCCCGCAAAGCGGGGGGCAGTTTCCAATCGTGAGGCAAATACTTGCCAGTAGTTGTTTTCCGATAAGTCTGTACCAACGGGACGCCTGCTTCACGCAAAGCATCTAACCCGGCTGCTATCGCCAACTGCGTGGTGATGTCCAGTGCTTCAACGAGCTTGCCCGGCACACCATACTCAGCTTCTAAATCAAAGCGGCCAGGACGCCCCGCCAATCTGATCACCTTGTCCGTATCTTCAATCGTAACAAATTTACCAGAGCCATCTTCACCTTTCACCAGGCGCGTGACATGTTTGTCTACCATGCGTTTGCGGAACCGTTCTGGAATCAAATCCACAAATTGCTCACCCCGTAAAATCCGCAGCGAGTTTTCTGGATCCATCACCGATTTCTCCGCGCCCGGCAAACCCAAGCCTGTGCCGCTGATGACCACGGAGCCTTGAGGCGGCACGTTGCGGTCGTAGGGGAGATTAGCGCTTGAAGATTGGGACCTAGTTTGTTGCAATGCTTGTGCCAAAAGCTGGCTTAAACTATCGAGGTTTGTTGGCGTCATCCTATTGCCGTCCATTTTTTCTTCCCTTGCTGCCGGCACTTCCTCCGGCTTCCTGTCTACTATCCACTGTTCACGGTTCACTGCTAACTGGCCATTGCCCCCCGACAACTGATGACCACCAAATCCCGCCGCATACAAACCACACAACGCCTGGTTAAAGGTAGGCAATGCGCCCTGTTTGGGATGATTGGTCAGCAAAGCAATCACGTCATCTTTGTCGGCAAAAACGTCGTTGGCAAACCCACGTAACGCGCGTTTGGGTCCCACTTCAACAAACATCCGTACCCCGTAGTCGTAGAGGGTGTGCAATCCTTTCACCCACTGTACTGTCGAGGAAACTTGTTTTTGCAGATTGTCTTTAATGGCGGTAACTGTCTGCGGATACATGCCACCGGTAACGTTAGCTACGATAGGTAAGGTTGCTTCGCGGATATCGAGGCGATCCAGCACCTTGCGCAGCGGCACCCCGGCTGGCGCAATGATTTCTGTGTGGAAGGCGTGACTGACGGGAATGAGCATGGCTTTGTAGCCATCAGCTTCAAATTTAGCCACCGCTTGTTCAACCGCTTTGCTGGCTCCCCCAAAGACACATTGGCTGTTGCTGTTGATGTTGGCAGGCACGACATAGCCATCGATACTGTCCAGCACCTGCTCAACCACAGTCATCGGGGCCAACACGGCCGCCATCTTGCCGTTGTCTTTTAGATCCAGGGCTGCCATTTCACTGCCACGGGCGGCGGTAGCTTCCAGCGCATGAGCAAAAGGCATCACCCCAGCAGCGATGAGAGCTGCATATTCACCCAGCGAATGCCCCATGACGATGTCCGGTTTGAAGCCATAATCAGCTAAGAGTGCCATCATCGCCATGTCCAGGGTGAGCATAGCGGGCTGGCAAATTTCTGTTTGCATCAGGTCAAGGGTAGCCTGCATCACAGTTGATTGATCATCAGCATCGACGAAGAGGTAATCGGTAAGCGGTTTGCCCAGGATGGGTTCCATGATGGCGTCGGCGTCTTCAAAGATTTTGGCCACGGTAGGGGACAGTTCAGCTAATTCTCGCCCCATGTTGACATATTGGCTGCCTTGGCCAGGGAACATGAAAGCAATTTTCCCAATGGGCTGCCCACTGCCCCGAAAGATGCCTTGAGCCTGGACAGCTTTCCAGGCTTGTGGCTTGCCAAGGCGCATGACTTTGTCGGCTTTTTGCAGCCGGTCTAGCAGTTGGTCATGGTCGCCGTAGTCGATGATGAGGCGTTCTGGGGATTGGATAACGGCCGTTTCCGGTAAAGCAGCCATCGGCGGCGTCCACCCCTGTTGCACGCGCTTCAAAGATTCATTGAGCCGAGCCTGTAAATCGGCAAGAGTGCCAGCACCCAGCGCAAAAATGCCACGCACTGGAGCCGGTTTCATGGTTACGGAGGTCGCTGCCCCCAAGCCACCCGGGTGGGTGGTGGCTCCGCTGCTTGCCTTCCCAGAGGCAGGTTCTGCCATGGAGACACCTGCATATTGTTTGTTTTTCTGAGTCAGGGCACCGGGGATATGCTCCTCCAACACCACATGGAAATTGGTGCCGCCAAAGCCGTAGGCGCTGACGCCACAGCGGCGCGGATGGCCGTTGGGCTTGTCCCATTCCCGCGTTTCATGATTCACGACAAGGGGCGTGCGGCTGAAATCGATGTTGGGGTTCAGTTTTTTGGCGTTGAGGGTAGGCGGCAAGATTTTGTGATAGACCGCCATTGCCGCTTTGAGCAAACCAGCTGCACCAGCCCCTGCTTTGAGATGACCGATGTTGCTTTTGGACGAACCTAAAGCGATGCTGTTGTTTGCTGCGCCGCTAAATACTTTGGCCAAACTCTCCGCTTCCACTACGTCACCAACGCGGGTAGATGTGCCATGCGCTTCAATCAGAGTGGCGGTCGCTGGGTCTAAGCCCGCGTTTTCCCAGGCGCGTTCAATGGCCAGGGTTTGCCCCACTGGATTAGGCGCCGTGATACCTTTGCCTTTGCCATCGCTGCTGCCACCCACCCCACGAATCACGGCGTAGATTTTGTCACCGTTCCGTTCGGCGTCGGACAGCCGCTTGAGCAGGAAGGCACCAGAGCCTTCGCCCATGACAAAACCATCTGCCCCTTCGCCAAAGGGGCGACTGCCCGTGGCGCTTAACGCACCGATTTTGCAGAATTTGACGAAGATGGAAGCCCCCATGTTGCGATCCACCCCCCCAGTGATAGCAGCATCGATTTGATGCTCGGTGAGCATTTCTATGGCGGCGCTAAGCGCAGCGAAACTAGAAGCGCAAGCAGCATCTGTGATGAAGTTAGGGCCACGCAGGTTCAGCATGTTGGCTACCCGCCCGGAGACGATGTTGGGCAGTTCACCGGGCATGGAGTCTTCTGTGATGTGGGGAATGCGTTGGTCAACGGTGCTGTGCCACTCTGCCATAATCTGGTTCTGCACCTTTCTAGGCAGCTGGTTGAAGGCGGCTGAGTGTTGCAACGCATCGGCGAATTCGGGGAAAACAATGCGATTTTGGGTGATGTAGTGCATTTCGCCACCCATCGCCGTACCCAGGATAACGGCCGTTTTCTCACTGTTTAACGGCCGTTCAGGATAACCATAGTCTGCTAGAGCTTCAGCGGCAATCGTGACTGCCCACTGCTGCCCCTCGTCCATGGAAGCAGCCACTTTGGGCGGCATTCTGAATCGTTTCCAATCAAATTCAAAGTCACGCACCCAGCCCCCAATTTTAGTGTATGTTTTATCAGGTGCGTAAGGATCCGGGTCAAAATAAAAATCCGGGTTCCATCGGTCAGGAGGAACATCCGTGATGCTGTACCGTTTGTTGAGAATGTTTTGCCAAAACGCCGGTGCATTCGGCGCATCTGGCAATATCGCCCCCACACCTACAATGGCAATGGCTCTATCAGCTAAGTCCATCGTCTCCTCCAAAAGAGAAATAATGAATGGTGAACGAAGCACTGCATCCACCATTCACCATTCACTGTTCATTATTCATGCTTAAGCTTTAAATGCCTTGTTCAATGCTTCTGCTACTTCGTCCATATCCGCAATCAAGCCAGCCTGAGCCTGATAGATACCAGGCAAATTCAAGGAATCAGCCAGGTTAGGGTCGCTTTGGCCTACACCGATAGCCCAGCGCAGCCCGTCGGTAGCCATTTTGAGGGCAGCCTCTCGCGCATGGATGCGTGACATCGCCTGACGGGTGGCGACATCCAGCGGGATTGCCTCTGTCGGTTTATCCACGACCCGTTCAGCAAAGACGGCGGCCGTTTCCACAAAGGCCACCAGTTCGCCCAAACGGAAGAGAACATGCTGCTGACGAGTTAGGCGATCTAAACGGCAGCGTTCCAAAATAACGGACAAGGCTCGCATCGCCATGGCGGCCGTCCCTGCGCCATTGTTGGGCTGCTTATGGTGCAACGCTTCTAGTTTTTCTGCCCACTCGTTGTAGTAGTGGCCGCGTGATTTGAGATGCAGCTGCCAGCGGTCTCGGGCAATGGTCCATTCCATAATTTCTGAGGTGCCTTCATAGATGGTGGTGATGCGCACATCACGCTTGATTTTTTCCACCATGTATTCTTTGGTGTAGCCATAGCCGCCTAATGCTTGAATGGCATCTTCCGCTGCTTTATTGCCGACCTCTGTCGCCATATATTTGGCGATAGCTCCTTCAGTTTGTAGACCGTGGTCTTCGGTATCCAGTCGCTCGGCCACCCACTCAATGTAAGAGCGGGCTGCTTCCAAGCGTACAGCATTGGGCACGATGAGTTTGTGGGTGTAGCCTTGTTTTTCGCTAAGTGGAGCGCCACCTTGGATGCGCTCTTGCGAGTAGGGGATAGCGCGTTTGAGCGCCGCCCAACCGGCTCCCATCCCAAAAGCACCTACCATGAGGCGGGTGTAGCCAAACACAGCTTGAGCCTGGGCGAGACCTTGCCCTTCAACACCCCCAATGAGGCGGTCGAGAGGGACATAGACCTCTTCCAGGAAAAGGGCAGCGGTGTTGCTGGCGCGGATACCATGTTTGTCTTCGGGTTTACCTTTCGTGAAGCCGGCTGCATCTTTGTCGATGACAAACCAGGTGGGACCACCAGGAGCCAGCGCCAAAATGGTGTACAAATCGGCGACGCCGCCGTTGCTAATCCACTGTTTCTGTCCGCTGATCTTGTAGCCAACGACTTCACCGTTTTCTTCAACAGGGATCGCTTTAGTGGTCATGGCAGCGAGATCAGAACCAGCTTGTGGTTCGGTGGCGCCGTAGGCCATGAGCAAAGCTTCTTCTGCTACTTTGCCCATCCACAAGGCTTTTTGCTCGTCGGTACCACCAACCCGGATGGGGTCTGAGCCCAGGAATGTGGCCAGGACACCGGTGGCGATACCCAGGTCAATGGTGGCCATAAGCTCGGAAACACGATAGATGTCGTAGGCTCCCCCGCCAAGCCCACCATATGCTTCGGGAATAAATAATAAGTGCAAACCAAACTGCATGGGATCATACAGTTCTTGTAAGACATCTTCAGGGAACTTATCTTCGTGATCTAATTCAAGCAAAAAATCGGTTGTCAATTTGTCCTCAGCGTATCGCTTAAGGGTATCGAGTACCATATCACGTGTTTCCGGATCTAATCCTGCCATAGGAGCCTCCTTTTCTTTTGACGCAAAGGTAAGCCGAGAAGTTATGCAAACTTAACAGCGAAAAACTGATTATTGGATTTATTGTGCTTGTTATTTGGCGCAGTGGGTTTCTGTTATCTGCGATAAAGGGGCATTGTCTGCTATTTTTTTGCAAATAAAAAGCATCCTACGGTACGCTATTGGACACCGACGGATGCTCCCCAGCATTATGCATTTGTTGAGCCCTGTTTATTTGACTTGAAACCATTGTAATACAAGGCAATTTTCAAAAAGAGTGACAAATGTAATATGTTTTTTGTGAAAGAAGATACAAATATGATGCTAACTAAATTGAGGTTTTGGTGTTGTGTGCATCTTGGTGTTTGATGGGACTAAATTATACGTTTTGGAGAACTCTGGTTTTCCCATTGGCGTGGTGACGCCGATGATTGCGGAGATGTTTTGGGGAAAATGAGGTTATGAAAACCATGTGTTCAAAAAGAGTTATTGGGCGTTATTTCCACATCGATCCAGAGAAATTTAAAGTGAAAAGCATTAAAAAGATGCCCCCGCCAGGACTCGAACCTGGGCTCCCGGCTTCGGAGGCCGATGCTCTATCCTCTGAGCTACGGGGGCGGGTTGCGCCTGAGATTCTGCCACAGGGAAGATAGAATGTCAAATGATTTTGGCTTTACCTTAACCAGATAAAAGGGCGATTTTATGATAATTTTATTCAGTATTGCTTGTCAGTTTTTTTATGTAATAATTAACTCCGTTCATTACCAAACCACACTGTGTAGCCGACTATATTTTCAGGGGAAGTTGGCTGAATTGTGCTTTTTTTTACTGATGGCATAACGGCCGTTTTAACATGCCGGCAAAGAGTTAAACACCCAGGCATTTTTTTATGGTACTTGTGTTGAGACATTGCATCGAGCAAGTCTCATCGGGGAGAAAATCCGATGTTCATGCAAGGGATCGAGCCATATGAGCAAGCTATGATTTATAGTGTCCTCATTGTGGCAGTAGTAGCACTTCTTTATGCGTATTGGTTGGCCCAAAAGACCTTCTCAGCCGATAAGGGCACGGCGGCTATGCAGCGAATTTGGGAATTTATTAGAACTGGGGCTAACACCTATTTACGCACGCAAATACGAACTATCATCATCTTAATACTTGTGCTAACCATTGCCATGTTTTTGAGCGTGGCTCTGGTTCGACCCACCGGTGAAGCCAATGAATTGTTTTGCCATCAGGCGGTAAAAACAGCCTGGGCTAACCAAATTTCGGCTAATACCGATCTTTCATACGCACAGACAGTGACGCTGCTTGAAAACCAAACGGCGCAGCAAGTGGCGGCAACAAATGGTTATCTCAACTTTAGGCCAGAAAGAATTGCTGCCGGAATTGAGTGCCAGCAAGCGGTATGGTGGGTAGCTGGCGCCCGCGCTCTGGCGTTTGTCATGGGGGCGACGTTTTCAGCCACAGTGGGATTTATCGGTATGAACATGGCAGTACAAGGCAATGTCCGTGTGGCCTCGGCCTGTCGTCGCAGTTTCAAGGAATCGCTGACCATCGCTTATCGCTCTGGCACCATCACAGGTATGCTCACAGACGGCCTGGGCTTGCTGGGGGGAACTTTCATATTTATCATGTTTGTTAAAGCGGCACCGGATGTGCTTCTCGGCTTTGGTTTCGGGGCGACCTTAATCGCCTTATTTATGCGTGTGGGTGGGGGCATTTATACGAAAGCGGCTGATGTAGGCGCAGATTTGGTGGGCAAGGTAGAAGCCAGCATGGAGGAAGATGATCCACGCAATGCGGCTGTTATTGCTGACCTGGTGGGTGACAATGTTGGGGATTGTGCCGGGATGGCGGCTGACATTTTTGAATCGTATGAAGTGACGATTGTTTCTAGCTTGATTTTGGGGTTGGCGTTAACGGCATTGACGGGGGAACTCTTCTGGATTATTTTGCCGCTGTTGGTACGAGGTGTAGGCGTGATCAGCACGATTATCGGCACGTATGCAGTCTCGTTGTGGCAGGTGGATGATGCGGAAGAGGCGATGTACAAGAGCTACGAGTTGTCTAGTGTGATCACGATTGTGGCGACATTCTTGTTGGCAATTTTTTATGCAGGGCATGAGGATCCTAGTCCAACGACTGGGATTCTGTCCCATTTGTCGCTGGGTTCGCTGGTGGCGGTTGGTGTGGCTTTGGCAGTGGCTTTCAATATGCTGACGGCTAAGGCGACCAGCGCAAACAGTGAGCGGGTGCAGAATATTTCTAAAGCGACTAATTTTGGTCCGGCTTTGGTGATTTTGGAAGGGATGTCGCTGGGGTATTTTTCTAGCGTATGGGCGGTATTGGTGATTGCGGCGAGTTTGATAACGGCCGTTCTCGTGTATTCTGCCGTTTATCCTGTGGCCTGGTTTAACTGGACGCTTATATTAGGTGGGCTCGTGGCGATTGGTCTCATTGTGCGCGGGTTTATCAAAAGAGAAATTGTCAATGGGTTTTTCTATGCTATGTGGGTGATGGTGGTAGCACTCCTGCTTCTCAGTATGCAAGGGGAAGGCCTCGGCACAGGGCATATGGTGACCTATGTGTTGTTTGGAGTTTCGTTGATCGGCGTGGGGATGTTGTCTCTGACGGGCAATAATGTGAGCATGGACACTTTTGGCCCGATTGCAGACAATGCCAATGGCATTGGCGAGTTAGTTGATGCAGAATTTACGCCTGAAGCCCGGCAGATAATGGCTGATCTGGATGCTGCTGGCAATACAACAAAAGCGATTACAAAGGGAGTGGCGATTGGTTCAGCCGTGATCGCAGCCTTGTCGTTGTTTGGGGCGTTTTTCACCGATATTGAACGGGTTATGCCAGCGGATCGTCTAGATTCATTTGAGCGTGTTATTAACCTAGCTGATCCCACTGTATTTATTGGCCTCATCCTGGGTGGAGCGCTGCCCCTGCTGTTTGGCGGTTTGTTGATTAAGGCGGTTAACCGGGCTGCCGGTCAAATTATGGTAGAAGTTAGGCGGCAGCTTCGAGTGCCAGCGATTTGGAGCGGTGAGAAAGCACCAGATTATGAGCGCGTGGTCGGCATTTCTACCAAAGCGGCTCAAACTGAATTGGTGCCGTTAGGCTTGATTGCGATTCTGACTCCCATTGTGATTGGGTTGTTGCTAAAAGAGCAGGCGTTGGCCGGGTTCCTGGCCGGGGTTATCATGTCTGGCCTGTTACTGGCTGTGTTTATGTCAAATTCAGGTGGCGCCTGGGACAATGCGAAGAAATATGTTGAAGATGGTCACTTTGGCGGTAAGAGCAGTGAAAATCACAAAGCGGCTGTGGTGGGGGATATTGTAGGAGACCCGCTAAAAGATACAGCCGGACCAGCATTAAACCCGATGATCAAGGTTATTAATTTGGTGGCGCTGATTATGGCTCCCATCGTTGTGGTTTTTACGGGGATTTCGTTTTGGCTCATCCTTTTTGTGGTGGTGTGTATGGGCTTGATTATTTGGGCTATCCGGCGCAGTGACCGGCCAGACCACACCGTGGATGAGGCGATGGAGGAACGGCTTACACGGTCAGGGACAGGCGCTAGCGATTAAAAGTTGCAGTGACGATGACGGAGTTTGCCTTTGCGGAGTGAAAATTCAACATAACGGCCGTTCACGTGGATGATTTGCCGTAAAACAGTGTATAGTTTTCCTGATGGAGAATGATATTGTTACGAAACGGCCGTTTCTAATCCTCATTGTACTAGCTTGCCTGTTGTTCACTGGTTGCCAGACCACGGTGCCCACCCCGACGCCATTTGTACCCACGCAAGCGGCTCTGGTAACGGCCGTTCCTGGGCAGCCCACAACAGCAATGGTCGAAACGGATAGGGAAACGGCCGTTATGCCCACCAATCCACCGTTGTTAGTTTTGCCCACCCCCACAGGCACACCCGTGCCGATGCCCACCCTCCCCCCCACTCCTGTAGACACACAGTTTCATCACTTACGTTTTGTCACAGAGGTGGGAGCAGCGCCTCAGGACACCTTTCCAGTGGGCGCCAATGGCATTGTGGCACTGTGGGATTACACCGGCATGAATCCTGGGGATTTTGTGCAGCGTGACTGGAAATTTAACGGGGCACGTTGGTTGTATCGAGAAGAGGTGTGGGACAAAGAAATTGAGCGCGGAGCTAACGGCACCGTCACCGACGTAGTGCTTTATGGCGAAGTGATTGGGGGACTGGCTGCCGGTGACTATTATCTCGATTTATTTGTCAACGGTGTGTGGCAAACGGGAGGAGGCTTCACCGTGCTGCCTCGACCAACCGAAGAGGAACCTGGTTTCAATAATCTGTATTTCACCAGGTATGCCAATGGTCCGGCGCAAACCAGCTTCCCGGCTGGCACCGAGCAAGTGTACGCGGTGTGGAACTACAAAAACATAGGCGTATCTGATGTGGTGAAACGGGAATGGCTCTTAAATGGAGAACTTTGGCAGACACGGGAAGAAACCTGGGATTATTTTCATTACGGACCAGATGGGGTGGTGTCTGATGTCTCTGTTTACAACTTTGAAGGGGGCGGCTTGTCGCCTGGGCATTACGGGATAGCCATCTATTTGAACGGGGAGAAGCAGTTGGAAGATTCCTTCATAATTGAACCATAAAAAAAGAGGCTGGCACAAAATTTCTCCAGCCTCTATGGTGTATGACGAGTAGAATTTTTGTACAGTGCCCAGTATCCCGTGTTTCCTAAACCGAGTACCGCATCAAAATCCTAAAACATGAATGTACACTTGATCCCCCAACGGAAAACGTGAACCGCCTTGAGATTCACATGGATATTACGGTGTTTCTAACAGTTGTAGCACCCAGTTATCAATAAACCAACCATTGTTCGACTGGGCAAAGCGGTTGCGGAAAGCTCCGCCTAAGCGAACAGTCTGAGCAGTGTTAATGGTGAAATCATGGCTGATCGTGTTTCTATTGCCTATGTGGGTGCCTTGCCAACCCGTGCCGCCATCGCCAACAATGATACGCGCCTCAGCCGAAAGCGGATCGCCATTGTACACTTTGTTTTGACCATCATATCCCCATACAGAATCGGGGAAAAAGCTGATCGACAATCGGTAGGTGCCTGGTTGCAAGGTGACATCTCGGTAAAGTGTAAAGTGTGTCGGGGCATCACCTTTGAACGCCTTAATCGTCTTGGCACCATCGAACACAAATAAGCCTTGCTCATTGGGTGGTAAGTGAGCCAAAGTTAGCAGACGAATCTCCGGGCGGAAGTAACGCCCACCACTGCCATACGGATTAGTCCCTTCATTGACTGACAGCGACCAACCATTAGGCAATTGCCATTCTGATACGCCCTGGAAGTAATACCAACCTTCTTCAAAGGAACCATTGGGCAGGATATTGGCTCCCACGGGCGCGGCAAGTTGCTCTGGAGCGGTCGGTTGTGGCTGGCTGCCAGCGGCCGCACTCCCTCCTGCCCAGCCTGGAATAAGTAATTCTTGCCCAACAACCAGGACGTTGGCATTGGTCATGTTGTTTGCCGCCATAATATTTGCTTCACTGACACCCGTTGCCTGGGAAATGGTAGAAAGGGTGTCACCAGATTGCACAGTATAATAATCTCCCTGAAGCGGGATTTCGGTGGCTTCAGCGACCACTTCCGTTGTGGCGGTGGGCGCCGCCGTAGGCTCTTCTGTGGGCGGTGCTGGCTCTGTGTTCTCAGGCACAGGAGTGGCAGCAACGGGCACTTCCACAAGGCGGGTGACCTCTACTTCTTTTTCAATTTCAACGGTAATCGGCTGGGTCACAATCCGGGTGACCTCGACGGTAACGGGAATTTCTTGGGTAACGACGCGAGTGACAGCCACTGTTTCCGGTGAAGTGCTACAGGCTGCCAAAACGGCCGTTATCAGCAAAAAGAAAAGAATTATACGCTGTTTATTCATAGTGATAGTTCCTTCAAGTTCTCGAGTTATTTGAGGGTCGCTATCCCTGGCGACCCGGCCTGCAATTCTATCATGTTTCCAATTTTCGCCAGCCTACTTCTTAACCCACAAAGGTAAACTTCATCAGATTTTAATTGAGGCATGACATTGATGAAATTTTTGACAACGTTTCATACATTTGCTAAGATTCCCGCCAATAACTGTGGATAGACTTTACGTTTCTGTGGAAAAACAACTCAAATTGTGGAGAATATCACAGTTTTGCTCATAAAAAACTTATAAAGCTTTCGCCCGTTCAAAAATGGGCAAAAGCGACACTTCTTATCCAGAGAGGCGGAGGGACCGGCCCTACGATGCCTCGGCAACCAGGAAGGTTAGTCAGAGAGACCCAGTCGCATAGTCCAGCAGTCGTATTCTCGACTTCTAGACGAAAAGACGACTTGACGACTTGACTAAAAAACGACCACCCAGGTGCCAATTCCGGCAGAAGTCAAGCCTCGTTTTGAGGTTCTTCTGGGAGATGAGACGTGGCATAACCGGACATGGTAATGCCTCTTCACAACTTCTGGAAGGGGCATTTTTTTTTGCTTGCCCCTCTCCCTCTGGACAGATGTGTGTCAAAGACTTTTTTGTTTTTGGGCAGTTTGTCTCTTAAACGAAAGTCATAAAACAATTTACCATTAACGGCCGTTTGTCAATCCAAATTTACATCGATACATTGGCAAACAAAACGGAGAAAAATCATGACATTAGTAATGAAATTCGGGGGAACATCTGTAGGGAGTGCCCAGGCCATACGCGAGACAGCCGAACTCATTCTCAATGCAAAAAAAGAGTGGGGTTCTGTCGTTGTTGTGGCCTCAGCAATGGGAACAAAGCCCGTTAAAGTAACCGATCTCTTATTGACAGGTGCTAATACCACTTTAACTGGTGATTCTGAGACATACAAACGCACTGCCGAACAACTGCGTCAGGTTCATTATGAAACGATTGATGCGCTGCTGGCTCCGGAAGGAGAACGACAAATTGTATTGGCAGAAAACAACCTTTTCATTGAGCGTTTTGAATCGATTTGTGAAGCCATTTTGGTGCTGCGGGAATTGACCCCTCGAGCGCTGGACATTGTCGGCGGCATGGGTGAACAAATGAGTGTGCGTATTCTAGCTGCTTATCTACGCCAACTCGGCCACAAAGCAGAAGCAGTTGATGCTACAGAACTTATCGTCACAGATAGCAATTTCCAGAATGCTTCACCTGATTTTGCCCAAACCATGCCCAAGACACAAGCCCGCTTGCAACCCATTTTGGATGAGGGCGGGATCCCTGTTGTCACCGGCTTCATCGCGGCCAATGAGAATGGCACCACCACAACTTTAGGGCGCGGCGGTTCCGACTTTAGCGGTGCTATCCTGGGTCAATGCCTGAATGCCCAAGAAGTTTGGGTGTGGACAGACGTAGATGGCGTGATGACAGCCGATCCACGCATCGTAGAAAATGCAAAATCGATTCCTATTTTGAGCTACCGTGAGGTCTCTGAACTGGCATTTTACGGCGCAAAAGTCTTGCATCCCAAAACTATGCGGCCTTGCGTCGAAAACAACATCCCACTGCGCATCAAAAACACGTTCAACCCGGATCATCCAGGTACCATCATCGTGCCGGACAATGGGTGTATGAACGGGGGCGTCAAAGCAGTGACCTCCATCAAACATTTAAGCTTGATCACGGTGGAAGGAAAAGGGATGTTAGGCATTCCCGGCATTGCTGCCCGAACTTTTGGTGCTGTAGCGAAATCAAATGTCAGTGTGCTGCTTATCAGCCAGGCTTCGTCTGAACAATCCATTTGTTTCGCCACGCCAGAACCAATCTCTGATGTTGTGATTCAGGGGTTAGAAGCTGAATTTGCAGAGGAAATTGCCCGGCAGGATATTGATCGGGTGTGGGCGATTCATGATGTGTCCATCGTCACAGTTGTGGGGGCTGGCATGCGTGGTACCCCTGGCATTTCTGGCAGTTTGTTTACGGCGTTAGGCAATAATGGCGTCAACATCATTGCTATTGCGCAAGGTTCTTCAGAGTGCAGCATTAGTCTGGTCATTGATGGTCGGGAAACCGCTAATGCGGTCAGCCATATTCATGAGGTGATCGTTTCGTAAACCTGGTGGATAGGGGGCAGGGGGCATCGCTTCCCTGTCCCTTGTCTCTGTTTGCTGTTTGCTAAAATTGGGGTAAAACTCTGCCTGCAGGCCGAATGGTCTGCGGGTTTTCTTTTTCTCGAGTTTAGACAAAAGCCACACTTGGTGGTTTAGTGTGCCTCCATCAGTACGTTACGGAATTGATGGAGGCGCTGCAAGTGACCTTTACCTTTGAAAAACGGAGACTAATTTCCAGGTGGTCACTTAGCTGATGGGATGTGAGCTTAAAACCACCACAGGTAAGGCATCAATCCATTTTTGTCTAAGGTCGAGCTTTTTTTAGACTTTTGGGAGTAACGCAAATGAGAACAAAAAAAATATTGGCAGGGGCAACGGCCGTTACCGCACTGTCAGGTCTCGGCTATTGGTTATGGCAAAAGAAAGAGGAAAAACCATTACCCACTCCTCAAAATGGCAGTTATGCTCTGGTTACTGGCGCTTCCAGTGGGATTGGAGCTGAATTTGCACGACAGTTAGCTGCTTTGGGTTTTAACCTGGTATTAACTGCCCGGCGTGAAGAGAAATTGGCGGCATTAGCAGCAGAATTAGAAGCAGCGCACCACATTACGGCTGAAGTCATCGCTGCTGATTTGGCTCAAGCTGAGGATGTCACAAAGTTGGAATCTCGTATTGAGAACCTCAACCTGGCCATCCTCGTGAATAACGCAGGCTTTGGCACCACAGGCGGCTTCATGGCCTCAGACCTGGCCGTGCAAATGGCGATGCTTAACGTCCACATCATGGCCACGATGCGTTTGACGCGGGCGGCGCTACCGGGTATGAGTGAACGAGGCGGAGGAACCATCATCAACGTTTCTTCCATTGCCTCCTTTCTTTCCTATGGGGGAGACATCAATTATCCTGCCAGCAAGGCCTATCTGAACGTCTTCTCTAAATCGTTGCAAGCTGAAATGTTAGACCAGGGGATTACGGTGCAAGCGTTGTGTCCTGGCCTTACGGTGACTGGGTTCCATGATACCGAGATGGTCAAATTTGACCGGAGCAAATTGCCTGCGTCATTGTGGATGACAGCTGAGGATGTAGTCAGCACGTCACTGAACTCTCTCAATCCGAATCGTGTTATTTGCATTCCCGGACGCCGGTATCAACTGATGGTAGCTGCAGCTAAAAGCGGGTTGGCGTCCGCCATTTTCAGATTTGCGCGTAAATTAAAACAGCAGGCAAGGTAAAAAGGTGGCATAGGGGCAGTGCAGCAAGGTAACTGGAGACATGGCTGCGCTGCCCCTATGGAGGATGCTTTATGAGTATCATTGAAGCGATCATTTTGGGTATTATTCAAGGAGCAACGGAATTCCTGCCTATTTCTAGTTCAGGGCATCTGGTGTTGTTACCCACTATTTTTGATATGACGCAGCCGGATTTGGCGATGGTGGGCCTGGTGCATCTAGGTTCCCTGCTGGCCGTGTTGGTATATTTTCGGCGAGATTTATGGGATATTGTAACGGCCGTTCTCTCAGGACTCCGCCACCGCCAACCCTTAGGCACCCCCAATGCCCGTTTAGGCTGGTTCATTGTGGTGGGTTGTATTCCCGCCGCTGTTACTGGCTTCTTGCTAGAGGATTTCTTCGATTCAGTATTCAGTCAGCCGCTGTGGGCCGCATTTTTCTTGCTGGTGACAGCAGGGTTCCTGGTTCTCGGCGAAAAACTCATGTCCAGCAACAAGAACTTTGACACCATGACCTGGCGGGACACCATCGTCATTGGCCTGTTCCAGGCTTTAGCATTGTTCCCCGGCATTTCACGCAGTGGCAGCACCATCGTGGGCGGTTTGCTGCGCGGTCTCGACCGACCGCAAGCAGCGCGTTATAGCTTTTTGCTGGGGGTGCCTGTTATCTTGGGCGCAGGGTTGCTTTCAGTGGTGGATATTGCCACTGACCCCGCTTTAACAACGAGTATGGGGGCGTATGTGGCGGCATTTGTGGCGGCGGCACTGGTTGGTTATTTGTGCATTTACTTTTTGCTGAGTTGGGTACGTAACCACAGCCTGTATATTTTTGCGGTGTATTGTGCCTTGCTCGGCGGTGGGTATGTGCTGTTTTCGCTTTTTAGTTGATGGATAGGTGTAATTAAGCTCCTGGCACAGATTGCCATTGTAACTGGAAGCAAATGCCGGGGAGTGTGAGGCGGGCAAAGCAAACATCTTCAACTAATCGACTAGCTGTTGCTGAGGTGTCGAAGCGGTTTTGGGAACTTGTAGACAAGATAACCAGATTTGGCATATAATAAATCGATTGCGACAACCACATCCGAAAAGATGACCCGAGACTAACCGGGGACGGTTAGAGGTCTGAGCAAAGCCTGATTTCGATGATGAAATCGGGTTCTTTTTTTCAATGCTTGTGTTGTGTCAGGCCGGTCTAAAATCCCAAATTGACGCAGGTCTACTAAAACCAATCGTAACCTTTTCAGACCCATGCCCCAAATGGATGTCGGCAAATTTATTGGAGGTCATGAACCATGAACAGCAATACCTTTATCGAATTAGAAGAAACTTACAGCGCCCATAATTATCATCCGCTTGGCGTGGTGATTGACCGGGCCGATGGCGTGTGGGTTTACGATGTCGATGGCCATAAATACCTGGATTGTCTTAGTGCTTATTCAGCGGTAAACCAGGGACATTGCCACCCCGCCATTATGCGTGCTGCCATTGACCAGATGCAGCGAGTGACGCTCACTTCTCGCGCATTCCGCAATAACCAGATGGGACCCTTCCTCCAAGAATTGTGTACCCTGACGGGCTATGAAATGGCATTACCGATGAATTCCGGGGCTGAAGCAGTGGAAACGGCCGTTAAAGCAGTGCGTAAATGGGGCTATGAAGTCAAAGGCGTACCTGATAATCAAGCAGAAATCATCGTGTGCCAGGGTAACTTTCACGGGCGCACCACCACCATCGTTGGATTTTCCAGTGAAACGGCATACCGGGAACAATTTGGCCCGTTTACACCAGGCTTTGTACTCATCCCATACGGCGATCCGGCAGCCTTAGAAGCTGCAATTACGCCGAATACCGTCGGCTTCATGCTAGAACCAATTCAAGGCGAAGGCGGCATCGTGCTGCCACCTGCTGGTTTCTTAAGCGAAGCTGCCAATATTTGCGCCCGCCACAACATCCTCTTGGTAGCTGACGAGATTCAGACGGGGCTAGGGCGTACTGGCAAACTCTTTGCCAGCGAACATGAAGGGGTGCGCCCCGATGTCATGATTGTGGGCAAGGCGTTGAGCGGCGGCTTCTATCCCGTCTCTGCTGTGCTGACAGACAAAGAGGTGCTTGGCCTCTTCAAACCGGGCGATCATGGCAGCACCTTTGGTGGCAATCCCCTGGGCTCAGCCATTGGCCGCGCTGCTTTGCAAGTTATTGCTGACGAAAAACTGGTCGAGCGTTCCTGTGAATTGGGAGCATATTTCAAGGGGCGTTTAGAACGCATCGAAAGCGATGTGATTAAGGAAGTGCGGGGCAAAGGTTTGTTTATCGGTGTAGAACTGCATGTGCCTGCCCGCAGTTTCTGTGAATCATTACGAGAATGCGGTATTTTGTGTAAGGAAACCCATGAGACGGTTATCCGGTTCACGCCACCGCTGGTGATTACCAAAGAAGAAATCGACTGGGCACTTGGTCACATTGAGGCTGTGTTGATGGCAAATAAGGTGTTGGCCTAGTTTGACCAGGAACCCATAACCAACAACCAGGGACGGAGGACGACTCTTGCAGCAAGTGCAAAACCAATGTTCGTCATTGGTCTTTCGTCCTTCGTCAAATGATGCCACCTGCCACCCGCCGCTAATTTGATTGACGAGGGACATGATGAAAATTTTGAAGTGGCTTTTAATAGCTGGTGTGATTGGTGTGGCGTTGTTTTTTGTGCTGCGTGGGTTGGTCAGGCAGGTAAGTCCGATGCCGGAGAACCTGGGGGTGAACAGCCACTTTGACACGCCCAACGAACGCCGTTTAGCACCCTGCCCTGAGTCTCCTAACTGTGTCTCTTCTTACGAAACCGATGAGGAACATGGTATGGTAGCGATGAAATTGGCAGGGGAAACGGCCGTTGCCCAACAATCTCTCCTGGCCATCATCCAAGCCATGCCCGGCAGCACCCTCATCACCAACGAACCAGGCTACATCCACGCTGAATTTCGTTCACCCACCTGGCAGTTTATTGATGATGTCGAATTTTACTTTGACGAGACTGCTGGCCTCATTCATTTCCGTTCCGCTTCCCGCCTCGGCTACGCAGACATGAACGCCAATCGCCGCCGCCTAGAAGAGATTCAAGCGGCGTACACATTAAATTAACCCGTAATTTTGCAACCAATTAGCTCACAGTTTCACGCATTGTGATGAAAATGAGTAGAAAACAATGGCACAATCCACCCCCAAATCCTTGCGCAATCTTGTTATTTACGAAATCTACGTGCGTAACCACGGCCGTTTTGGCAAATTTAGCGACATCAGTGCAGATTTACCCAGGCTGCGCGAGATGGGCATCGATGTCATCTGGTTCATGCCCATCCATCCCATCGGTCAGCTCAACAAAAAAGGCACGTTAGGCTGCCCCTACTCCATCCAGGATTACCGGCAAGTCAATCCAGCGTACGGCAACCAGAAAGAGTTCCGGCTCATGTGTGAGTATGCCCATGCGCTGGGGTTGAAAGTGATGATCGACGTGGTCTACAACCACACTGCCCACGATTCTGTGTTGGTGCAGGAACATCCCGCATGGTTCCATCAAGATGAAAACGGGAAACCTGTGACCACGGTGCCCGAGTGGAGCGATGTCATTGACCTCAGGTATGATGATCCGGCGTTGTGGGATTATTTGATTGAGACGCTCAAGTTTTGGGTGGGCATGGGCGTCGATGGCTTTCGTTGTGATGTCGCTTCGGTGGTGCCCCTTGCCTTCTGGCAGCAGGCGCGGGCAGCAGTGGCAGAAATCAAACCCGACACGATCTGGTTGGCCGAATCTGTCCATACCCAGTTTGTCCTCCAGCGGCGGCAGCATGGCCTGACCGCCCACGCAGACGGCGAAATCCACACCGCTTTCGACCTGAGCTACGATTACGACATTTGGCCCACTTGGGAACGTGCTGTCGAAAACCCGGCAGCTGTGCCGCTTTACTTCTCGATGCTGCAATACCAACAAGGCATCTATCCAGCGCATACGCTCAAAATGCGCTGCGTGGAAAACCATGACCAACCGCGCATCATGCAACCCAAAATGGAGACAAAAAATGCAACCGGAATTATGCGCGTGGAAAACCATGACCAACCGCGCATCATGCAACGGGCACCCAGCCGCGCCCAAGCATTGGCCTGGACGGCGTTCCAGGCGTTCAATGAAGGCGCTTTTCTCATCTACGCGGGGCAGGAATCAGAAAACAGGCACACGCCCAGCCTCTTTGAAGAGGATAAGGTGATTTGGCGCGACTACAGTTTGCAAGGCTTTTTGACGAAATTGTGCAAACTCAAGAAAGATCCGGTGCAAGTCGAGGGTGATTTTAGACTGATCACGGCTGAACCAGCGCTGACTGCCCATTGGCAAGCAGAGCATGAAGGTTTGTATGGCGCGTTTAACGTGGCGGGTGTGGTGGATGTGATGTCCACGCCGCTCCCCGCTGGTCAATATCTGGATCTGCTAAGTGAGCGAGAAGTAACAGTGCGGGAGGGCAAGATGATGGTGCCGGAAACGGCCGTTATCCTCCGCTATTCAGGCCAACTCGATACAGAAGCACACCGCCAGCCCGCCTTGTTACTGTAAGCAATGTGCAATGAACCGTACTCGAGAGTAACAAAAGAAGCCAAGCCAGATACCCGTGCGCCGTTTTTACGCGCTAAAGCACATGCTACAAGCTTAGGTTCGTAGGGCGCATTTTAGTGCGCTATTTTTTACGCGCTAAAGCACGTACTACAAGCTTAGATTCGTAGGGCGCACTTCAGTGCGCTGTTTTTTACGCGCTAAAGCCCATACCACAAAGTTATGTTGCCAGAACAATATCTGCAATCGATATCTTGCGTCCTGCAAAATTTGCGAACGTCAGGTCATCAAAATCAAGCTGGTGGAATTGCTTCAAATCAGCCATCAGACCAAGATAACTGTCGTTAATGCGCCGACTCCAATCCAGTGCCAGTGCCGCAGACATCGTTTTGATAGCAGATTCCTCACCTTCTAACTCCACAAAATCACCAAACGGCATCTCATCTAACACAATTTCGACATCGTTGAGCATGAAAGTCTCTCGATACTTTTCATAGATCTGCACCGGAGCAAAACCCAGGCGCTCAAAAATTTTTGCAGTTGTCTCAAAATTGTTGACGCTGACTTCCAGCTCTTCCCGCACCTTGGCTTCACTGACCACCTCTGCGGTTACCTCACCTTTGAAGGTGACCCGTATGGCGGCATCCTGCCGCAGGCGCAGCAGCTCGCCTTTTTTCAGCAGCGTGTTATCCGGGGTGTCAAAGCGGATGTTGCGTTCAAATATGCGCTCTTTTTGGGGCGTGCCTCCAGCTAACAACAAACGCTCGCGGAAACCAGCCAGATCCGCAACTAGAAACTTCACTTCAACTTCAAGCTGTTTATCGCTGCTCATCTTATTCTTCAGGATCGCCGATGACAACCAAAACCTGATCTTTTTCCACGCTGGCTCCGGCTTCACTCTTAACGGCCGTTACCACCCCATCACGCGCCGCTTTTAACTCATTTTCCATCTTCATCGATTCTAAAATAACCACAGTTTGCCCTTTGGCAATAACCTCGCCTGCTTCAACCAACACCTTGATGATAAGCCCCGGCATAGGCGCCTTAACGGCCGTTTCCCCTGAATCGCCCAATTCCTTGCCCCTGGCCTGAGCCAACTGGTAAGTTCGTTCATCTAAGACATTGACATAGTACAATTCGCCTTTTGTTAACACTTGCCAATAATCCTCCCCTTTCTCCACCACAGCTTCCAGGGATTGATTGTTGATCAACAGAGAAGCCAGACCGCTGATAGGCAAAATCTGGAAATCGATGTCATAAGGCTGCTCATTGATGAGAACAGAGTTATCCTTACCAATGTTGATGACAAATTCTTGTTCGTTAACTATTGTGTAATATTTCATGGTCACCTACCGCCTTTTCGCCCACTTCCAATTTGAACCAGAACGGTCGTTATCCACTGGAGTCATCTGCGTGCTGGCCTGCATACTTTGATGATGAGCCACCAACGCCGCCATAACGGCCGCTTCCATATCCTTATTCACTTCCCGGTCATTCATACTGAACCGTTCCTCAACAAAATTAGTATCAAACTGACCAGTCAAGAAGCGGGGGCTGTCCATCATGTGTTGATGGAACGGGATATTCGTTTTCACCCCCATGATGTGATACTCCTCCAGCGCCCGACGCATGCGCAACACAGCCTCAGCCCGCGTCTCGCCATAACAAATCAACTTACTAATCATCGAATCATAGTACGGCGTGATTGCATACCCGCGACAAACGCCTGTGTCCAAGCGCACCCCAGAGCCTGAAGGCAAACGCATCGTAGTAATAATGCCGGTGGAAGGCAGATAATGGTTGTATGGGTCTTCCGCGTTAATGCGGCACTCAATCGCCCATCCCCTTACCTGCACATCATCCTGAGCAAACCGCAGTTTACGCCCCCGCGCCACCCGAAGCTGCTCCTGCACAATGTCTATCCCCGTCACCAACTCAGTCACAGGATGCTCAACCTGTACCCGAGTATTCATTTCCAGGAAGTAGAAATTATTGTCTCGGTCAAACAAGAATTCAATGGTGCCCGCATTGACATAGTCAACGGCTTTTGCCGCAGCCACAGCCACCGAGCCCATGCGTTGGCGTAATGCTTCATCAATCACAAATGAAGGCGCTTCCTCAATCAATTTCTGATGCCGACGTTGTAACGAGCATTCCCGTTCGCCCAAATGGATGGCGTTGCCCTGCACATCAGCTAAAAGCTGAATTTCGATGTGGCGTGCGCCCGTGATCATCTTCTCCAGGTAGACCGCACCATCGCCAAAGGCAGCTTCCGCTTCGCGTCGTGCACCAGCAATCGCGCCAGGCAGCTCTGCTGCTTTGTGGACTGGACGCATCCCTTTGCCGCCACCGCCAGCAACCGCCTTCACCAAAATCGGGAAGCCCATCTTGATGCCTGCCTCAACCATCTCTTCATCTGATAAGCCTGGTTCAGTTCCAGGCACGATGGGAACACCGGCCGCCTTCACCGTCTCGCGGGCGACCTGCTTATCACCCATCATCTCGATGGCACGAGCAGGAGGTCCCACGAAAACGATATCGTGATCGACACACATTTGGGCAAATTCAGCCCGTTCTGCCAAAAAACCATAGCCGGGATGAATCGCTTGGGCGCCCGATTGCTGGGCAATCGCAATGAGCTTATCCATGCGCAAGTAACTGTCTCGGGCAGCTGGTGCCCCAATGCAATAGGCCTCATCTGCAAAACGCACATGGGGCGATTTCCGGTCAGCCTCAGAAAACACTGCTACCGTCTTAATCCCCAACTCGTGGCAGGCTCGCAAAATACGCATTGCTATTTCACCACGATTGGCAATGAGCAATTTATCAAAGTTTTTTGTAAGTAATCCGTCGTCTCGTTTCATAGTTCAATTTACGATTTGTGATTAACGATTTGCAATTGACTAAGGAAGTCCCCTAATCGTCAATCTAAATGACCGTCTAAAAATTAGTCCCCGTTTTTCATGGGGAGAGGTCACTTGAAGCGCATCCATGCATTCTGCCGCTTATTTATGGGCGCACACTACAGGGGTATATTGCCGTGCTTCTTCGGTGGATTTTCGTCCCGCTTGTTTTGCAGCATGTGTAAGGCGTTGATGAGGTATGGACGGGTCTCTTTTGGTTCGATCACGTCGTCAATGAAACCACGTTGGGCAGCCACAAAGGGGTTAGCGAAAAGTTCGCGGTATTCTTCAACCAGTTCGGCTTTTTTGGCAGCGGGATCCTCAGCCTCAGCCAGTTCTCGGCGGAAAATGATGTTCACAGCACCATCTGGTCCCATCACGGCAATTTCAGCAGAAGGCCAGGCGAGATTCAGATCAGAGCGAATGTGTTTGCTGTTCATGACGCAGTAGGCACCACCATATGCTTTGCGTGTCACTACGGTAATTTTGGGGACGGTGGCTTCGCAGAAGGCGTAGAGCAGTTTCGCCCCGTGACGAATGATGCCGCCATATTCCTGGTCGGTGCCGGGCAGGAACCCAGGCACGTCTTCAAAGACGATGAGTGGAATGTTGAAAGCATCGCAGAAACGGACAAAGCGAGCTGCTTTTTCACTGCTTTCAATATCCAAGACACCGGCTAATACCATCGGTTGGTTGGCTACTATGCCCACGCTGAAACCACCGAGCCGGGCAAAGCCAACGACGATGTTTTGCGCAAAGTGTTGGTGGATTTCAAAAAACTCACCATCATCGACGATGAGGTTGATGGCCTCTTTGATGTCGTATGGTTTGTGGGGGTTGTCGGGGACGATGCTGTTGAGGGCTTCTTCGGTGCGCTGGGGGCTGTCAGCGGTGGCTTTGAAGGGCGGCTCTTCCATGTTGTTGGCAGGGAGGTAGCTCATCATTTCGCGGATGAGGTAGAGGGCGTCGCCTTCTGATTCACAGGCCATGTGGGCTACCCCGCTTTTGCTGTTGTGGGTCATGGCTCCTCCCAGTTCCTCAAAGGTCACGTCTTCGCCTGTTACCGATTTGACGACATCGGGGCCGGTGATGAACATGTGGCTGGTCTCTTTGACCATGAAGATGAAGTCTGTGAGGGCGGGGGAGTAGACGGCACCGCCAGCGCAGGGTCCCATGATGGCGCTAATTTGAGGGACAACGCCTGAGGCGAGGGTATTGCGCAGGAAGATGTCGGCGTAACCACCGAGGCTTATAACGCCTTCTTGAATGCGCGCGCCACCAGAGTCGTTGATGCCGATGACGGGCGCACCGTTTTTCATGGCCATGTCCATGATTTTGACGATTTGTTCGGCATGTACTTCACTGAGGCTGCCCCCGAATACAGTGAAATCCTGGCTAAACACGTAAACTAAACGGCCGTCTATTGTTCCCCAACCAGTTACTACGCTGTCTCCAAGGGTGAGTTGTTTGTCCATACCAAAGTTGCGTTCACGATGGACAACGAACGCACCCATTTCACGGAATGTGCCTTTGTCGAGGAGCAGCTCGATGCGTTCACGGGCGGTCATTTTGCCTTTGGCTTTTTGCTTGGCGATGCGTTTTTTGCCACCACCTTGCTGAGATATGGCCCGCATTTCGTTGAGTTTTTTGAGTTTCGGATCCATGTGTTTCTCTATTCCCTCCTCTTTTTTTAATAAAGAATGATGAATGATGCTTTTATTTGTTGGCGTGGTAGTAGTGGTCAACGGCCGTTCTGTTGAGTGCCCAGGTGACAAATAGGATGAGGAACAGGTAGATGCTCAAATTGAGCCAAATGGCCTGCCTGGCTAACGGTGTTTGGGCGAACAAAATGGTTAAACTGAGTTCGTAAACGGCATACAGGATGAGGATGAGTGGTGTGAGTTTGCGGGTAAACGGCCGTTTCTGTCGTATCAACCACCATAATCCTAGAAATACAAAACCCCATATCAGAGCCAGCATGAAGCGGAACCGTGAGTCTGGCTGGACAGCCAGTTCCAACAACAAATCCATTTGTTGACCAAAGGCTAATACACGACCAAAATTCCACGCTCCTAAGAGAAAAACCCCCCAAAGTACTAAAGTTGCGGAGCGTGGGCGAACATCAGTGGACGTTGTCGTGGGTATTGCATCATCCATGCTGCACAGATTTTAGCGGAGGATCTCCAAAGTTGGCAAGGCGAGTCTGAGCAGTGGATAGAATTTGGCAGGAAAAAACGGCCGTTTCCGGTATACTTTGGCGCCATGAAGAAACTCAAAGTGGGTAGGAAAGCGCCCAACGTACAATTGCAAACCTGTGCCGGTGAATGGGTGAGGCTGGATAGTTTGTGGGGAAACGGCCGTTTCGACGGGGTCAAGACCAAGCATTCTGCCCTCCTCATCTTCCTGCGCCATCTGGCCTGACTGCCCTGCCGCGACCATGTGGTGCAGGTTGCATCACACCAGCAGCAGTTTAAGGCTCTCAACACCAATGTGGTAACGATTTCGTTTGGCACGGAGCATTGGGCGCGAATGTGGCGGCAAGAGACGCAATCACCATTCCCCTTTTTGGTCGATCCAGAGCGGGACGCTTACCATGCCTTTGGCTTGCACTCTTCTATCATTCGCTCCTGGATGCCGCAGACCTTGTGGTATTACGCTAAAGCCACCCTGCAAGGACGCCAAAAGTTTGGCAAACGTGGCAATCCGCATCAACTAGGCGGCGATTTTATTGTGGATAGTCAGGGAATTGTGCGTTTGGCACACCCTAGCCGTGAGCCAACAGACAGACCAAGTGTGGAGAAACTTTTACAAGTTTTAAGACAGAGCCATGCGGCACAGTGACCGTCTAAAAATCAGTCCCCGTTTTGCAGGATTAAAGGTCACTGGAAACGCAGCCATCCATGCCGTAACTTATTGATGGATACACACATAGAGAACGGCCGTTTGACAAGAAACATGCGCCAGGCATTGAAAACCAGAAACATGCGTTATCCTTTGATGCCCTTCAGCTCGTAAATTTGCTCAAACGCCTGGCGACCTTTAACTTGCATCAATTGCAGTTCGCCGACATTGACCCAGTTACGCACCGCATTGTATGCAGACCCACTAAGCAAAATTTGCCCCGCTCCGGCATTTTCTTGCACCCGTTTGGCCAGGTTCACCGCATCACCAATGGCAGAGTAATCCTTACGCAAAGCACTGCCCACATTCCCCACAACTGCTTCGCCCAAATGAATACCTGTGCCAAAATAGAGGCGGCGATTTTCTGGTAATTGGGCGTGGTATTCACGCATGCCTTCTTGAATCATCAACGCGGTGCGCACCGCACGTTCTGTGTGATTTGCTTGCGGGTTGAGGGGCGTGTTATACAAAGCCATCACCGCATCCCCCATAAATTTATCAGTCAAGCCACCGTAATGAGAAATAGCTTTCACCGCTTCTGTAAAATAGCCGTTGATGACTTCAATGAGTTCTTCCGGGTCGAGATTCTCACTAAAGGTACTAAAGCCGCGCACATCGGCAAATAAGACACTCATCACGCGGCGCTGCGGTCTTTGTGCTGCATCCACGTCCCGTACCTGGTCTACCAGGGCAGGAGGCAAATACCGGCGCACGCTCTCGAGGCGCTTAGTCTCAGAAATATCGTTGAGTACCATGGCCACACCCAAGGATTCTTCAGCCACATCCCGCAAAGGTGAAATCGTCAGGTTCAATGCGGTGGTGCCAGGACGATTACCGACAACAATATCCATTTCCACTTGCCTCATGTCGCCGTTAGCTTTAACATCTTCCACGATTGGCTCAACGGGCAGGTTCATGATCTTTATAGCTCGGGCGTAGGTCTCGAACAAAACTGATTTGGGATCAACATCTAAAATGCATTCGGCCGCTTGATTGAACAAAGCCACACGATCTTTTTCATCAATGGTAATCACACCGCTGGCGATGGATTCAAACACATTGTCCATCAACTCTTTCATCTCGGTAATTTCCATCAGGTGCTGGCGGATTTGCTGGAAAAGACGGGCATTTTCAATGGCGACAGCCGCCTGGTTGGCAAAGGTAGCCAGCAAATCCCGATCCGCATCGCTAAAAATGCCAGAGACAATGCGATTATCAGCATAAACGACGCCAATGATGGTTTCTTTGATTTTGAGCGGCACGCAGAGGATAGAGCGTAAATTGTAACTGATGATGCTTTCCGTTGCAGAGAAGCGAGGGTCAGATTGGGCGTTCATGGTGGCAACTGGCTCGCCTGTCTCTGCTACTGAGCGCACGATGGTGCGGCTGATCTCAAAAGAGGATGACTTTTCGATGGTTTCCTGATCTACGTTGCGGGCAACTTGCACTTCCAGCTGGCGTGTTTCTTCGTCTGCGAGGAGCAGGATAGCGCGTTCTGCCTGAGTGAGGCGAATGATGGCATCCATGACAAAAGTCAGCACCTCGTTGAGTTCTAATGAAGAGTTGATGACCGCGCCCACTTCTTGCATGGCACGTAACTGTGCATGTTCTTTCTCTTGCGCTTCAATGCGGCGTTCTAATTCTTCTAAGGCACAACGCACATCGACGAATAGGCGAGCCATTTCGTCTGAGGATTGCATGGCTGCCTGACGGTTGAGCTGCTCGCGGGTGACGATCATGGTTTGCTGTTGGTTAACAGCGCCGCCCAATTCATCGAGCATTTTTCGTAGATGCTTTAAGTTGATATGAACCTGGGTGGTTACTTGTGAGTTGCTGGATTCGTCGCTCAAGGATATATCCTCCAATCAAAATCTCACCGAACGGGAGGGTTCTGATTCGTTCTTCATTTTACAATTTAGATTATAGCAAAGGTTAAGGCATGGTGGAACTCACATTTGTCTTTCTGGGGTGTCAATTGTGCGGCTCGAAGTCCCTAGCACGTATGTCAGATGGCCATGGGCACAATGCTGGTGGCTTTCATACGCGCTTATATTTCTGGTTTTCGTCGCCATTGTTCCAGGCGTCTTTGAATGCTTTTGCGCAGGAAAAGGGGGCGCAGGGTACGCCATTCATCTCGAGGGCTAAATGATTCATCGTGTTTATGCTCAGCACTATATTCACGCAGGACGTACTGTTGGGTGAGATTCTGTACCTGGGTGCTGCCTTCTGGCATTTCAGCCAAGATGTGGTTGGCCCGTTCGTAGGGGGTGTTGGCTGTCTGGAATTTAAGGCCTAACCACCCCGCCCAGCTTTCTAGGCGGGCGTAGCTGCGAGCGACATCACTCTCAACTTGTTTGTTAAATTCGTTGGCTACCCACATGAGCAAGATGGCGATTCCTAGGATGATAACAGCAACGGCCGTTTGCCAGACAAATATCCTGTCCATCCATGCCTCTGTAGGCAGCCTGGTATTGCCCGTTGCTTTTGGTTCCTCACCAAAGCGAGATTCATCCTCTGCCCGAATATCTTCAATATCATCAAAATTTAAGAATGGGTCTTCAGTGGAGTTATGCAGTTCATTGACCAATCGTGGTTGGCGTACCACCACAGGAATGGATGCTGTCGGTTCAAATTGGATCCAACCATAATCCGGGAAATAGACGTCCACCCAGGTATGGGCATTTGAGGCTCGCACGCGATAAGAATTGGTTTCTTCGTCAAAATCACCTTGAGCATAACCATTGACAATGCGTGTGGGTATCCCTTGTGAGCGCAGCATGATCGCCATGGCTGAGGCGTAATAAGTGCAGTAAGCTTCTTGGCTTTCAAATAACGTGTAATGAATGGGGTCAGCATCAGCAGGAGGAGAGTCTATCTGGTCGTTGTAGGTGATATTTTCTCGAAGGTAATTTTGAACGGCCGTTGCTTTGTCGTAAGGATTCCCTAAACCTGCGGTAAGCTGTGCCGCTAAGGCCAAAGTTTCGGGTGTCAAGCTATTTGGTATCTGGAGATAGGTGTCCGTAACCCAATCAGGATAGTCAGTAGAAGCCATTTGCAAACTGAGCTCATCTGCAACAGAAATGCGAGAAGTTACATCATAATCATCCCCCAACGTTAAGACAAAGCGAGAGCGAATGGCAGAAATGACCTGTTTACCCGCGTCATCCATCGTCGAGTCTACAAACATTTGGCGGCTGGAGCCAACTATTTCCGGTGCCGCATAAATGATGCTGGAATTGGGCAAATAATTGACAATAGTTTGGGTGATTACTTGCCGAGAAGAAGTTGAAACAACTGGTAGAAACCCATCATCTGGAAAATGGAGGCTGGTATCCTGGTCTTTAGTTGACCAGCTGCCATCTTCGTATGTGTCCATCGTGATGGCACGCCAATAGAGATTGGGGAGTTGGCGCGGCACGTAGATGTCCATGACCAGGTCATCGCTCACCGTTCGTGGTCCGCCCAAAGTCATGGTGTCCTGGTAGGGATCATTGGTTGTGATGCCGTAAGCACGCAGGGCGGCAAAAAGCCGTGTCCATGCGGCTTGGAAGTCTCGCCAGGGACCACGTGTATCACTGAATACATCATTGACTTGTGTGTTGGCGGCAAAGGTGGGCATGACATAGGCCAGCGAAAGCAGCAGTAAAGCGACGACAAGCCCCGTTTGCAAAAAGTTAGTGTAGATGCTGCGTTCATAACGAACAGCCATTTTGCGCCAAATTTGCTCCTGGGCGGCCAGATGGGTACGTGCGACCAACAACAGTGCCAGGATGACATAGATGGCTAGATAATAGAGTAAGGGTTTGGCACCATAATAGTAATAAACGACACTAAGCAACACGAAGCCAGCGGGGAGTACGGCTCGCCAAACACGGGGTTTACGGAAGGTATACCAAGCTGCTGAATATCCCAAAAGCCAGAAAATGGCGGCTGTTTGCAACACAAAAATAAGACCATCCCGGCTAGTTCCCCCCGTAGAGGCTTTACTTAACCACTCTATTTGCCGGGAGCCCAGATTGATAATGCGATCGTGCCAGGACATGGTTTCGGGTAGCGTGGTTCCCACCAGGTACCCCACGATGATGAAGCCATAAATGAGCGCCATACTGTGGGCTGTGCGTCCTGAGAATCGGCTTTTTGCCAGGAGGAACCCAATGAGAACGGCCGTTCCACCGATGATGGGTAAGACATGCGTCCCCTCTGTCAGGTCTGCCTGGCAGATAGTGATGGCCGCAGTGAGAATAAGCGCCAGCAATAAGAGAAGTGTAGACCAACCCTCTTCTAGCTTAATCTCAGGTCTTTTCATGGGGTTAATTACCTTCGCTCTCGACAAGCAGCCGCCACTGCATTGGCGAGCAATATCCGCGCCCGCGGAAGCTGCGGCTCAATCCACACGATCACCCTCCAGGCGATTGACTGCGCCAAATATATCACCGAGAAGCAGGTAAATATGACGGGAAGTATTTAGTAGCCCGAAAACTTACTAAAATGGCTTGACAAAAGACCCATGACCAAACCTGTCGCTCATCCTTCGTCACGGGTCAACCCATCACAAAACTTCCCAGGTTTCACCACCCGAATACAAAGCAGCCAAATCACCCTCACCTTTTTGTTCTTTTGCTGCTGTCACCTGTGCCATCAAGCCTGTGGTGTAATCCTGCTTCTCTACTCGTCGGATCACCCCCATCGGCGGCGGAGAGCTGGGATGCTCCATGTTGGCCAAAATGAATGCTAATTCCTTAGACGTTTCATCATGGACAATCAAATCTGCTTCACTGATTTCATCACCTAATGTAACGACCTCAGGCATAAACCCGTTGAAACGGATACCTTTATCACGGTTCTTACCAAACACCATCGGCTTACCATCTTCCAGATAAACCACATGGTCAGAGCGGGTTCTGCGGTCATCAATTCCTTTCCATTCGTTGGGATTGAAGATGACGCAGTTTTGGTAAATTTCAATGAATGAGGTGCCCTTGTGTTCTGCGGCTGCCCTGAGGACAGCCCCTAAATGCTTCACGTCAGCATCCATGGCTCGTGCCACAAAAGTTGCTTCTGCCGAGAGAGCCAAAGCCAGTGGATTGATAGGATGTTCAATCGAGCCCATGGGTGAAGACTTGGTCCTTGTCCCCTGGCGCGAAGTCGGCGAATATTGTCCCTTTGTCAAACCGTAAATGCGGTTATTGAAGAGCAAGATATTGATATTCACATTCCGGCGAATCGCATGGATCAAATGGTTTCCGCCAATGGATAAGCCATCACCATCACCCGTCACGACCCAAATACTCAAATCAGGGTTTGCCACAGCCAAGCCAGAAGCAATTGTCGGCGCACGACCATGAATGCTGTGCATGCCATAGGTGTTCATGTAATAAGGGAAACGGCTGGAGCAGCCAATACCAGAAATAAACACAATGTCTTCTTTAGGTACGCCGATTTCAGGCAAAGCCTTCTGGATTTGCGCCAAAATCGAATAGTCACCACAGCCCGGGCACCACCGCACGGTCTGGTCAGATACAAAATCTTTTTTCTTGAGTTGTAAGGGAATTGTTGTTGTCATGATTATCTCCCGGGATCGGTATTCGGTAATCGGTATTTGGTCATCAGTTCACCTCTTACTAAATACTGCTCACTATTCACCGAGTAGTTCCTCCACCTTGTCGTAAATCTCACTGATCTTAAACGGCCGTCCATGCATCTTGGGATATGTGACAATGTTGTCAAGAGCGTAAGTGCCTCGGAGGATGAAAGCCAATTGACCCATGTTTAATTCAGGAATCAAGATGCGCTTATAGCCGCGTAAAACTTCTTCTGTGTTTTTGGGGAAAGGATTCAAATAACGGATATGCGTGTGGGCAACATCGTATCCCCGTGCCTGTGCTTTGTGAACGGCCGTATGCACTGCGCCATATGTGCCCCCCCAGGAAACAACCAACAAATCCCCTTCTTTAGGCCCGTCTACCTCTAATTCAGGAATCACATTCGCCAAACGGGCTACTTTTTTAGCCCGGTCTTCAACCATTTGTTCGTGATGTTTCGGCTCATAGGAAACATTACCGGTCAGAGGGGCTTTGGCCAGGCCGCCAACACGATGCTCTAGCCCCTTCGTGCCCGGGATAGCCCACGGCCGAGCTAACGAATCATCATGCCGCTTGTAGGGGAAGAATGGCACGTCGCCATTCTCACGCCCGGTCGGGTGATTGACAGGAATCTCCGCAATCTCTTCCGGATCGGGGATGCGCCATGGCTCAGAGCTGTTGGCTAAGTACCCATCAGAGAGAATCGCTACCGGCGTCATCGCATGAACAGCCAGGCGACAAGCTTCATAGGCGATGGTAAACGCATCTGTAGGGCTTTGCGGCGCCAAAATCGGGATTGGGCTTTCACCATTACGCCCAAAGAACATCTGCAACAAGTCAGATTGTTCCACTTTGGTAGGCAAACCTGTACTTGGGCCACCACGCTGCACATTGATGATGACCATGGGCAGCTCGATCATCATCGCCAGACCCATGGCCTCGCCTTTGAGAGCAACACCCGGGCCACTGGTACCCGTTACGGCTAACGCTCCCCCAAAGGCGGCTCCAATCACAGACCCCATCGCCGCAATTTCATCTTCAGCCTGGAAGGTTCGTACATCAAAGTGACGTAATGGGGCTAACGCATGGAGAATATCGCTGGCGGGTGTGATTGGATAGGAGCCATAGAAGAGTGGTTTACCCATTTTCTTGGCGCCTGTTACCAAACCTAAGGCCAATGCTTCGTTCCCTGTGATCTTGCGGTAAGTTCCTTTTCTGAGCGCAGCCGGACGAATGCTAAACCGACGCCGGAAAACTTCTGTTGTTTCACCAAAGTAGTAGCCTGTTTCTAACGCTTTTTTATTTGCTTCTGCGATGATTGGTTTTTTAGCAAATTTTTGATCCAACCAAGCGGCAGAGGTGGATAAGCCTCGGTCGAAAATCCAAAATGTCATACCAAGTGCAAAGAAGTTTTGGCAGCGATCTTTATCTTTGGTTGTCAGTTCATTAAAATCTTTCAGGGTTTCACGAGTCAACGTGGTTAAAGGCACTTCATGAACTTCGTAGCCTGAAAGGGTATCGTTTTCTAAGGGATTGGCTTCATAGCCTGCTTTTTTGAGATTGGTTAGGGTGAAGGCATCTGTGTTGACGATGATGATCCCGCCACGTTCTAAATCAGGCAAACTGGCTTTCAACGCCGCAGGGTTCATCGCTACCAACACGTAGGGAGAATCACCTGGGGTTAGAATGTCATGTTGAGAGAGATTAACTTGAAAGCCGCTCACGCCAGCTAAGGTGCCAGCAGGGGCGCGAATTTCTGCGGGATAATCGGGGAAAGTGCTAATGTCGTTGCCAAAAACGGCCGATGTGTTTGTGAATTGGGTGCCGGTTAACTGCATCCCGTCACCAGAGTCACCGGCAAAACGAATGACGACTGACTCTAGCTCTTCAATCTGGGCGGTGGGATCGCTCATAATAATCTCCTAATTTAAAAATTTGGACGCAAAACGAGGAGTTTGTTTTTTCGTCCTTTACCCTTGAATTTATTAAATTCTTTATCAACTGCTATCTGGAACAGGTACAGTTGGTAACAGACAAAAATGTTCGGTTAGCAACGCTAAACCTAGATCAAAATCATTGTTGGTTAATGCTTCAGCAATTCTCTCGTGGTAGGTCCATACATCAACCCAGTATTGGTAATCAACGAAGCGTGTCAGTTCACTGGCTTCATACGCATCCCAATAGGATTCAAGCAACCCTTGAACAAATGGGTTTTCTAAGCGGCTAAATATTTTGAGGTGAAATTGGCGGTGTTCGCCATTTGGCACATGTACGGGGCGACTGCGTAGTTTTTGCCATGCCTGCTCTACAATTTCGTGCAGGTTTTGTTTGTCTCTAATGGTTAGATGGGTTACTGCATCATGCCATAACCCTTTTTCAATGGCTCGACGCAGCTGACTGTATTGTTTGAATTGTGTCTCTTCAGTTCCCAGACTAAAGAGCAAACTGATCAGAACGGCCGGTTTAAAATCAAAAGACTCGCGCTGGATGCCTTTCCGTGTACGCACGGAGACAAAGCCAAGGGCACGAGCCACTTCTAGCTGTTCACGTAATTTACCGACGCTGATGCCCAATTCTGAGCTAATTTCGTTTAACGTGGGTACCCTCTCTCCCGGCACCACATGATTGTCGATAAGATATTTAAGGAAGTCAGAATCAAGGTTGTGTAATAGCATGGGTTCAATTGATTTAATTTATCCAATAAATCAAATCAATTGGGATTGTAGCAAATTATGGAGAAGGGGACAATAGAACGGCCGTTTTCATATGTAATTGAGCCAATCATCAAAGGAATATCGTGCAGTTCTCGATGGCATGGCGTGTTTTCTCCTGCTGCGTCGCTGGATATCCTACGGTGATCAAGGCTTGTGGCTGCCAATCTTCTGGCAAAGAGAGGCAGCCTTTGACCACATCCGAGCAAAACAATGGCGCACACATCCAACAAGCGCCTAGTCCCAACGCCTGGGCAGCTAACAAAAGATTTTGCCCTGCCAGGGCAGTACTTTGGACGGCCATCAACCATTCATTTTGTTGGCGTTTTTCGTCTAGATAGGTGTCCATGTCGATCATGGACAGGCAAAGCAAGATGAGCAAGGGGGATTGGGTAATGCGTTGGTAGGAGCGGCTGGTATCTTTTTCTATCAGCTCAGGCGCCACATTGTCTGCCTGCAAATCTGTGCGAAGTTTGGCACTCATCTCGAGCGCAAGCTGCTGTTTTATGCTTTCGTTCTGGATGACAGCAAAACGCCACGGCTGCCGATTGTGCGCCGAGGGTGCCCATATGGCTGCTGTCAACAGCTGTCCGATGAGAGCATCAGGGATGGGGGTCGGTGTGTATCGTCGAATTGAACGTCGGGTTGTCAGCCAGGTGATGTAAGGGTTCCTGCTCATAAGAAATTCACGAAGGTGTTGGGATGAGGAGATTTTATCATGAATGTTCAATCCCTGCTTTTGTGCCTAAACGGGTGTGGCAAGGAATCGTGGGGAGCAATCAGGTGCCACAAAATGTTGCCAGACTCTGTTTAAACCACAAAGAGCCTCGTCTTTATACAAGGCTCTTCGCGGGAAGAGGAGAAAAAAGGAGGAATAGGTTATTTCATTGAGTAATCTTCCAATACTATTTTTTTTATTACTCAACACTCATATTCTACCCTGATCAAACAGCAAAGAAAGGTAAGTCTGATACAATGCAAGTGTAAACTAGTTTACACTTTGGACGATTTGATGACCTAACGGCCGTTTCCATACTTGCCGTTCTCAATTTGATAACAATCCTCTTATTCATCCTCATGACAAACGCTACATGAAAAACAGCTTTATACTACGCTTGCTTGCTTGACCTCTCATTCAGCAGTAAGTACAATGCAGCCCATGTCTAATTCAACTAACACACAAGAAAATAATACTCTCCAATTTAATTACGGTGGGCAAGCTGTCATTGAAGGAGTCATGATGCGTGGTTCCCGCGCTTTGGCGGTTGCCGTACGCAATCCAGAAGGCCGCATTGTTGTCCACACGGAACCTTTAAGTGAAACGATTTATGGCGGGCGGGTCGCTCGCTGGCCGTTTGTGCGTGGGCTCACCATGCTGTGGGATGCTCTGGGCTTGGGCATTAAAGCCCTTATGTTTTCAGCCAAAGTTGCTCTCGAAGAAGAAAATGAAGAGGGCGAGGAAAAGGAAGAGCCAAGCAAAGTGTTTGAAGGTCCCATGCAATGGGGCACTGTCCTGGTCTCTTTATCTTTTGCCGTTCTTTTGTTCTTTGTGCTGCCCACCTTGGCAGCCAGAGGATTATTTGCGGTACTGGAGCTAACTCAATACCATGTTCTGGAAAATCTAATCGAAGGAGTGATTCGGCTGCTGCTTTTGATTGGCTACATCTGGGGTATCAGCTTCATGCCAGACATCAAACGTCTTTATCGTTATCATGGCTCAGAACACAAAACAATCAATGCCTATGAAGATGGCGCAGACTTAACTCCAGCGATTGTGGCTAAATATTCTTTGGAACATCCTCGCTGTGGTACCGCGTTTTTGCTTTCGGTGGTAGTCATTTCCATTATCATTTACAGCTTGTTCCCAGCGATGGCACTCCCCTTACGCCTCGCCTCGCGCTTGCTGCTGCTGCCAGTCATCGCGGGCATTGCCTATGAATTTTTGCGCTTCACGGCTGACCATCAAGATAATGCCTTGGTGCGCCTTATCACCAAGCCCAATTTGGCAATGCAGCATCTCACCACGGCCGAGCCAGATGAATCGATGTTAGAAGTAGCTATCACAGCTTTTAATCACGTTATATTGTATGAACAAGGGGAGCAAGATGTGCCGGAAACGGCCGTTCTAGTAGAAGTACCAGCAAGCAGTTCGGCAGCATAGTGACCGTCTAACAATGACTCCCCGTTTCTTTAGGGGGAAAGGTCACTTGAAGCACATCCATCAATTCCGTGACTCATTTATAGATGCGCACATAGGGACGGAAAATAAATAATACGACGAAATCATTTCCTTACCGTTCCTTAAAACTGACGATGCAATTCCGTATTTTATGGCATCGTCAGTCCATAACCTTTGTAACAGTGTGGACGTATGGCGACTAAAAAAGGGAAAGCAGCAAACGAGAGTGGATTACAATATTTCCAAAATTGGAAAATGCCAGAAGCCATTGAATCATTTCTAAAGGCGGTCAAGGCAGATAAAACCAATCCTGAATATCACCTCAATCTCGCCCGCGCCTATGCCCGAGCAGGAGATTATGATCAGGCAATGCTCTCGCTAGGCCAATATCTCCACAATGAAACAAAAGAAGATGTTGCTGCCCGTTATGAACGACTCTTTTCATCAGCCATGGATGAAGTTGAGACAGCTCTCATTGAAAAAGCACCGAAAATTGGCCTCAACGTCGCCCAAACAGGAAAAGGGATCCAGATGTGGCTAGAATACCGCATCACCATCGGCAGACGACCATTACGCATCCCCAAGCCAGCGCTGTGGGCAGGGGGACTTACCTACGCCATCATCAAAATCAACTTCCTGGAAATCCCACGGGAAAAAGTGGCCAAAGCTTACAAAATTAGTGATCGGTCGCTTAAAGAGAAATACGACGAGCTGGTAGACGTTTTGGATCTAATGCCTGCTGATTTTCGGTATTTTACCGGAAAAGAAAACCCGCTCGACAAACTTGTTGAAGCCGCCAAAGTCCTCGACCAACTCGACCAAGAGTTTCAAGATTAAACCAGGATGTACGCTTAGAAACGGAAATTAAATCACACGACGAAGTCGTTCCCTTACCGTTCCTTGAAACTGACGATACAATTCCGTGTTTTATGGCATCGCCAGTCCTTAAACAGCAGGCGAGCTAATGGGTGTAAATTCGCGGCAAAGATAAACATCATCACCCCGTGGGTAGCCACCACTTGTGTTAGCAATCAAAGTCCCTGTTTTGTCTCAGCAATTAAATGATCCACCAGAGCCTTGAGTGCTTCTTCTTGGTTCTCATCGCCGCCATTTTTTTGATACACAGCTATTTGCCGATCCGCACTGGTACCATTTTTAAGAATGGTGCGCACATATTCAACTTCTTTGCGACTTCCCAACTCATCAACCACATCGTCCAGCAATTCAAGCAATTCCTCCATGAGGAAGTGGAAAGGTACAGCTTCCTCAATTCCAAAATCAATCAACTCGCCTTTGACGCCATACCGAACCGCTCGCCACTTATTTTCAGTAATGTACATATGGCGATATTGTCGCCAGGAGAGGTTTTGCAGGCGCAGTTTGATCAACTTGGCGCAGATTGCCTGGAATAAAGCGGCAATGCAAACACACTCATCCACTGTCGTGCAAATATCGCTGATGCGAAACTCCAGCGTATCAAACACCGGGTGTGGTCGAATGTCCCACCAAATTTTAGCAAGCGTATCCGACCGGCCAAACGAGCCCACTTTGCCCAGGGTAGTTTCATACTTTTTGAATTCATGCCAAGAACTAAACGAGTGCGGAATCCCAGTCCGTGGCAGCCGTTCAAACACCACACTACGATATGATTTCAAGCCAGTATTTTGCCCATGCCAAAAAGGAGAACTGGTTGATAATGCCAATAAATGGGGAATAAAGTAACGCGCCTGATTCATGATTTCAATCATGAGGTTCTTGCTTTCTAAATCTTTGCCAAAACCTACATGGACATGCATGCCAAAAATGAGCAAGCGACGCGCTAATCCTTGCATGTCATCGAGCAATTCCTTATAGCGAACACCGTCTGTGATGGCTTGCTCCTCCCATCGCGCAAAGGGATGAGTGGACGCAGCGACAATCGCCAGTCCATTTTCGTCAGCCATCTCACACACAGCACGACGTAAACGAACCACCTCTGCTCGGACTTCCTTAACATTGCGGCAAACACAGCTACCCACTTCAACCTGGGATTGCATGAATTCCGGCTTTAGATTCAGGCTGGTGGAACGCGCCTGATCTTGGGATATGAGTTCGGAGATGTAAGCGTGAAGGTTACGAGAATCAGGGTCAATTATCTGATATTCCTCTTCAACACCTAACGTTAATGGGGGCATAGTCATGAATAAATTCTCCTCTATTTTTTTGCGTTCATACAGCACACATGAAAGAACTGCTGCATATAGTTTTGAACACCACTTAAAAACTTGTTGCGATACACGATAGGTAGTAGGAATAGGTTTCTAGTGTAAAAGGGAAAAGAGGATGATGCAAGGCGAGAATGGAGATTAGAGATTAGAAATTTGCCAACCTCTAATCTCCATGGGTTTATTTGGGCCAGTTTTGTAAGAAATCAACAAGCAAGCGCACACCAAATCCTGTGCCGCCACGGGTAATGTATCCCTGCTGTTTATCAGTTAGCGCCATGCCAGCGATGTCGAGATGTGCCCAATTGTCAAAATCAACAAATTGCTTGAGAAAGAGGGCTGACGTGGCTAAGCCACCTGTGCGTCCGCCGCTATTTTTCATATCGGCAACATCAGATTCGATGGCTTTAGTGTAGTCATCCCACAGTGGCATACGCCAGAGGCGCTCGTGGGTGTTGATGCCTGCGGCTAATAATTTTTCGCCCAGATCATCCGTGGTGCTGAAAAGGCCAGCAGCCATGCCTGAACCAAGTGCGACCACACAGGCACCTGTTAGGGTTGCCAGGTCAATGACCGCGTCTGGGTCATATTTCTTGGCGTAAACTAATGCATCTGCTAAGACCATGCGTCCTTCAGCATCGGTGCTGATGATTTCGATGGTTTTGCCATTGCTGGCGGTGATCACGTCAGCAGGACGGTATGCGTTGGCATCAGGCATATTTTCGGTGCAGGGGGTAATGCCGATGACGCGCAAGGGCAAGTTGAGCATGCCCACCGTTTTCATCGTCCCCAGCACAGCCGCCGCGCCTCCCATATCTGATTTCATGGCTCCCATATTTTGCACGGGTTTGAGGGAGATCCCCCCGGTATCAAAGGTAATGCCTTTGCCTACTAAAACGATGGTTGGCCAATCTTCTCGATGACCGTTATGCTCTAAGACAATGAATTTGGGTGGGAAGCCAGCCCCTTGTGCCACTGCCAGAAATGCGCCCATGTTATGTTTAGCAGCCCATTTGCGCCCACCGACCAGAAGGGTCATGTTGTGTTCTTCTGCGATTTTAGTGGCTGTTTTTGCCATTTTCTTGGGGGTAGCGATATTGGGTGGCAAGTTTACCAGGTCACAAGCGAGGGTTACACCAGTGACAACGGCCGTTCCCCTTGTCACGCCCTCCTCTATTTTCCCTACCTTCTTCTTGTCAAACTCCACAATCGAGAGGGATTGAATACCCTCATCTTCGTTTTTCTCATACGCATACAAAGCCAACAATGACCCTTCAACAACCGCCTGGGCGGCTGCCGCTGCCGGCAAACCGGCGATGCCCGCACCATGAACAATAGTGGCCACCTTTTTCGCATTGAGTGCTTGGGCATGTAAGATAGCGGCCGCCGCAGTTTGGCGAACCGCTTCTAAATCGTAATCATCTCGCGGCCCCATACCCGCCACCAAGACCCGTTTGGCCGGAACAGCACCTCGCGGATAGACCACGCCAACTTCACCAGCTTTGCCAGTTAGATCACCCTGGGCAATGAGTTCGCTGATCGCACCAGCGAGCGCTTCATCCACTGCGCCTGTCGCCCCGCTGGGCTTGGTCACTTCTTCAAATAAATTAACGATAATGGTATCGACTTTGCTTTTTTGGATGCTCCCTTGTTTAACTTCTATATTCATTCGTTTCCTCCGTGGGAAAGTCATTGTGTTTAATTTGCAGATATTTTAACGGCAAACGGCCGTTTCTGGTAGACAATCTAGTGTCATTCGCCATGCTTTCTTAAGCCGATCACCGACTACCGATTACAGCATGGGGGATTACTGAACCTGGAGTAAAACATGAGCAGAGAACATTCCAACTTAACCGACATTTCCCCAGAAACTATCGCTTACATTGAAACATGAAAAACAGAACTACTGAAGCAGCGGGCGACAAAACCGACACAGTCAAAGTCAAACAAATCCAGGACAACAAAACGGCTGCCCCCACTCAGCACCCCAGCAGCAGCGCCTGGCAGCGCAACAGGCTGTGATATTGACAGACCTTGGCCACAATGTACAGGCTGATTTTCGTCATCATAGTTTAGCTGGCTCTCCCGTGGCACAGGGGAGAGCCAAACGTAAGGTACTGCAACGCCGTTTCAAGCCGTTATTTGAATAGAAACAGCCTCTATTGGAGCAAGAATAAGCGTTATTCCGTCATCCTTGGATCAAGTGCATCACGCAAACCATCACCAAGGAAATTGAAAGCCAAAGTCGTAACCGACAACATAATCGCCGGCATAAGCACTTGAGTGGGGTATGAACGGATACCACGAGCCGCTTCCGAAATCATAATACCCCAACTGGGGGTCGGCGGATCAACACCCAAACCAATAAAGCTTAAAAACGCTTCAGTAGCAATATAACCAGGAATCGCCAGCGTTTCCGCCACCACAAGAGGACCCAAAATATTGGGTAAAATATGCAGACTCATCACCCGGGCATCAGTGGCACCGATAGACATTGCCGCCTCAACATACTCCTTCTTCTTTTGAGACAACACCTGACCACGAGCAATACGCGCCATACCAATCCAATTAACAAGACCAATAGCGATAAACAGAAAGAATAACCCACCCATCGCATTATCAATCTCAATGATTGAATTAAATAGGCCAACATCTGTCCCCTGGCGTGACAACGCCTTAAAAAAGGATTGAAGCAGAATAACCACAATCAGGAACGGGAAGCCATATACAAAGTCAACGATACGCATCATGATACCGTCAACCGCCCCCCCAGAATAACCAGAAATAACACCATATACCGTTCCCACAACAAGGCTAAAAGTGCTGGCAACAATCGCAACAGATAAAGAAACCCTGGCACCATTGACCACACGCGCCAACACATCACGTCCTAAATGGTCCACACCTAAAACATAATCATTGTCGATAGTTACATAGTTCTCAGCACCCTCTGGCATGAGAAACATAAGCCATTCAGGCACAGCATTATTCGCCATCAAATCCTGAACAATGGGATCTTTAAACACAGTTGTCAATGGCGCCACAATAAACGCCAAAACCATCAAAATAAAAATAAAAATAAGACTAATCGTTGCGGCTTTGTTCTTAAAGAGACGACGAATCGACTCCTCAAAGAGACTGCGTTCCTTCCGCGTCAATACCGGATCTGTATGCTTTGATGGAATTTCTGCAACAGCCATAATATTCTTCCTTCACTTTCAACCAATAACGGCTCTATATGTTGAACCGGCGTATTCAAAAACTAAAAACATTTACAACAATCACTCGATTTTTGCAGCTAAACTGGGATAAAACAACATAAAAGTTCTTTTAGATCAAGCAAAAAAACGAGCTGTTAGTCTCACATATCCTAAACTGAGCAACTGATTTAGGGCCAAACTCAGGAAATGCTCTTTTATAATTGCCAAAAATCAATCGTAACGGATTCGGGGATCCAACCAGGCATAGCTGATATCGACCATTAAATTGGCTGCCACCAAAAATGCAGAATAAAGCAAAGTCACCCCGAGCAGTAACGTATAATCCCGGTTACCAATGCTTTGCACAAAATGTTTACCCAAACCATTGATACCAAAAAACTGTTCCACCACAAAAGTCCCTGTTACCAAAGCAGCAAACAATGGGCCAAGAATCGTTACAACTGGAATCAAGCTATTTTTTAAGGCATGAACAACAACAACCGTACGTTCCTTCAAACCTTTAGCTCGTGCCGTGCGAATATAATCCTCACGAATAACTTGCAGCAAAGTTGCCCGGGTAAGACGGGCAATACTAGCCGCAGCCGCTGTTCCCAGCGCAAAGACAGGTAAAGCAGCATAACGGAAAAAATCTATTCCCCAATCAGATGCTTGAGGAATAAAGCCTAAGATAAAGGGAGGCTTCGCTCCCCAACCAGCCACAGGAAATATGGGAAATGTCAGGGCAAGAATCCAAATGAGTAAGGGAGCCAAGACAATATTGTTAATCGATAAGAACAAAACGGCCGTGAACGTTGCCACATAATCAATCCAGGTATTTTGGCGCAAGGCCGCAATCACCCCAAGAGGAATACCCAAAATCATCGCAAAGAGAAGAGATAAAACGCCTAATTGGGCAGATATAGGCAACGTTGTGGCAATAATATCAGCAACTTCTTGACCACGATATTGTAATGAAAGACCAAAGTCGCCACGGATAACCCCGCGTGAAGTCCCTTCCCAGGCCTCAGGATCCCCAGTAACAACAGCAACAACATCATCACCAAATACATAAGAAACAAACTGTTTGCTAATTGGCCAATCTAAATGATATTGTGCTTCTCGATTTGCCTTAACTTCAGGAGGTAATACTTTTTCTGTATCAAATGGACCACCAGGAATCTCCCGAACCAGTACAAATGTGAACAACATCACACCAAATAATACCGGAATAAATCCTAAAACACGGCGAATAATATAAGTAGTCATGCAATTACTCCTGTGGTCTTGTCAGATTCGTCGCGGAAGTGGACTGATCTACATATGAAAATGACCAAACAGGCATTTCTGAAAATGCGTTAAAGAAAATCGATGGGAGACCTATGTTTGTCATAGGTCTCCCACAGTTTAAGCAAAATTACATTTTACTGTAATCTCACTTGTGGTTTGACTAGTTGCCCATTTGAGCAGCTTGATCAATAGTCCACGTGTAGAACTGATCACCACCAACCGGAGCAAAACTGCGAGTCAACCAAGGTTTGGAAACATTCACAGTTGTGTAGTGGTAGATAGGAGCGTAAGCTGCTTCTTCAACGGCCAGAATTTCTTCTGCCCGAGCGTACAGAGCAATACGTTCATCTGGATCTTGAGTCTGAGCAGCTAGAACTGTAGTGTCATCAAACTCAGTGCTGATAGCAGTTAAACAGTTTGGATCTTCACAGTTACGACGCAGACGGTTGGCACCAGCTTCTGCATTGAACACCTCATGTACCCAGTTGTTCTCATCAGCATAGTCAGCACACCAGCCCAAGCGGAAGATATGAGGAGCTTCTTCAATAGGGGTATCGGCATTAATGGTGTCCAGATAAACCTTCCATTCTTGGTTCTCAACGTTAACTTCAACACCCAAGTTATCTTTCCACATTTGCTGGATAGCAGCTGCGATATTCGCATGGCCTTCACTGGTATTATGCATCAGAACAATGCCCAAAGCGTTGAAATCTTCAATCGTCATGCCCATTTCATCCAAGTATTCTTGCAATGCAGCTTGGGCAGCAACTGGATCAGATTGCAGGCCAATGGTTCCTGGTTCAGGAGCCCCAAACATTCCAGGAGGCGCAAAGGATGTTGCTGGAGTTTGGCCACCTTTGGTGACATTGTCGATCAAGCCTTGACGATCAATTGCTTGAGTGAAGGCTGTACGAACACGTACGTCATCAAACGGCGCTTTTTGGTTATTGAAACCATAGTAGTAAGTGCAGGGGAATGGTGCGTTGGTCAGCTCTGCACTTAAAGTCGGATCAGCTTTTACGCGATCGATCTCTTGTTGCGGTACGCCTTGAGAATCCAACTCATTATTTTCATACATGGCAAATGCTGTTGAGTCTTCAGTAATCATGACACCAGCGATACGTTCAATTTGAACTGTGTCAGCATCGGGCCAAAGCGGATTCTTGACCAAGTTGAGGGTACCACCATGGATCCACTCTTCTATCCCGTAGGGGCCATTGGTGACAATCAAACCAGCTTCTGTCCATTTGTTACCCCATTCATCAATTGCCCAAGAAGGCATTGGGTTTGCAACCCACATACCAGCAATAGAGGGGAAGTAAGCAGCAGGGGCTTCCAAAGTGAATTGAACAGTGTTGGCATCCAAAGCAGCAACGCCTAAATCATCAACGGTCAGCTTTTCGCCGCTACTGGCTTCGTCGCTGTTGGCGTCGTCGCTGCTGGCTTCGTCGCTGCTGTCTTCGTCGTCACTACTGTTTACAGCCTTGCCATTGGCGATGTTGTAAAGCACGTAAGCGTAATCAGAAGCAGTAGCTGGATCCAATGTGCGTTTCACACCGTAGACAACGTCATCAGCAGTAACGAAAAGAGGGTTGCCATCAGCATCAGTAGCCTGAGTCCATTCGCCAGAAGCAGGATCGTAATTCACCCACGGAATATCTTCACGCATATGGAAAGTGTAAACGAGCCCATCTTCACTAACTTCCCAATCTGTGGCCAGGTACGGCAATACTTCACCGGTAACGGGATCAGGACGGGTCAAACCCATGAAGATATTGGTGATAGCATCAATGGATGTACTGTCAGTTGCCAGGGAAGGATCTAAGGATGGTGGTTCAGTGCTCCAGTTCCAGTGCAGAGTTACTGGTTCAGCCATCTCTCCCATAGGCTCTGACGTTGCTTCAACAACAACTTCTTCGGTAACAACACGAGTCACTTCAACAGCCTCGCCTTCTACCATAACTTCTTCAGTAACAACACGGGTAACTTCCACCGGTACTTCTTTTACAACTTCTACCGTTTGCGGTTGGCAAGCAACCAACAAAACAGCAACGATCAAAATAGCGGCCATAATAAGGCCTGATTTCTTAAACATTTAACAAAACCTCCTCCAGGATTGGTTTAAAAATATGTTACACATAAAAATAGAAACTTTTTACAAACTCTTTTGTCTTACACCACCTCCTTCAATATGGATGATGTTCTAAATCATAAAAAGTATCGGAGAGTCAAGGATTTTAACTCTTGAATTGTTCAGCATGATGACAAGCCACTAATTGAGGTTGTGCATCGGTGCCAAAATTACGGGGCTGCGGATCCTCCTGACGGCAAACATCAGTTGCATATGCGCATCGGGGGTTAAAGCGGCATCCTTTTGGTGGATTGGCCGGGCTTGGCACTTCACCCTCCAAAACGATACGTTCTCGTTTTTCCTCGGCTTCGGGATCAGGAATTGGGATTGCAGAGAGCAATGCCCGCGTATAAGGATGCATCGGTTTGTCGTAAACATCATCCCGATCACCCATCTCAACGATTCGCCCCAAATACATCACAGCAACACGATCGCTAATATAGCGAACCATGGATAAATCATGTGCAATAAATAGATAGGTGAGACCCAATTGTTCTTTGAGATCATCCATCAAATTGACAACCTGCGCCTGAATTGACACATCAAGCGCAGAAATGGGTTCATCTGCCACAATAAATGATGGATTGGTTGCCAAAGCACGAGCGATACCAATGCGTTGGCGCTGCCCACCAGAAAACTCATGCGGATAACGCCGCGCAAAGTAGGGGTTCAAACCAACAACTGACAGTAACTCTTGCACACGTTCATTTCGCTCAGAAGGTTTCCCAATATTGTGAATATTTAAGGGTTCACCAATGATGTTACCCACTTGCATTCGCGGGTTCAAGGAAGCGTATGGATCTTGAAAGATCATCTGCATTTGACGACGTTTTTTGCGAACATCTCTCCTGTTTAATGCTGTTAATTCCTCACCGTTGAAGAAAACCTGGCCTTCTGTAGCATCTAGCAGTTGAAGAATTGTGCGCCCCGCAGTTGACTTACCACAACCACTTTCACCGACGAGCCCAAGCGTCTCGCCTTTGTAAATATCAAATGTGATACCATCAACAGCCTGAATAGCACCTACTTGCCTACGAAACACGCCACGGCGAATAGGAAAATGTTTTTTCAGATTTGTTACTTTGATAAGAACTTCTTTCTCTTGTTTTCCGTTTGCTTCGCTCATATCACGCTACTCCCGCCATTGTGGTTTCTGCTTCTTCTGTGGTTATACGCAACCCACTACGAATATCCTCCCAACGGAAGCAAGCAGCTTTATGCTCAGGCGCAATCTCTTCCAATGTGGGGTTTTCTTGCCAACATCTTTCTAGGGCGTATCGACAGCGTGGCGCAAATGGACAATGAACTGGTTCAATCAACAAATCTGGGGGAAGGCCTTTGATAGGAATGAGTCGTTGTTTCTCTCTGGCATCTACTTTGGGCAACGACTCTAGCAAGCCTAAAGTATAGGGATGGCTTGTCTTGGCATACAGTTCCTTAACAGGAGCTGATTCGATGATGAAGCCAGAATACATGACCGCAACTTTTTCAACAACGCTGGTAACAACACCAAGGTCATGGGTAATCCAAATGATGGACATGCCAAGCTGGCTACGTAACCGGGTAACTAGATCTACAATTTGTGCCTGAATAGTCACATCTAGAGCCGTTGTCGGTTCATCTGCTATCAGGAGGGAAGGGTTACAAGTCAAGGCCATGGCAATGCCAATACGTTGGCGCTGACCTCCAGAGAATTCATGCGGATAATCACTCAACCGCTCCAGTGCATTGGGAATCCCCACGAGCGTCATCATTTCTGCGGCGCGGTTGTCAGCATCCCTCTTGTTCATCCCTAAATGTAATTCCAGTGCCTCTGTCATCTGACGACCAACAGTTAACACGGGATTCAAGGATGTCATGGGATCCTGAAAGACCATGGCCATTTCCCGTCCACGCATTTGCCGTTTCTCATCCTCTGATAACTTGAGGATGTCTCGGCCGTTAAACACAATTTTGCCGGCCTCAACTTGTCCTGGGGGGCTGGGGATCAATCCCATGATAGAAAGAACACCAACACTCTTTCCAGAACCACTTTCACCGACAATGGCCATCGCCTCACCTTCATTTAAGGTGTAGGAGATGCCGTTCACTGCATGGACGATACCGTCCTCAGTGTAGAACTTGGTTACAAGGTTTTGAACATCTAATAGTTGGGTCATAGTACCCCGTTTGGTATATATTTGGTTTGCTGTTTTTTATTGTGGATGCCCCAAGAATTATCTTGTGGGGAACAGAATGATTTAATTTTAAGCATCTCTCCTCTGCTTAGGGTTTCAAACTATACCTTATCAAACGGGTCTTAACAAGTTTATGATGGTGTTAAGCACCAAATCAGGTACCCCTTTCTTTAGCTCCTTTTGCAAAGAGCACAAAAATTGTATAAAAAACAACTGAAACTGTCAATTTGGAGTCTAAAAAGGGGATTTTTGGGGTCTACCTTTGTACTTTTGGGGGTGTTACCTGGGAACAATTTTGGCATTAAGGGCTGACGATGAAATAAAATATGGAATTACATCGTCGGTTTAAGGAGGGGTAAGTGCGCATCTATAAATAGGTTACGGGATTGATGGGTGCGCTTCAAGTGACCTTTCCCCCTGAAAAACGGGGGCTAATTTTGAGATGGTCGCTCAGGGTGTTGGTTTGTCGGTTGTGGTAGGTAAATTGTGAACATGCTCCCATGATTTAATTTGCTTTCTACTTCAATACGGCCGTTATGGCGACCAACCACAAATTTGGCAATGGTTAACCCGACGCCAAGCCCGGGAAACAGTTGTTGCGCCCCTTCCCGTTCTATGCGCACAAAGGCTTCAAATATTCGAGATTGATCTTCTTTGGCAATACCGATACCCTCATCTTTGATGCTAATGGCGACTTCTTCTTTTGTGGGGCAGTATGCTCGAATGTGAATCGGCTTCTTATCTGGGTTATATTTAAATGCGTTTTCGATTAATGCTCGCAGGGCTAAGGTTAGTGATTGCCTATCTGCAAAAACATTGGTGATTTCTGGGGCAATATCTAAAGTGACTGCTGAAGCCAAGTTGTTTAAGTTTTCGCAGGCCGCATTGAGAGCCTCGATCAGGCTATCGGGCAAATTGGTGTATGTGAATTCAGCAGATGCGGGGTGCATTTCATACAAGATGAGTAAGTCGTTGGTCAGCCCGACCATGGTGTTGACATTGCGGGTGATAGAGTCTAAGGCGACTTTTAAGGATTTTCCTTTCATGGCGCCTTGATTGACCAGGCCAAGGTATCCTTTTATGGAAGTTAGTGGTGTACGCAATTCATGGGAAAGCGTAGCAATAAATTGGGTGCGTAACTCTTCTTGTTCTGCTAAATCTGCATACGCCCTTTTAAGGGATGCATTTTTGATATTGAGTTCACGAATAACTGCCTGATCATTGGTTCTTAAATGACCGATAATTTGACGAAGCAAGGTACGCAGCAGTTGAGGGTTGCTGTGAGCAATCAGCAGGAATTCTTTATGACCGATTTGCAAAATATGGCAATCTCGGCAGGCGCGAATGGTGGCGGTGCGTGTCGTTTCCCCCAATAAAGCCATTTCACCAAAATAATTGTTTGCGCCAACCACATCTATGTGAATATCTTCGTGATTATTGGCATGGACAATGACATCCACCTCCCCTTCAACAAGGATGAACATTGAGTCCCCAATTTCACCTTCCCGACAAATATCAACTCCTTGGGGATAAAATTGTGGTTTGCTGGCTTGAATAAGCGCTTTAATATCCTCTATGCTTAGATCGGGAAAGGTTTTTTGTAGAACTTTCTGGTGGTCGTGTTTCGTCAAGATGTCTATCATGTTCCTTCTTTAATGATGTTTACGGTATGGTAAAACGGCCGTTTCTTTCAAACGATTTCTGCTAGTCTAACATGTTGACATCCTCAGTAGAGCATTCTTTTTACGGTTCCTTTACCAGATTGTTTACATAAACAGGCAGCCTGCTCGTTTTTTATGCATCTTTCACATATCTATTGAAAAATCACTCAGAGCAACGTATGATTTTCTGTAAAAATTCAGAAAGGTGAAAATGGCAGAGCTTGACAGAGCCACCTTTGGCAAAAATCAGATTCCCCCCATTCTTCAACATGACCCTTTCAACTCGAGACAGGAGATAATCCCATGACAACTCAAACTTTTCCTAAGAATGATTTGCATAAAATTGAAACCAAGACACTCGATGTGCCTTCACGGCTGCTGTTAGGACCTGGCCCCTCAAACGCCCATCCTCGGGTGCTGCAAGCCATTGGCATGCGCCAGCTTAGCCACCTGGATCCTGCTTTTATCGAGATGATGAACGAAACGCAGGAACTACTGCGTTATACCTGGCAAACCAACAATGAATTCACGCTCGCCATCAGTGGCACGGGCAGCGCCGCCATGGAAACGGCCGTTGCCAATGTGGTCACCCCTGGTGATGTCGTTTTAGTAGGCGTCATGGGCTACTTCGGTGAAAGGCTCGTGGAAATGGCCTCTCGTCGTGGCGCAGACGTGCGCACCATAGAAAAACCGTGGGGTGCTGTCTTTACCCCGGACGATATCTATGCCGCCGTAGCAGAACACCGACCGTCAGTCCTCATGCTCGTTCACGCCGAAACCTCTACAGGTGCGCTGCAACCAATGGAAGGCATCGGCAACATTTGCCGTGAATTCGACTGTTTGCTCCTGCTGGACTGTGTCACCAGCCTGGGAGCAGCCCCCGTTCACATCGATAGCTGGAAAGTCGATGTAGCTTACAGCTGCTCTCAAAAAGGGTTAAGCTGCCCCCCTGGAGCCTCTCCACTCACCATCAGCCCCCGAGCCATTGAAAAAATTAACAAACGGTATGTGAAAACAGATACCTGGTATTTTGACCTGAACTTGCTCAAATCTTATTGGCTGGGTGCCGCGCGTGCCTACCATCACACCATGAGCAGCAACATGATCTACGCCTTGCGTGAAGGGCTGCGCCTGGTCGCCGAAGAAGAGTTAGAAGCACGCTGGCTCCGCCACCAACAGATGGCTCAATTATTCTGGGATGGCCTGGCCGACATGGGAATTTCCTGTCATGTAACCGAGCCCGAGTGGCGTATTCCCAGTCTAACAACCGTCCGGGTGCCCGAGGGTGTCGAGGCCAAAGTAGTCGCTAGTCGGCTGCGAGATGAATATAACATTGAGATTGCGGGGGGCTTTAGCAAACTAGCCGGGCAAGTCTGGCGGGTGGGCCTCATGGGGTACAACAGCCGTCCCGAAAATGTGATGTTGCTCTTGGCAGCCATGAAGGAAATACTAAACAGCTAGAGGTTGGCGGTTAGAGCAAGAACAGAAAAAGCACCCGCTTCCCCTAGTCCTTGCTCAACCGCCAATTTCACCCAATCATCCACATCAATCAGCTGAACCCGGTGTTCTCCCTCACCCCACATACCGTAAGTCACTCTTTGCTCTTGGAATTGGCAAAAAAGCGCATCAAAGCATTCAAACGCATCGTATCTAAAGAAATCAACATCGTGACCAAATTATCAAGTTGGTCAAAAAAACCTTTCATCGACCGCATCCGTTCTTGATAGAATGCGGCTAATTCTGCTTCATCAGGGGGAACCTCAGCTTCCCCCACCATATCCAGGCTTTCACCCACAGTACGCAAAGCCAGGGCAAACTCGTTTTTCTCCCGTTCCTGCATAATATTTTTCATCACTTGCCAAAAATCAGTTTCAGCCGTGTAGTAATCTTTGCGATCCCCTACCTGTAGATGCTTGTCAACCATATTCAGCCGCTCCAACAAGCGTACATTGGTGCTGACAGCTCCTTTGCTGACATTCACCTGCTCAACCAATTCATCCAAGGAAATGGGGTCTGGAGACAAGTAAATGGCGCCATAAATCGCGCCCATCGCTTTGGGAAAGCCCCAAAAGTAGGTAATGCGGCTCATCCCTTGAATAAAATGTGCCCTCGCTCGGGTTAAATCTTCATCCATTAAAATCACCTTTGTTTCGAACGTTTAGTACGAACTAAACAAAGTGTACGCAGCGAACAAAGCAATGTCAATAGTGTAACCTCTCAATTTCACCTGAATATTTTCTTTATTTGAGGTATCCTTGTTAGCCTAATCAATCAGGCACCTGATGAGTGGAATTCTGGCACAAAATCAGGAAATAAAGGGAGCAAAGGAAAATATGACCAAACCGCAAGTTTCAGCCTACGGATCATGGAAATCCCCCATCACCTCAGACATGATTGTGTCTAGTGATTTATCTCTAGGAGAAATTGTGTTGGCTGGGGAATCAGTTTATTGGATAGAAGGGCGTCCGGAGGAAAACGGCCGTTCTGCTCTGGTCAAATGGTCTGCCGACAATGGTCTCGAGGACGTAGTTCCCTCCGGTTACAACATACGCAGCCAAGTCCATGAATATGGGGGCAGCGCCTACAACGTCTACGATGATGTTGTATATTTTGTCAACTTTGTTGATCAGCAAATCTACCGCCAGCTGCCAGGCCAAGCCCCAACAGCCCTAACCGCCGCGCCTGGCATGCGCTACGCTAATCTGGTGCTAGACAAAAGACGACAGCGGCTCCTCTGCGTGCGCGAAGACCATACAGGCGAAGGTGAAGCGATCACCACGCTCGTTGCCGTTGATTTAAATGGAAAGCCCGGTGCAGGCACCATTCTGCTCTCAGGCAACGACTTTTATTCATCACCCCAAATCAGCCCCGATGGCACCCAGTTCGCCTGGCTCACCTGGCATCATCCCAACATGCCCTGGGATGGCACCGAGTTGTGGTTGGGGCAGTTTGATGATAACGGCCAAATCGAGCAACCGCAGCTCATCGCTGGCAGCGCAAACGAATCTGTATTCCAACCAGAATGGTCCCCCAATGGAGTGCTGTATTTCATCTCAGATCGCAGTGGATGGTGGAATCTCTACCGCTGGCAAGATGGTATGGTGCAGGCGCTGCTGCCCATGGAGGCAGAATTTGGCATACCGCAGTGGCGCTTTGGCATGTCAACTTACGGGTTTGAAAATGCCAACAGCATCATTAGCAGCTACACCCAAGATGGCACCTGGTATCTCACCCGCATAAACCTTGAAAATGGCGAATGCTCGCCAATCCCTGTCCCTTACTCCACGATTGGCGGATGGGGCAATGTACGTGTTGGTGCCGGACACGTGGTTTTTTGCGGTAGTGCTGCAGATAAACCGACAAGCAATGTACGCTTGAATTTAGCCACAAACGAACTGCAAATCTTACAGAAGGCCACTCATATCTCACTGCCAGCAGACATCGTTTGCACGCCTGAAGCGATCACATTTCCCACGGAAAACGGCCGTTTTGCCCATGCCTTCTACTACCCCCCCCACAACGACGCCTTTCAAGCGCCCGCAGACGAGAAACCACCCGTCATCGTCATCAGCCATGGCGGGCCAACTTCAGCCACCGCCCTTAAACTCAGCTCCAGAATTTTGTACTGGACAAGCCGTGGCATTGGCGTTATCGACGTCAACTACGGCGGCTCCACCGGCTACGGCCGTTCTTACCGACAGCGTCTAAACGGGCAGTGGGGCATCGTGGACGTGTTGGATTGCATCAATGCGGCCAAATACCTCGTGAGGCAAGGACGCGCCGATGGTGACAGGTTAGCCATTATGGGAGGCAGTGCTGGCGGGTATACCACCCTGTGTGCCCTCACCTTCCATGATGTGTTTGCCGCAGGTATCAGCCTATTTGGTGTCAGCGATGTCGAAGTTTTAACAAAAGAAACACATAAATTCGAGTCCCGCTACCTCGACAGCATGATAGGGCCTTACCCAGAGGCACAGGACATTTACGTGGCACGTTCCCCCATCCATTACACAGAGCAGCTCAACTGCCCCCTGCTTCTCTTCCAGGGCTTGGAAGACAAAGTGGTACTGCCCAACCAGGCAGAAATGATGTTCGAGGCACTCAAAGCAAAAGGGGTACCAGTAGCTTACGTGCCCTTCGCTGGAGAAGGACACGGTTTCCGCAAAGCAGAAAACATCAAATGCACACTAGATGGCACCCTTTACTTCTTAAGCAAAATTTTCAAATTCGACATCGCTGCTGATATCGAACCATTAACCATTTACAACTCGACTTTTACGGCTAAATCGGCATAAAACAACCCGCTTGCATAAACTTTAACAACTGGACTGCAATCAAAGCAGCATGTTGTTTTCAAGGTTCTTTTGTGTCAAACAAAAGTCGAGCTGCCATTGAAAATTAAAATTAACCAGTGCCCATTTGTTAGCTCGTGGCCAACGCCAATAACGGGTAATCACCTCGTTCTGCGGTCTTGGGGTCGATACCAAAGAGTTCCAGCAATTCCGTTATCAGGCTTGCTTTGCGTTCTGCATCGGTGCGGGACCAGGTTCGGGATTTAATTTCCAGATAATAACCAGGCAGTTTGGGCTGCTGGAGTTCATCCAGGTTAATAGCAAAATCGGTATCTTTGTAAACCACGCGCCAGCGCAGCCGTTCTTTTTGCACGTCAATTTCCATTTCTGGGGCGAAATATTCACGGTAAAAACGCAGGGTACGATCCGCATTTGCCAGGAAACGGGAACGTGACAGCATGACAGCGTTGGGGAATTCCTGGCGTTCTTCCTCGCCGATAAGCGTCAGGCGAGCGCGGGATTGGTATACTTCCCCTTCGTTTCGCATAAACTCGTCTTCACGATAACGCAGACGAGCTGCATCTGGATCATTATCTTCAAATATGAAGTACGTATCAAATTGACGGTAGTGAGATTTTCGCGTGATTTCAACCTGGTCGCCTTTTAGCACTTTGAGAATATGCTCTTTGTGAGCCACAGGCACCTTCACCTGAACTTCAAAACTCTCTTGCCGTTCAACACCCGCCAGGAGCACCAGTTTGTTGTAGGGACTTGATTCACGTTCTAAAACAAAGGCATCAATCTCAGCAGCCACTTTGGCGGCCTGGACTTTCGCCTTTGCTTCATCAACGGTAAGCAGATTTTTATCTCGCATGAGCCAACGGCCGTTACACATGACATGCGCCACATCCGTACTCTTAGCTGCGTACACAATTTGGGAGTAAATCGTATCAGGGTTGTTGTTGAAACGGGGCTGGTTGTGAATGCCATCCAATTCCACAACAGCCAGATCCGCTCGCTTCCCCACTTCCACACTGCCGGTGATTGCTTCCATATGCAAGGCACGGGCGCCGCCGATGGTAGCTGCTGCCACCGCCTGCCGCGCTGGCAGCACCGTGGGATCATTGCTCTTGGTTTTAGCCAGCAGGGCAGCCAAACGAACTTCCTCAAACATGTCCAGGTCGTTATTGCTGGCTGGGCCATCCGTGCCTACGCCCAATTTGATGTTCAATTCCAGCATTTTGCCGACATTGGCAATACCACTGGCCAGTTTGAGGTTGCTAGTGGGACAATGCGCCACGCCTGCCCCCGCTTTGTACAGCATAAACAGTTCACTTTCATCCAGATGCACGCAGTGGGCAGCCAACAGCTTCGTTTCGAGCAAACCATGCTTTTCAATCCAGGGCACCACCGCCATATGATTGTGTTCCTGGCAGTTATGGGCTTCAAGCGCGGTTTCACCAACGTGGGTGTGTAAAGGAACATCGTATGCCCGCGCCAGGTCTGCACAAGCCCGGTTCATTTTGGGTGTGCCTGTGTACCAGGCGTGAGGAGCCACCGCCGGTTGAATTAGGGGATGTTCGTGCCAACGCTCAATGAAACGCCGACACAGCACCAGGCCGTCTTCATAGCTGCCTGCATCTGGCGCCGGGAACATGAGAATAGTCTGACCTAGCAACGCTCGCATGCCGATAACGGCCGTTTCCTCAGCAATCGCATCTTCAAAATAATACATGTCGGCAAAACTGGTAATCCCAGAGCGAATCATCTCCGCACACGCCACTTGCGTGCCTAGCTTGACAAACTCTGGCGTCACAAATTCCCGTTCCAACGGCATCAAATACCCCAGCCACACATCCAGGCGCAGGTCATCATTAAGGCCACGAAGCAGCGTCATGGGAATATGCGTATGGGCATTGACCAGCCCCGGCATAATCACTTGCCCGGCACAGGAGACAACCTCTGCTGCACTGTACCGACTGGAAATATCAGACGTTGCTCCCACCGCCACAATCGAATCCCCATCAATGGCCACCGCCCCATCCTCATACACCGTAAACGCTGCGTCCATCGTCACTAAAATACCATTGATAAGAAGTGTACTTACTTGTTCAGTCATTTTGCTCTCCTTTATGCTTACCCCGATTGTAACGATTCCTGTTATAATTCTGGAACCATAACCTATTAAACCTATATTTTCAAGGAAAACAGACGCAGAAGCACATCAACAAAATGAACAGGTTTCCCGCCACTCTCCGTGACTTCTCTCTATTCCTATACCCAGCTAAAAAGGATGATGACTCATGAGAATGGTTGACCTCATCGAAACAAAACGTGATGGTGGCGAACTATCTACAGCCGCAATCAATTGGTTTATCACCGAATACACCCAAGACAATATCCCCGATTACCAGGTTTCTTCGCTCCTGATGGCCATCTACCTACAGGGCATGAACCGCCGGGAAACGGTTGATTTGACCATGGCAATGGCTCGCTCTGGTGATCAGCTCGATTTGCATGATGTCGCCCCGTTTGTCGTAGATAAGCATTCATCCGGTGGCGTCGGTGACAAGACAACCCTGGCCGTACAGCCCATTGTGGCCGCTTGTGGTGTGCCCGTAGGCAAGATGAGCGGGCGCGGCTTAGGCTCCAGCGGCGGCACATTGGATAAGATGGAATCCATCACAGGCTGGTCTTGCCAAATGCCGCTGAACCAATTCAAATCACAACTAGCTGATATTGGCCTCGTTTTGGCAGGGCAAACAGCCAAACTAGCTCCCGCTGATGGCAAACTGTATGCGTTGCGTGATGTCACCGGCACAATCGCTTCCACGGCGCTCATCTCAGCTTCTATCATGTCGAAGAAGCTGGCAGCAGGGGCAGATGGCATTGTGCTAGATGTGAAAGTAGGCAGCGGCGCCTTCATGCCCACCGTGGCCGCAGCCAAAGAATTAGCGCAGCTCATGGTGAATATCGGCAGTGATGCGGGACGTAAGATGGCGGCGCTCATCTCAGACATGAACCAGCCGCTTGGCAATGCCATTGGCAACGCTCTGGAGGTTAAAGAGGCGATAGACACGCTGCAAGGCAAAGGCCCCAGTCAGTTTTGGGCGCATGTGCTTGACATTTCAGCATACATGCTGCTGCTTGCAGACAAAGCGGCAACCATTGAGCAAGCAATGGAGATGGCAAACGAGGCACGAGAAAATGGCTCAGCTTTCCAAAAATTCCGGGCTATGGTCGAGGCACAAGGGGGTGATGTGCGTCAGATAGACGATCCATCCTTATTACCACAAGCAAAGTGGGTGGAACCCATATTAGCGCCACAAGCTGGCACCATATCGGCCATGGACACGGGCGAAATTGGGTGGGCTACGGTATGTTTAGGCGGCGGGCGACTGGTTAAAACAGATACTATTGAGCATGCGGTCGGGTTTGTTTTGCCGTGTGCTGTCGGAGATACATTTGCTCAAGGTGAGCCGCTGGGCACTATCCATGCCAATGATGCTGAAAAGCTAGAAAAGGCTCGCGCTGACTTGTTGGCCGCCATCACCTGGTCAGATGAGCCTGTAGACCCATTGCCGCATACATACGGTACGATTCGTTAGAACAAGGGGACAAACGCAAATGAAACTAGGATTAGCACTTGGGGGCGGCGGCGGACGTGGAGCCGCTCTGATTGGCGTTTTAACTGAATTACATCGACTTGACGTTCACCCCCATCTTATTACAGGCACCAGTATCGGGGGGTTGACGGGCGCTTTGTATGCCGCTGGCGTTGATATTGAGGGCATGTCTGCGTTTTTCCGCCAGATGCATGTCGATAATTTGTTTGCCTGGCCGAAGGATTCCTGGTCGTTGGTCAATAACAAGAAAATAGAAGGGTTGTTGGAAGACACGATTGGACGCCCGGATTTTTCAGATCTAGAGATTCCTCTGGCGGTGACGGCTACGGATCTGATTAACCATCGGCTTGTTGTTTTGGATGAGGGGGATGTGATAACGGCCGTTCTCGCCACCATTGCCCTCCCCATCATCTTACCTCCTGTGGAAAAGGATGGTTTTGTGCTGGTGGATGGCGGGCTGCTCAATAACGTGCCATTTGACATCGCCTACGCCCGAGGCGCTTCCCATGTCATCGCCATCGATATTACCAAGACCAGCTATGAAGAAGGTGCCAAACCATCAACGCCACCATCTGGACGGCTTGACAAGATATTAAAATACACCCAGCGTTATGGTGCTTATCAGGTGATGACGGGTGTGATTGACCTCATTACCGAACAATCATTGAAAACGAGATTGGCGCTTTCCGAACCTGACATCCTCATCCGACCTGACATCGGCACAATTGGCCTGCTCGATTTTAACCGGATGGATGAGGGCATAGAGGCTGGCAAAACGGCCGTTCTCGAGAGTGAGGCAGAGATTATTAACTTGCGAAACCACCTAAAACAAAGCAGAGACCAAGAGAGTGAGAGATAGTCAAGAGAGTTATCCCCAATCCCCACAAAGATGATAGGAGAAAAGAGATGAAATTATTGGGCATCGATATTGGCGGTAGCGGCGTTAAAGGCGCACTCGTGGACACCAAAAAAGGCAAACTGCTGACGGATCGACTGCGTATTCCCACACCACAACCAGCGAAACCTAAAGCCGTTATCAGCGTGGTAAAAGAAATCATAGACCATTTTGATTATCAAGGATCAATAGGCATTGGTTTTCCCGGCGTGGTAGTAGATGGGGTCACCAAAACGGCCGCAAACGTTGATCACAGCTGGGTAGACTACCCGGCAGCACGCAATATTGCCTTAGCCACCAACTGCAAAGTGGTGATGCGCAATGATGCCGATGCTGCGGGCATTGCCGAAATGTATCATGGTGCCGGCCAGGGCGTGCCGGGCGTCGTCATGATTTTTACCTTAGGCACCGGCATTGGCAGCGTCATGTTTGTCAACGGTCATATGGTGCCCAACCTGGAACTCGGCCATATATATCTGCGCAACATGAAAAAAGATGCCGAATCTTTTGCAACGGATCGCGTGCGCAAAGAAAGCAAACTCTCCTGGAAAGAGTGGGGAAAACGTTTGAATATCTACTTCCAACACATTGAATTTCTCTTCTCGCCCAACCGCATCATCATTGGCGGGGGAGCGAGCAAAAAACATGAAAAATACCTCAAGTATCTCGATTTGAAGGCTGATGTGGTGCCGGCTAAACTGCGCAACGAAGCTGGTATCGTGGGCGCGGCAATGGCAGCAATGCTTGAGGCAGATTAAGCAAATAATTTGTTCGGTTTTTATGATGTTAAGACAAGAACCTGGCCCACGATTAGTTTATTTACCCTTTGCCGAACCGGAAACAATGGCTGAATGCCTGGTTGCTTTAGCCAACTCAGATGGCGGTCTTATTGTCCTGGGTGTCGATAGGCAGGGGCGCCCCTCTGATACCATTTGGGAAGAAGAAGCTGAAGGCGCTCTGCGTGAAGCGGCATCATACTGCCGTCCGCCAGTGCCGAGCGGCTGGCAGCCTGTCGAAGCGGGCAGCGAAACATACATCGGCATTCGCGTTTCGCGCAGCACCGATTTGCACAGCTTAGAAGATGGTCGAGTATTGGTGCGCAGCGGGCGGCAAAACCGCGCCCTGACGGGTGACGAAATCCGCCAGCTTGCCATCAGCAAAAATACGGCTGAGTACGAAACAGAACCAGTGCCCGGGGCACATCCCTCCGATTTAGATCAAGATGTTATACGGGATTACCTGGATAGGCGGGAACGACGCGGGGCGGCCAAAGTGTCCTCTACGCAAGAGTTGCTCTTTGAAATTGGCGCCACTGACCGTGAGGGCAATCCCACCACTATCGGCATTCTGCTGTTTGGCAAAAATCCGCAAACCTTTTTCCCGCAGAGCGGCGTTGTTTTTGTGAAGTTTACGGGTACAGAACCTCGCGGTGAAGATGGCGGCATTGGCTATGGTCGTCGAGATGAGATCAATGGCACCGTCGCCCGTGTGGTGGAACGTGCTTGGAATATTGTCTTTGAAGAAATGCGTGTAGGCGCTACCGTCAATAAACTAGAACGAGATGAATTGACAGAGTATCCCCGCTTTGCCGTGCGTGAAGCATTGGTCAACGCGGTCGCCCATCGTGATTATCGCATCCAAGGGCGGCGCATTGAAATCCGCATGTATGCCGACCGGCTAGAAATTATTAGTCCTGGCGGCTTACCCGGTTACATGACTCTTGATAATTTGGTGGAGGAACATTTCTCGCGGAATCCCCGTTTGGTCAATGGGTTGTATCAATGGGGCTATATTGAAGAATTAGGCTTAGGTATCGACCAGATGATTGAGGAGATGGTGCAAGCTGGCCATCCCCCGCCCAAGTTTAAGGCCACGCAGCATTTATTCACGGTTACGTTATCCAACAAGCGGGAACGGGCCGCGATGCCTAAGTGGACGAAGGTGATGAATGAACGCCAGACCCGCGCTCTTACTTATATCCGTGAAAATGGCAGCATCACGAACCGGGAATATCGCAATCTGTGTCCAGATGTGTCCACAGAAACGCTCCGTTTAGATTTGGTTGATTTGGTGGAGCGGGGTGTGCTGTTGAAGATTGGCTCGAAGAAGGGAACGCATTATATTCTTAAATGATGGCGAAGGGCGAAAGGTGAATGATGAGTGGGTGGTTGTGGGGTATTGGTCTTTGGTGGTTAATTTGCCCAATTATCCCAACGCTTTCCCAAGTTTTAACCCAAATATCCCAAATTTATCCCAAATTTCAGCTTGGGATAAATTGGAATAACCCAATTCCCCAACTTTTTAGGCATTCGTTGGTATAATGCCTGGGTATTCAACAAAAGAGTTTATTTGCATTAAAATGGCGCGAACCCATGTCTCTAACATTGCAGTTTATTCTTGTATCCATTGTCCCCCTCAGTTTTGTTGGGATGGTATTTTACCTCTGGTATAAGAGGGGGAAGCAGCGCAAGGTCATTGTGCGTTGGACGTTTGCATTATTGGCAACGGCCGTTTGGGCGAGCAGTGTTCTTCGTTATTACAGCGCTGGTATTTTCCCATTTCTGATCCTCTACAACTGGGCGATTATTGGTCTCTATGCATTTAGTTTGGCCGCTCTGTTTTTATTGATGACCACAGCACACACCCTGTTTGCGCCAACAGGTTCGGGGAATAGTGCCGTTGTTGTTAGTGGGGCGCTCTGGTTGGCTGCGCTTGCGCTTGACCCGACTGTTTGCCCTTACGTGATCCCTAACTTCACTTTAGCAGAGCAATTGATTCGCCATTTTGACGTTTGGGCGGCTGTGTGGATTGCAAGCTGGCTGGTGCCGGTGGTGGCCTCGTGGATGCTCACCCAACAAGTAAGCCGCTCTCTACCCCGCTCGCTATACCGCAATCAAATTCGTTATTGGCTGCTGGTTCTCATCATTTTTGCTATTGGTGGTATTTGGGCGTCAATCCAGCAACCAGGGCAACCTGTCTGGCAAGAAACGGCCGTTCTCATTGTTTTATTGGCCGCCACCATAGGTACGATCAGTTTAACGCATGGACAACTGCCTGATATTCAATTGGCGATCCGCCAGATTTTGTATCGTTTATCGGGAACGTTGATCATCTTTGGTCTGACATGGTTAGCGCTTTCCTTGATTGTGCGCCATGTTTTACCCAATCTGCCGGCGGAAACAGATCCTAATCTGATGTTGATTCTGATCGCTGCTGTTTTTGCCGCTTTGTTCATGGTGATCAATCGGCTGGTTACGAATCTGATGAAGTGGATCTTCCTGCCCTCCAAAGCGAAGCGTGAATCTGCCTTGGCCGATTACACCAATGCGGTGGGGAATTTCCCCAGCACGGCGCAATTGGGACAAATTGTGCTGCGCTATGTGCAATCCTCTCTAGGTGTTGATGATGGCTGGATGATGACAGCAGAAGATGGGCCGGGTGGCACGTTGATTCTACGGCCGTTATCACACCTGAAAGAGAGCGCTGTCATCCCGACAACGGCCGTTTTTGCTGCGGACAGCCCCTTTACCACTCCCTTACGCCAGGAACACACTCCCTTAATCCAATATGATATTGATGCGCTTGAAAAATTCGATCTATTACCCGAAAACGAACGAGATACCTTGAGAGCGTGGCAGCGCATCCTGTTTATGCCCTTGCATGCAGGCGATTCCTTAATTGGGGTTTTGGCACTCAATCACAAAACTTCTGGGGAGGCGTATGAACAAGAGGATTTCGACTTATTAGGGAGTTTAGACGACCATCTTTCGCCAATTTTTGCGCAAGTAAAGAATCTGGCTGCCTTACGCCAGCTCAATGAGTATGCGTTTGAGCAAAATCAATCGCTCATCCGGGAAAAGCAATATTTGCAAGAGTTTATCGGGCTCTACAACCAATATGTCAATCTGATCACACCAGAATTAAAACGGCCGTTTGTGAACATCGAAGATCAACTCCTTGAATTACAAAATGACTCCGCCCAAAATCCTGCTTTGCAAGAAAAAGTGACCCTATTGAACCAACTAGTCTCAAATTACAAACAGCCCATCGACACCCTTGTCAATTTAGCCGCCCGGGTGCAAATGCGCCGTGAATTCCATTTTCAGATCATTCACATCAACGATGCCATAGATAACGCCTATCACAGTTTACAAAACATGGCCGACGCCCGTCGTGTTACCTTCGAGTTTGACCGACAGCCGGATCCCCCACCTATTTACGGTGATTTAGCGCAAGTGCAAGAAGCTATCAAACATCTCCTCCACAATGCCATCAAATTCAACAAAATTGGGGGGCAAATTCGCATTGAAAGCGATACGGATGGCAGTGAGGTGGTCGTGCGCATCCAGGACACAGGCGTAGGCATTCCCACAGAGCGATTGGAGACTCTCTGGCAAGGATTCACCACCATTCATCGCAATGGCAAGAATCGTCTCGGTATGGGACTACCTTTAGCGCAATTTATCATACAAGCACATGGTGGCCGACTTTCAGCAGAAAGTAATTATGGCGCTGGCAGCACCTTTGTTATCCGTCTACCCATCATGCATCAATAAACAACAAGCCACC